>Ga0210391_10000110_pt1 | contig 98530 bp, 91 predicted proteins | sample IncBWC12OmetaG_FD_160573 | JGI IMG/M metagenome (GOLD analysis project Ga0210391, IMG submission 160573) | Forest soil microbial communities from Barre Woods Harvard Forest LTER site, Petersham, Massachusetts, United States - Inc-BW-C-12-O ...
CTAACACTACGGAACCCCGATGAAGATTCATGAGTATCAGGCCAAGGCCATTCTCGCGCGCTACGGTGTCACCACTCCACGCGGCGAAGTCGCCTTTTCCAAGGAAGAAGCCCGCGAAGGAGCGGCACGGCTGAAATCCAATGTAGTCGTCGTCAAAGCCCAGATTCACGCCGGCGGCCGCGGCAAAGCCGGTGGCGTCAAGCTCGCGCACTCTCCCGACGAGGCCGCCGACATCGCTTCGCACATGCTCGGTGTGAATCTTGTCACCGCGCAGACCGGCCCCGGCGGGCGCACCGTCAAGCGTGTTCTCATCGAAGAAGGCCTGGACATCAAGCGCGAGCTTTATCTCAGCATTCTCGTCGATCGCAGCGTGGGCAAAGTCGTTTTCATGGCCAGCGCCTCCGGCGGCATGGACATCGAGGAAGTTGCGAAGACACATCCCGAAGCCATCATGCGCGAAACCATTCATCCCGCGGTCGGCTTGCAGGCCTATCAGGCACGCAAGCTTGTCTTTGGACTTGGCCTGTCCGGCGATGTCGCCACGAAAGCCGGCCCCTTTCTCCAGGCCTTGCACCGCGCCTTTGTCGACACGGATTCCTCCATGCTCGAAATCAACCCCGCCGTTGTCACCGCCGACGGCCGCCTGGTCGCCCTCGACGCCAAGATGACCTTCGACGACAACGGCCTCTTCCGCCACAAAGAACTGCGCGAATTGCGCGACCTCGACGAGGAAGATCCCCTCGAAGTAGAAGCCTCCAAGTACGGCCTCAATTACATCAAACTCGACGGCACGGTCGCCTGCATGGTCAACGGCGCCGGCCTGGCCATGGCCACCATGGACATCATCAAATACGCCGGCGGATCGCCCGCGAATTTCCTCGACGTTGGCGGCGGCGCATCCTCCGATCAAGTCAAAAACGCTTTTCGCATCCTGATTGGCGATCCGGGAGTGAAAGCCGTGTTCATCAACATTTTCGGCGGAATTCTGCGCTGCGACGTTCTAGCCACCGGTGTAGTGGCCGCCGCCAAAGATTTGCAAGTCAAAGTCCCGGTAGTTGTTCGCATGGAAGGCACCAACGTCGAATTAGGTCAGCAAATCCTCCGCGAGAGTGGCCTTAACTTCACCATCGCCAACGGCATGAAGGACGGCGCGCAAAAGGTCGTGCAACTCGCAGGAGGCGCGCGATGAGCGTCCTGGTCAACGAAAAAACGCGCCTGATCGTCCAAGGCTTCACTGGACGCGAAGGCACGTTCCATGCTCAGCAGATGATCGAGTATGGCACCAACGTAGTCGGCGGAGTCACGCCCGGCAAAGGCGGCACAAAGCATCTCGAACGCCCTGTCTTCGACACCGTTCAAGAAGCGGTGAAGGGAACCAGCGCCAATGCAAGCGTGATCTTCGTTCCTCCACCCTATGCGGCCGACGCGATCCTCGAAGCGGCCGATGCCGAAATTCCCCTGGTCATCTGCATAACCGAAGGCATCCCCGTGATCGACATGGTCCGCGCCGCCGCGACAGTCGACTTCAACAAAACGCGCCTCATCGGCCCCAACTGCCCCGGCGTCATCTCTCCGGGCAAATGCAAAATCGGCATCATGCCCGGCCGCATCCATAAACAAGGCCATGTCGGCGTTGTCAGCCGTAGCGGCACGCTCACCTACGAAGCCGTCGACCAGCTCACGCGCCTGGGCATCGGCCAATCCACCTGCATCGGCATCGGAGGCGATCCCATCATCGGCACTTCTTTCCTCGATGCCATGCGCCTCTTCAACGACGACCCGGACACGCATGCCGTGATCCTCATCGGGGAAATCGGCGGCAACGCCGAAGAAACCGCCGCCGAATGGATTAGAGCCAACGTGAAGAAACCGGTCGTCGGCTTCATCGCCGGCCAGACCGCGCCCCCAGGACGCCGCATGGGCCACGCTGGCGCAATCATCAGCGGAGGCCAGGGCACCGCTAAAGACAAATACACCGCGATGGCCGCCGCCGGAATCCGCACCGTAGAAACGCCCGCGGACCTGGGTTCAACGATAGCTGCCGCGCTGAAGTGATCGCGGATTCTGGATGGCGCATCGGCTTGCCTCGGGCATTTTCGACGCCGGTCGACTCCCGGAGCAAGACCGCCGACCGGTATCAGGGGATTCCGAGCGGCTTGGCTTTGGTGACAGCTGCCGTTGTGTCCGTGCCCGGCCAGATGGGTGGAATTTCGGCGGTGTTGCCGGAATTCATGATGAGCGAGTCGCGATGCTCTCGGCCAATGGCCCTAGCGCTGGATAAAAATTGTCACTAAACCTTGGAGGAATGCACTTGTCTATCGAACGCACATTCGCAATCATCAAGCCAGACGCCGTTGCCCGCGGCCAACAAGGGGAGATACTTTCTCGCGTTCACAAAGCCGGCTTCAGGATCGTCGCCGTCAAATCCATGCGCCTAACGAAAGAAGAAGCCGGCGGTTTCTACGCCGTCCACAAGACCCGCCCCTTCTTCGGCGAACTCACCGACTTCATGAGTTCCGGAAAAATCTTCGCTATGGTCCTCGAAGCCGACGGCGCCATCCTGAAATGGCGGGACACCATGGGCGCCACCGACCCCCAAAAAGCCGCCCCAGGCACCATACGCCATGACCTCGGCACCAGCATCGGCAACAACTGCACGCACGGCTCCGACGCTCCCGAAACCGCCGCCTTCGAAATCAACTATTTCTTCGCGGGCCTGGAACTGATTTGAGTGGCACAGAGTTAGGTCTCGGGATGGTCCGCCAGCAGTCCGCACGCGGAACGGAGAGCTGTCTCAGGGCGGCTCGCGGCAGGAAGACTCTCTCTTCTATACTACTTCTGTGGATCCGCTCCGAGATCTCGGCCGCACCCTGCTTCTGCTCGGTGCTGCTCTAGCCCTTGCCGGGGCTCTACTTTACTTCGGCGCCAAACTCCCCTTCCGGCTAGGCAGACTCCCCGGCGACGTCGTCCATCGCGGCGAACACACGACTTTCTATTTCCCCATTGCGACTTGTCTCGTTCTAAGCGCCGCGCTTTCCTTCCTCTTCTGGCTCTTCTCCCGCTTCCGCCGCTAGAAGAACCGCGGTTTTTCCCCGCCCCGCCGCTCTCCTGATATATAGTTTCCGCGTCCAAAAACGAAGAAACGTAGCGCAGACGACCAGACCAGACAGGAGAACCTCTCATGAAATTTGCCGTTCTGACTCTCCTCGCAGCGCTCGCCGTTTCACACTCTACCCCCGCGCAGTCCTCCTCCGAGAAGTTGTCGCAGCAAAGCGCCGCTCCTACGCAGGCCGCCTCGGATCCATTCGCCAGCGTCCCCGCTCCAAAGCCCGAAGATGTGAAGTCCATCGACAACATCATGGCTGCGGTCTACGACGTCATCTCCGGCCCTCCTGGCGAGCGCGACTGGAGCCGTTTCCGCTCGCTCTTCCTTCCGACGGCCCGCCTCACCGCCGCCACCAAGGGCCCCGACGGTACGGTCCGCCTTCGTCCCATGACCGCCGACGAATACGCTACGCGCGCCGGCGGCTACTTCCTCAAGAACGGCTTCTTCGAACATCCGATCGTTAGTCGCGTCCAAGCCTTCGGCAACGTCGCCCAGGTCTTCAGCAGCTACGAATCCCGCCACGCCGCTGGCGAAGCCCCTTTTGCGCGCGGCATCAACAGTTTTCAGCTCCTCAACGACGGCAAGCGCTGGTGGGTCGTCAGCATCCTCTGGGATGAAGAGCGCCCCGACAATCCTCTTCCCCGGGATTTCGCCGCAAAACCGTAGCCCTTTGCAATCATGTCTGCCAATCGCTTTACAGACTCAACTGCTCCACCTATAGTCCTAACTGCATGCCGTTGGCCTCTTTTAAACGTCTGCTCCTGACCCCGCGACTTTTCCTTCCGCCGTTTGCTTTCTTTTTGCTTTTTCTCGCACTCGCCGCAAACGCCGAAAACATCAAAGACATTCATCCCACCAGCTATGTCACCGACCTCGCGCACATCCTCTCTCCCGACTCCAAAGCCCGCCTCGAGAATCTCTGTCTCGAGCTCGAGCAAAAAACCGGCGCCCAGATGGCCATCGTCACGGTCCGCTCGCTCGATGGCCAGGACGTCGATCAATATGGCAACGACCTGTTCAAGCAGCTGGCGGTCGGCCAGAAGAAGGACAATCGCGGCGTGCTCCTGCTCGTCGCGCCTACCGAACGCACCTATCGCGTCGAAGTGAGCTATGGTCTCGAGCCCGTCATCAACGACGCTCGTGCCGGTGACGCTGGCCGCCTGATGCGCTCCTATTTTCTTCAGGGAAATTACAGCGTCGGCATCGAAGCCGCCGCCTGGCAGCTCGCCAAATTCATCGCCGACGATCGCGGCGTAACGTTAACCGCAACGCCTCCCGCCCGGCCGGTCCGATCGCGCCAAAATGACTCCCGGTCCTTTCCCATCTGGCCGCTTTTTATTTTCATTTTTATCGTGATTCAAGTCATCCGGGCTGCCTCAGGAGGCGGGTCCGGCCGCGGCGGAAGAGGCAGCGGCTGGTGGATCGGCCCTATGATCGGCGGCATGCTCGGCGGAGGCGGCTTTGGCGGCAGTTCGAGCGGCGGCGGCGGCGGGGGCTTCGGAGGTTTTGGCGGTGGCAGCAGTGGCGGCGGCGGCGCCAGCGGCAGCTGGTAAACGAAGCTTAGTAGCCGGAGTTTGCGTATACAGTTTGTGGGTGCGGTCCCCGAGCGTGGACAAGGAGCGGTAGCAAAATGCTGTCGACGGAAGCAAAACTGACGGATCTCGTAAGCCGCATGAAGGAACAAGCGGCAGACAATCTCGAATCCATGATTCTTTATGGCTCCGCCGCGCGTGGCGACTACAAGGAAGGCCATTCTGACCTGAACGTCCTCTGCGTTCTCTCCAGCGTCTCCGCCCGCGAACTAACGCGAGTCACTCCCGTCGTCCACTGGTGGTGCAAAAATCAAAGCGAGCCTGCGCCTCTGTTTTTCACCGCCGAAGAGCTGCGCCGCTCCGCCGACGTTTTTGCCATCGAGCTTCTCGACATGCAGGAGAACCGCCGCGTTCTCTACGGCGCCGACATCGTCGCCGGAATCGCCGTGCCCATGAATCTCCACCGCGTCCAGGTTGAGCGCGATCTCAGCACGCTGCTCCTCAAGCTCCGCCAGCATTTCCTCCTCAATGGCCATAAAGAGAACGAATTGCGCACCGCCGCGGCTAAATCGGCTTCCAGTGTTCTCGCCTTACTGCGCCATGCGCTGATCGCCTTTGACGAAAAACCGCCCGCTGCCGCTGCCGAAGTTTTCGCGCGCATCGCGGCTCTTACCGGCGCCGATGCGGAAGCATTCACAGCCGCGTTCAAGCTTCGCGACCCTCACGCTCATGCAGACGATATCGTGCGCACCTACGGACAGTACGTAAACGCCCTGACTGTGGTAATTTCCGTTTTAGACAAGATTGTTCCCAAGCGCGAGTGGCAGCGAGCTGGCAAAGCCGGTTCCTGATTTTTGCGGAGGAAAGCACAATGAAAGCAGCTCTGGTTGTTCTGGTCGTTCTCGTCATCATCGCGTTGTTGCTAGGCAGCTCGTTTATCTCGCACCGCAACCAAATGGCCATCAAACGCGAGGCCGTGAACGCATCTTGGGCCCAGGTGGATGTAGTTCTCCAGCGCCGCGCCGATCTGATTCCCAACCTTGTTGAAACGGTAAAAGGGTTCGCCCAGCACGAAGAACAGGTCTTCAGCGAAATCGCCAAAGCCCGCGAAGGCTACATGAACGCCACCACTCCCGCCGATAAAATCGCCGCCAACAGCCAGTTGGAAGCCTCTCTTGCGAAAGTTCTTGTCCTCACTGAAAATTATCCCCAGCTCAAATCCAATGAAAATTTTCTCCGACTCCAGGACGAGCTTGCCGGCACGGAAAACCGCATCGCCGTCGAGCGCCGCCGCTACAACGAGACCGTTCAGGACTACAACACCTACATCGCTCTCTTCCCCAACAGCTTCATCGCCAGCATGAGCGGCTTCACCCGCAACGACGCCTACTTCAAAACCGAACCCGGCGCCCGCCAGGCCCCCAAAGTCAATTTCAGCACCAGCCCAGCTCCCTCAGCCGCGCCGGCCCCGGCTCCCGCGAAGCCATAGCGCGGGGATGTCAGTCTGATCATCATAGAACCCATTCCCGGGACGCCTCGATGAGCCAGCTCACCTTCAATCTCCAGCCCACCCGCCGCGCCCTCACCGTCAGTGAGCTGACCGCCCGCATCCGGGATCTCCTCGCCAAGAGTTTCCAGGACCTCCTGGTCGAAGGCGAAATATCCAACTGCCGCGAAGCCCAATCCGGCCACATCTACTTCACCCTGAAAGACGACCGCTCCCAGGTCCGATGCGTCTTCTTCAAGCAGCAACAACGCGGCATCAGGTTCCGTCCCGAGGACGGCTTGCATGTCACCGTTCGCGGCTCGATCAGCATTTACGAAGCGCGCGGTGAATATCAAATCTACGTCGAGAACATCGACCCCATCGGGCTCGGCGCGCTGCAGCTGGCCTTTGAGCAACTGAAAAAACGCCTCGAAGCCGAAGGTCTGTTCGCCGCCGGACGCAAAAAGCCGCTCCCCCTGCTTCCCAGCCGGATCGGCTTAATCACTTCGCCGCGCGGGGCCGCCGTCCGCGACGTCGTGCGCATCCTGCGCCGCCGCTTCCCCAATGTTCACCTGACGGTTTTTCCCGTCCGCGTTCAGGGCGAAGGCGCCGCTGCCGAGATTGTCAAAGCGCTGAAATTTTTCAATCAAAAGAAACTAGTCGACGTATTAATCCTCGCGCGCGGCGGCGGCTCCATGGAAGATCTCTGGGCCTTCAATGAGGAGCCCCTCGCCCGCGCCGTCGCCTCATCTGAAATCCCAGTAATCTCCGGCGTCGGCCACGAAACCGATTTCACGATCGCCGATTTTGTCGCCGACGTTCGCGCTTCCACTCCGTCCGCTGCCGCCGAACTCGTCGTCCAAACGCGCCGCGAATTCGACAAGCACATCGCCGACCTCCGCGAGACGCTCGCCAGCCTGGTCCGCTACCGCCTGCTCGACCTCAGCAGGCGCGTCCACGAACTTTCTGCGCGCCGCGGCTTCCGCCGGCCGCTCGATCTCCTGCGCCAGCAACGCCAGCGCGCCGATGAAATGACATCACGCCTGGCAGCAGGCCTCCGCGCGCGCCTCGATCAGTCGCGCAAGCGCTTCACTGGGCTGCACCTGCGCATCGCCACTTTCGATTTTCGCGTGAAAATTTCGGCGTTCCGCCTGCGCCTCGAGAAACACAGCGCCGACCTGGGCGTCCGCGCCGAACGCCTCTTGCGTACCAAACGCGAACGCCTCGAGCGTCTGACTCTCCAACTCGAGGAACGCAGCCCCTTGAAAGTCCTCGAACGCGGCTACGCCATCGCCACCGATGCCGCCGGCAACCTCCTCCGCGACGCCGCCCAGGTAAACGTCGGCGACGCGGTAGCCATCCAACTCCACCGCGGCCGCCTCACGACGAACGTCCGGACAAAAGATCCGCGATGAGCGAAAGTCAGTTGTCGCCGTAAAAGCGCGTCTTCGGCGGCGGCGGCGGACCGGGCTGCATGTAGGCAGGCGCCTTATCGGGGGTGAGCCAGCGTGTCCAGAACGTGTCGGAAAGTTGGTCGAGATATTTCTTGCCTTGCGGGTCCTGACTGAGAATGCGAACCAGCACTTCGAGGGAGTCGCTGCTGCGGCGCAGCGCGTCGAGGCTCAGCGTATATCCGTCAATGAACGTCGGACTCTTGTAGCGTACGCCTAGTTCGCCGTCTTTCTGGACCCCCGGCGCGGTCGCAGCGCCGTTCGCCTGCTGCCAGTTCTGGAATCCGAGCCGGAAGTCGTACGGCGGCTGCAGATAGTAGGGACGGTAAGCGCCCGCCAGGAATTTTTCCATGGCTCGCTTCGCGGCTGCTTCGATTCGCTTGGCTGCTTCGCCTTCGGGCAAGGTTTCCGCGAGCGCGCGGCTCTTCGCAGTTTTCACAACCGCGTACTCCAATTCTGGAAAATCCGGCTTCAACTCTTCGCCGAGCACCTGGTCGCCGGAAACCATGATGACCGGAATGCCCCAGCGTGCCGCGGAAAGCGCCACGATGTGCGTTTCCGTAAAATCCACTCCGTTGATGCGGTAGCTGATGCGATCCGTCACCGTATGCGCCATGAAACCGTTTGTATTTGCGTGCGCATGCATGGCGATGCAGACAATGGCGTCGACGGAACCGTCGATGCCGGTGTTGTAGGGATCGAAGTCGTAATTGCGAAAGTCGAATTTGGCGTGCGGATCCATCCTGTCGACGAGCAGATCCGGTTCATTCACATTTCCTGAGCCGTGGCCGTCCTGTATCCAGACGGGCCCAGCGCCGCCGGCCACCAGCCCGCGGATCGCCGCATTGACATCCGAGGTCAGGGACTCGCGCCCCTTTGCGTACTCGTCAGGGCGCTGGAACCAGAGCATTTCGTAGTGTGTCACGCCCGAAACGCCTTCCATGTCGTAGATGATGAGAACTTTCGGATGATTTGCGGCGGACGCAAGCGACGCGCAGCCGAAAACGAAAGTTGCCAGAAAAGAGAGAAATCGAAATGTGCCCATCGAATTGCCTCCGCGTACAAGATGCGCGCGAAGCTACTGGTTCCCGGACGCTGCGTCAAGAGTGCATCGGAATCCACGGTGCCCTTTCTTACTCAGTCGTCGTCAGAAGAGGAGGCAACCTTGAGGACCGCGAGGAATGCTTCTTGGGGAATATCCACCTGCCCGACGCGCTTCATGCGGCGCTTGCCTTCTTTTTGCTTTTCGAGGAGTTTGCGTTTGCGCGAAATGTCGCCGCCGTAGCATTTGGCGAGCACGTTTTTTCGAATCGCCGCCACGGTTTCGCGAGCGATGACCCGGCTGCCGATGGCCGCCTGGATGGGCACTTCAAACATTTGGCGCGGAATCAGTTTGCGCAGCCGCGTCACCAATTCGCGGCCGCGTTCCGCTGCGAAATCGCGATGGATGATGAGCGCCAGCGCATCCACCGGTTCGCCGGCGACAAGCACATCCAGTTTGATCAGATCGGACTCGCTGTACCCGGCCAGATGGTAGTCCAGCGAAGCGTAGCCGCGTGAAACGCTTTTCAGCCGGTCGTAGAAGTCGAGCACGATTTCGTTGAGCGGCAATTCGTAGGTGAGCATCACGCGGGTCGGCGAAAGGTATTCGAGATTTTTCTGGGTGCCGCGTTTTTCCTGGCAGAGCTGAAGAATTCCGCCGACGGACTCATTGTTGGTGATGATCATCGCTGTGATGATCGGCTCTTCGATCTTGTCGATGTCACTGGGGTTCGGAAATTTCGCGGGACTGTCGACTTCGATCACTTCGCCGCTGACGCGCGTGATGCGATAGCGCACGCTGGGAGCGGTTGTAATGAGATTGATCCCAAATTCGCGTTCGAGCCGCTCTTGCACAATTTCCATGTGCAGCAAGCCGAGAAACCCGCAGCGGAAGCCGAAGCCGAGCGCCACGGAATTTTCCGGCTCGTAAAAAAAGGCCGCGTCGTTCAACTGCAATTTTCCGAGCGCGTCCCGCAAAGGCTCGTAGTCGTCGGCGAGCACAGGAAACAGGCCCGCGAAGACCATCGGCTTGATGGCTTCAAATCCCGGCAGCGGCAACGCAGGCCGCGCAGCTTCGGTCACGGTGTCGCCCATGCGCGCATCCGCCACGCGCTTGATATTTGCGACGATGAAGCCCACGTCGCCGGCGCCGAGTTCCTCGAGCGCGACGGGTTTCGGAGTGAGCGTGCCGAGCGTTTCGACTTCGTGGACTTCGTTGCTGTAGCACAGCCGGATTTTTGTATGCTTGTTGACGTGGCCTTCCATCACGCGCACGAGGACCACGGCTCCGCGATAAATATCGAACCACGAATCGAAAATCAGCGCTTGAAGCGGATTCTCTGAGCTGCCTTTCGGCGCAGGAATGCGATGCACGATGGCTTCGAGGACTTCGTCCACTCCAAGTCCGCTCTTGGCACTGATCAGCAGAGCGTCCGCCGCAGGAATGGCGAGCACGTTTTCAATTTGTTCCTTGACGAAATCGGTTTGCGCGGCGGGCAGATCAATTTTGTTGATGACAGGAACGATCGTCAGATTGTTGCCGGCGGCGAGAAACGTGTTCGCTACCGTCTGCGCTTCGACGCCCTGGCTGGCATCGACGACGAGCAGCGCGCCTTCGCAAGCGGAAAGCGCCCGCGAAACTTCGTAGGAAAAATCCACGTGGCCCGGCGTATCGATCAAATTGAGCTGGTAGGTGTTTCCGTCTTTCGCGGTGTAATGCAGGCGGATGCTCTTCGCCTTGATGGTGATGCCGCGCTCGCGCTCGAGATCCATGGAGTCGAGGACTTGCTCATGCATTTCGCGTTCGGTAAGCGCTCCGGTCATCTCGAGCAGACGGTCCGCGAGCGTGGACTTGCCGTGATCGATGTGCGCGATGATACAAAAATTGCGTATGAACTTCGGGTCCATGTATGTCGGTTATCGCTTCCGCTCTACGACTGCTTGTTTTTTCAGTTCCCGGCAGGAGCCGCATGCTTCGAGGAGCCAACACACCAGGCTGCGCAAAACCGTGCCGTATGACAGTTCAGTTTGCCACAAATCGGCATTCCCCGCAGCCAGCCGTTGCGCGCGGCTCCGGGGGCGCGGCGAGACAGGAGAGTGACCGGGAATCGAATTTATCCTCCTGCCGAGTCGTTTCCACTGGCGTCTCCCTTCGGGCAGACAAAAGTGCTCTTCGGGGCGGGACTACAGCTGCTTTCATTCAAAAGGAGAGCCACTTTGGACAGCGACAGAGGAGGTAAAGGCCACCGGAGCCCTTCGAGGCTCGGGCCGGAATGGGAGACCGGAGCATTTTCGCCCGGTTGATCTATACTGCTCGCCAATTCGGGACACAAGAGTCTAAAGGCGATAAATGCTGTGGAGGGTAGGAAGATGAAACGACTATTCCTGATGTTCCTGCTGGTAACGATAGCGATTCCCGCGCTCGGGCAGGAGCAAAAGACGCCGACGCTCAAGAGCATCCTGCTCGATCAGTTACGCAGCACCCATAACACAAGCGATTGGTTTGTGTGCGCGGACGTGGCCGTTGCGGGACTGACGGCGGAACAGGCGAGCTGGACGGATGGCAAAGGGAATCACTCTGTGGGACAGCTTGTGAATCACCTGGCGTTCTGGAACGAGCGGCAGCTGGAGAAGCTGACGGGCCAGAAACAGGCTCAATACAGCGGCAACAACGACGAAACCTTCAACAGCTTTGACAGCAAGAGCTGGGGCGAGACGGTGAAGCGTCTGGACGCCGTTCTGGCGGAGCTGGAAAAGCTCGTCGAAAACGCCGACGAGGCCAAGTTGAAGGCGATCGCCCCCGGAATCGCGCACGTCAGCGCGCACAACGCCTACCACATCGGACAAATCGTGTTCGTACGCAAAGAGCAAGGCTCCTGGGATGCGACGAAGGGAGTGAAGTAGGGCACAAACAACATCCCCGGCGTCACTCGTCGCGGAGGGTGCGGAGGGGCTCGACGCGCGTGGCGCGGTAGGCCGGAACGACCGTGGCGAGAACGCCGACCGCGATGAGCAGCGATGCAACCGCCGCGAACGTGAGCGGATCGGTGGGACGCACCCCGTAGATAAGAGACGAGACAACGCGACCCAGTGCCAGCGCCACCGCGAGGCCGAGGCCGACGCCGACTAGAATCGGTTTCATGCCATCCGCTACCACCATTTTCAGGACGTCAGAGTGCGAGGCGCCCAGTGCCATGCGAATGCCAATCTCGCGCACGCGGCGGCGAACGGCATAAGAAAGTACGCTGTAAATGCCCACTGCGGTGAGCATCAGCGCGAGCCCTGCGAACGCGGCCAGCAAAAGCATGTTAGAGCGCTGAGGCGTCAAGGTACTGGAAATCAATTCGTTCATGCTCATGACCTCCGTGACGGGGGTTTCCGGGTCGACCTCACGCACGGCGCTGGTTACCGCGGTCGCGACGCTCATGGGATCTGCGGCGGTACGCACCGCAAGGCTCATGGGGAACGAGCGCCAGGCTTCAGAAGGCGGCGCAAAGATCTGATCCAGAGGCCAATAGACCGTCGCGACCGGCCGGGTCTCGTCGAGAGAGTCCAATTTCACGTCGCCAACGATTCCGACGACCTCCCGAGACACACCAGGGTAAAAGGTAAGCGTGAGATGTTTGCCGAGCGGGTTTTCATTGGGCCAAAAACGTTTGGCCATGGATTCGCTGATAATCACAGCGGGATTTCTGCCGGCCAGGTCGTCACCGGTGAGGTCGCGGCCGCTCAAAAGCGGTATGCGCATCGTGGGAAGATAGCCTGGACTAATCAGGCGCACATCCAGTTCCGGCTGGTCAGCCATGGGCACAACAGGCTGGCCTTCGATCGCGACGGGCTGGTGCGAACCGCCGTCGCCCATCGGCAGGTCATCGATGACGCCGGCCGACGCCACACCCGGAGTGGCTCGAACCTGCTGGAGTACGCGTTCGAAAAAGGCGATATACATGGCCGGCGTGTTGAACTTGTGAGCCGGAATCGAAATGGTCATGGTGAGCAGGCCGTTAGGGTCGAACCCTGGCTTGACGTTGCTGAGCTGCCACAAGGTGCGGACCATGAGGCCTGCGCCAACCAGCAGAACCAGAGAGAGCGCAACTTCGGCAACAACCAGAAGACCGCGAGTCCTGCCGCCACCGGAATCGGAGCTGCCTCGGCCCTGGCCTTGTTTGAGAGCTTCATTGACATCCGATTTCGTAAACCGCAAGGCCGGAAGAAGTCCCGCGAGGACGCCAGCGAATAAGCCGAGGAATGCCGTGAAAGCCAGGACGGGAGCGTTCAGGGTGATCTCTGCGAAACGAGGGAGCTGGCCCGCGAGGAATTTGACAATCAAAGCGGTACCGAAGCGGGCTAGAAAGAGACCCAACGCGCCCCCGGCCACGGAGAGAAGCAGGGTCTCTAGAAGGACGAGGCGAATGATGGCGCCGCGGGTAGCTCCGAGAGCGGAGCGAATTGCGATTTCTTTTTTTCGGGCGAGGATTTTGCCGAGCACGAGATTGGCGACATTGGCGCAAGCGATCAGCAAGACGAAAGCGACGGCGCCCAACAAGACCAGGAGAGCGGGGCGCACATCTCCAACGAGTTGTTCGCGGAGAGGAAGGATGGTCGCGCCCCAGCCTTTGTCGTCCTCGGGATAGAGCTGCTCGAGACGGGTGGAAATGGCGCTGAGTTCGGCCTGCGCCGCGCGGATATCCACGCCCGGTTTGAGGCGGCCGATGACCTGATAATTGTGATTGCCGCGGACGGCCCGCCTTTCGTCGGTCCAGGCCAGAGGGATCCAAAGCTGGGCCCAACTGGGGAATTTGAACTTCGGTGGCATCACTCCGACGATCGTGTAAGGCTCGCCGTCCAGAAGGATGTTCCGGCCAATGACACCAGGGTCAGCGCCATAGCGTTCTCGCCAAAAGGTGTTGGCGAGGACCACGACGTGGCCGTGGCCGGAGCGGTCTTCGTCGGGGGTAAAGCCTCGGCCGAGTACAGGTTGCACGCGAAGGATAGAAAAGAAGCCTGGAGCGATGGAGGCGGCTTCAATGGCTTCCGGGCGTTCCTTGCCGCCGACGTTGAAGCGCGCGCCCCCCAAAGCAGCCATGTCTTCAAACGAGTGGTTCATGCTCCGCCAGTCGAGGTAGTTCGCCGGTGAGACAGAGAACCGAGTCATCCCGGGAAAGCTCTTGGCGGGAGGGACGTGCCAAATTTGCATGATACGGGACGAGTCCTGGTAGGGCAGCGGGCGGAGGAGAACGGCGTTGACTACCGTGAAAATCGCGGTGTTGGCGCCAATTCCGAGAGCGAGCAGGAGAATAGCCATGACGGTGAAGCCCGGGTTGCGAAGGAGAATGCGAAGGCCGAGTTGAAGGTCGGAAAAGAGGTTACGCATAAGAAGGCGCTCCTGGCCGCCGATGAAAGGCAGGCCGGCGGCGGCCTGCTTAGAAGACGAGCGGAACGGCAAAAGGTTCCACGGAATGGGCGAGGCTAGGCGTGCCGGATACCACAAGGCGCGATTGCGCTTTTTTTGCGGCTCTTGCCACCGCGGTATATAGTGGGACAAGGGCGCGCGCCTCTCGCTTCGCGTGCAGCCCCACACGATTTTCTAGTCAGCCGACAGGCAAAGCAAAGGCAACCCGGACGGATGGCCGCAGACGTCAGCAAGCATTTGGACCGCGCCAAGCGATTCCTTGAAAAGAACCGCGTCGAGGACGCTATCGAAGCCTACCTGGCCGTGCTGGACGAGGCGCCGCAGCACCAGGAAGCGACGCAGGCGCTGGGCGATCTTTACGCGCGGATGGATCAGCCGGAGCGCGCCGCTGTTTATTACGGCTTGCTCTTTGATTTGCTGATCGAGCCACGCGATGAAACCAAAGCGCTGGCTATCTATAATCGGTTTCTAAGAAGCGGCTCCACGGCACAACCTCCGGAACGCATCGCCCGATATGCATTCTTGCAGCAAAAACAAAATCATCCCGAAGAAGCCATCGATCAGTACACCAAGGCGGGAGAACTCTTCACGAGCGCGGGACGGCATGAAGATGCGCTGTTTTGCTGGGAGCGCATCGCGCAACTGGATCCGGAAAATCTCGGCCGGCAACTGCGGCTGGCGGAGGGAGCGGAGCAGATCGGGAAGAACGCGCTCGCGGCTCGGACCTTTCTCCGTGCGGGACAGCTGGCGTCCGCGGGCGGCGCCGAAGTCGATGCGCTGAAGCTGCTCGGCCGGGCTCACAAACTGGCGCCGCAAGAACGCAGCGTTGCGCTGCTCTACGCGCAGGCCAAGCTGCGCAGCGACGAAGCGGCGGAGGCGGCCACGCTTCTCGAACCATTTGCGGGAACGGAGAGCGACACCGTCTTTCTCGAGACCTTCGGCGATGCGCTCATTCGCGGCGGAAATCTCGACCGGGCGCGCGAAATTCTCGAAAAACTCTTGCGCGAGAAAAACGCGGGTACCGAGCGGCTTTTCGAACTTGCCGACGCTTATGCGGCTTCCGCGCAGACGACCAAAGGTGTGGACGTGCTCCAGACGCTCAAACGCCGCATGTTCGCGGACAAGCGGCAGAATGATTTCGCCACGCAATTGGATGCCGTGGCCTCGAAGCACCCGCATTCGCAAGGCATGATGGAGTTCTGGGCGACGGTGTACAACGAGCTGAATCGCGAATCACAATATTTCGAAATTCTCGTAAAACTATTCGATGTTTATTTCAATGCGGGCGACTTCCGGAAGGCCTGCGATTCGCTCGAGCGGCTTGTGGACATCGACGCCTACGACTACCGCAATCAGGAGCGCATGGAAAAGCTTCGCGGGCATGTCGACGAAGCATTCCTGAAGCGCGTAGGCGGAAGACTTGCCAAGTCCATGAGTACGGCGCCCCCGCCGCCGACCCACGCTGGAACGGGAGCAGGGGTCTCGCAAGGAGCTCCCAGCACGGAAGAAGGGCGTCATGCGCAAGCCCTCGAAGACCTGATCGTTCAGACCGAGATTTTTCTGCAATATTCCTTGCAGGCCAAGGCGCTCGAGCGGTTGCAGAAAATTGCTGCGATGTTTCCCGGAGAAGAAGCGCGCAACGCCCGTTTACAGAATCTGTATCAGATGGCGAATTGGTGGCCCCCCGGTGCAGCGAAACCCAGGCAGGAACCCGCTGCGCCGGCCCCGCCACAGCCGGCGGCGCCGGTCGTCGAGGCGCAGCCCGTGCAAGTCACCACGCGGACCGGCGTTTATAGCGCGGAGACGTTGCGCGATTTGTCGAAGATTTCCGAAATCAATCAGAAGATTTTCCGCCAACAGACGCCGCGTGCAATGCTGAACACCGCGGTGAGCGAGGTGGGTTCTCACCTGCGGACCTTGCGCTGCATCGCGGTCGTCGGTGCCCCGGGCCGGCCTCCGGAGATGTCCGCGGAGTTTTGCGGCCCGACGAGCAAGCCTGCGCCGGGAGCACAGGTAGTTCTGCTGCTGGCGCAGATGGAGAAAGCGGAGCCGGATGAGCTCGGTGGATTGGTGGTCGATGCTACCGAGGGATCCATTGTGGCCGAGATGGGGCTTGCCACCGCTCTAGGCGTGATGATTACCGACAAGGAAACGCAAGCGCCAGCTGGAATGCTGATCGTGGGCCACGCAGAGCCCCACAAGTGGAAGCCCAACGAGGCTTATTTTTTGCAAGCTATCGGCGATCAGATGCTGATGAGCGTGAGCCATACGAGGCTGCGTTCGCTGGTGCGGCGCATGGGCGTTTCCGATGAACGAACCGGTTTGCTGAGCCGCAGTTCGTACCAGAGTTGCTTGCTGACGGAAGCGGACCGGGCGCGCAGCCAGGGCACGCCGCTGGCGCTGGCGATTTTGCAGATCGACCGCGGAGCGGAGATTTTGCGGCAGCAGGGAGAATCGCCGCTGGAGAGGTTTTTGGAACAACTGGCGAGGTCGCTGCAGCCGATCGTGCGGCAGAATGACGTGGCGGTGAAGTATACGTCGTGGTCGCTGGCGTTTATCTTGCCGGATACGACCCTGGCGGGCGCGCAGAATCTTGCGGACAAGTTGCGGCGCGCGGCTTCCGGTTTGCGGCCGCCATGGGATACGACGCAGATCACGCTGAGCGCGGGAATCGTCGAAGCGGTGGCGAAGCATGAGTACGACAGCGAGGATATCGTTACGGACCTGATTAATCGCGCCGAGTTTTCTGTCGAAGAGGCGCGAAAAAAGGGTGGCGATACCGTGGTCACGCTGGATACGCCGAAGGGTTGAGTTCCAGGCTAGGCTGCGCGGAGCGATTACCGGCCATCTCGAAAAGTGCCCCATAGAAGCTGAAATTTCGGGCGAGTCCGAAACTAGGCTGGCTCTGATGGATGGGGATGGGAACGGCCGGCAACGAGAGCTTCCGGTAGCCTGTTTGTACAAGAATCGCCTGAATCTAAGACACTCCTAGAGGGTCCGAAGCAAGAACTCTCACCATTTGCTAAGAGCAAGGCCCTGAAACCCGCCCAAGAATGGGATGGCGGGCGAATGGGCATTCTGGCGGAGGAAGAAGTGCTTTTTTTTGGGTTTGAGGAATGCGAAGCGAGGTGAATTCACGAATGTGCAAGCCATCGGGTGGGCCTCGGCTGGCTGCTGAGCTAAGATAACAAGCGACCATTTTGGAGAAAGAGGGAACCATGTTTCCAACGGATGTGGTGATTGTGGCGGGGGCGCGGACGCCGATGGCGCGGTATACGGGGGCGTTTTCGGAGGTGAGCGCGATTGAGCTGGCGGCGCATGCTTCGCGGGAGGCGATCCGGAGGTCGGGAGTGGATCCGGCAGAGTTTGATCATGCGATTTTTGGGAACGTGATGCAGACCAGCGCGGACGCGCTTTATGGCGCGCGGCACGTGGGGTTGAAGGCCGGATTGAAGGTGGAGACGCCGGCGGTGACGGTAAACCGGCTGTGCGGGTCGGGGATTGAGGCGGTGTCCCAGGCGGCGCAGCGGCTTTTGCTGGGGGAAGCGACGATGGTGCTGGCGGGCGGGATGGAGAATATGACGCAGGCGCCGTTTGTGGTGCGCGGCGCGCGGACGGGATTGAAGTTGGGCGGCGGGGCGCTGGAGGATTCGTTGTTTGTGGGATTGACGGATAGTTATTGCGGATTGCCGATGGCCATGACAGCGGAAAAATTGGCGGAGCAGCATGGCATTACGAGGAAAGATGCCGACGCGTATGCTTTGCGCAGCCAGCAAGCGGCCGATGCGGCGTACAAAGCCTGCCGGATCCGGGAAGAACTTGTGCCCGTCGAGGTGAAGCAAGGCAGGAAGACGATTGTGTTCAGCGAAGATGATCACCGGCGGCCGGAAACGACGATGGAGACTCTGGAGAAATTGCCGCCGTCTTTCAAGAAAGACGGGATTGTGACGGCGGGGAATGCCAGCGGGATTGTGGATGGCGCGGCGGCGGTGGTGGTGACGCGAGAGCCTGCGGCGAAAGAGCGCGGGCTGAAGCCGCTCGGAAGAATTGTGGCGTGGGCTACCGCCGGAGTCGATCCGAGCATTATGGGGATTGGGCCGGTGCCTTCGTCCGAAAAAGCGTTGAAGCTGGCGGGGCTCACTTTGGAGCAGATGGACCGCGTTGAGGTGAATGAGGCTTTTGCGGCGCAGTATCTGGCGGTGGAGAAGGCACTGGGGCTGAATCGAGACAAGACGAATGTGAACGGCGGGGCGATTGCGTTGGGGCATCCGCTGGGAGCGAGCGGGACGCGGCTCTTGATTACGATTTTGAATGAGTTACGGCGGAATAATTTGCGGTATGGGCTGACAACGGCTTGCATCGGCGGCGGGCAGGGGATTGCGATGATTGTGGAGAGCTTGCACTGAAGATCGTGTCCGACCGAGACACGTCCTGGCTCGCGCTGGCGTGTCAACTTTCCCACGGGCCGGGGACAGGCCACACGTCAAAAGGGATTCTGGTAAACTTTCCGGGCCCGCGAAGGGGTTCGGCCGCGGTATCTACGAGGAAAATCAATTATGGCAATTCGGAAGGTGGGCGTGGTTGGGTGTGGTTTGATGGGGTCGGGGATCGCGCAGGTGAGCGCGGCTGCGGGGTTTGCGACCGTGGTGCGGGAGGTGAGTCCCGCGATTGTTGAGAAGGGGATTGCGGGTATTGAGAAAAATCTGGCGCGGCTCGTGGAGAAAGGGACGATTACGGCGGGGGCCCAGGCGGAGACTCGGGGCCGATTGCGCGGTACGACGGCGCTCGAGGATTTGAAGGATTGCGATTTGATTGTTGAGGCGATCATCGAACAGTTGCCGGCGAAGCGCGAACTTTTTACAGCGCTGGACGCGCTGTGCCCGCCATCGACCATTTTTGCGAGCAATACTTCGTCGCTGACCATCACGGAAATTTCCGCAGCCACCAAGCGGCCGCAACGGTTTGTGGGCTTGCATTTCTTTAATCCGGTGCCTGTGATGAAGTTGGTGGAAGTGGTGCGGACGATTGCAACGGACGCGGATGTGTATGAAGAGATGGTGGTGTTTGGGACCAGGCTCGGAAAGACGGCGGTGCGGGCACACGATTCTACCGGATTCATTGTGAACCGGCTTTTGGTGCCGTATTTGCTCGATGCGATTCGGGCGCTCGAAGAGGGCGTGGGTTCCATCGAGGATATCGACAATTCCATGAAACTCGGCTGCGGGCACCCCATGGGCCCGCTGACTTTGCTGGATTTTGTGGGGTTGGATACGACGTATTACATTTCGCAGATCATGTTTGAGGAGTTTCACGAGAAGCGATTCGCTTCGCCGCCGCTTTTGAAACGGATGGTATTGGCGGGGTGGAATGGGCGGAAGGCCGGGCGCGGATTTTATGATTACGCCGATGCGGCCAAGCCTAAGGCCATGAAATTCTAAAGAGGAAAGAAAAGGATCTTACAGAGAGGCCACGGAGAGAGGGCACCGGGAAGAAAATGGATTACGAGAATCTGATTTACGAGAAGAGAGACGGCATTGCGTTTCTTACCTTCAACCGGCCGAAAGTCTTGAATGCGCTGAACCGTCGGACGGTGGAGGAGTTAGAGGCGGCGCTGCTCGATGCGCGCGGGGACGAAACTGTGCGGGTCTTGATTTTGACAGGCGCGGGGGAGAAATCGTTCGTTGCGGGCGCGGATATTGGCGAGCTTTGCTTGCAAACGCCGGTCGGCGGAAAAGAGTTCTCGCTGTTTGGGCAGAGTGTGATTCATTTGCTGGAGACGATAGGAAAGCCGTCGATTTGCGCGATCAACGGGTTTGCGCTGGGCGGCGGGTGCGAGATCGCGCTTGCCTGCACGATTCGAATTGCTGGCAAGTCGGCGAAGCTTGGGCAGCCGGAAGTGAAATTGGGAATTATTCCCGGATATGGCGGCTCGCAGCGCCTGGCGCGGTTGTGCGGCAAGGGTGTGGCGCATGAACTTTGCCTCTCTGGGGAAATGATTGGTGCCGAAGAAGCTCTGCGCATCGGACTTGTGAATCATATTTATGAACCGGCAGAACTTTTGCCGGCGGCCGAGACACTGGCGAAGAAAATTATTGCGAATGCGCCGGTCGCGGTGAAGTACACGATGGAAGCGATCGAGCGGGGCGTTGAAATGCCGCAGGAAGAGGGATTGTTTTTGGAGGCGACGCTTTTTGGTTTGGCTTGCGCGACCGAAGATATGCGCGAGGGGACGAAGGCGTTTTTGGAGAAGAGGCCGGCGAAGTTTGTGGGAAAGTAGCGGGAAAGGAAAAGAATTTTACAGAGAGAGCGCTGAGGATACGAAGAGCACGGAGAAGAGGGAGTCAGGCGGAGAGATGCAGACAGGAAAGGTTGAGGGCGGGTTGAACGCGGCGGGATTGCGGTTTGGAATTGTAGTGAGCCGGTTCAATAGCTTTATTACGGAGCGGCTCCTGGCGGCCGCTGTCGATGCGCTGGAGCGCGCGGGCGCGGCTGGCAAAGATGTCGACGTGGTGCGGGTGCCGGGGTCGTTCGAATTGCCGCTGACGGCGAAGAAGCTTGCCGCAACCGGCAAGTACGACGCCTTGGTCGCGATCGGATGCGTGATTCGCGGCGAGACTTCGCACTACGATTATGTCTGCTCGGAGACGGCGCGCGGGTTGCAGCTTGCGCAGATGGATTCGGGCGTGCCCATTATGTTTTGTGTGCTGACTTGCGACACGGTGGAGCAGGCCATTGACCGCGCAGGGCTGAAGGGCGGCAACAAGGGATTCGAAGCGGGTCTCGCCGCGATTGAGTTGGCGCAATTGTCGCGTAAATTGCGCGGCGCGCAGGCGAAACCGTCGGCCAGCAGAAAGCCCCGGCGGAACTAACGTGTCCCTGCGCACGAAATCACGCGAGTTTGCGATGCAGATGCTGTTCCAGTGGGACATGAGCGAGCAGGAGCCAGCGAAGCTGGAAGCTAAATTCTGGCGCGCGGCGAAGGCGACGGATTCGACAAGGGCCTTTGCGAACAAACTTTTCGAAGGAGCCGTGAAAGACACCGCAGTGATCGATGAGCTCATCGTCAGGCAAGCGGAGAATTGGCGGCTCGAGCGGCTCGCAGTGATCGACCGCGCGATTCTTCGGCTGGCGATTTATGAACTGCGGACCACGGACACGCCGCCGAAAGTCATCCTGAATGAGGCAGTCGACTTGGCGAAGAAATTCTCCTCAGAAGATGCGGGGTCGTTCGTGAACGGAATTCTCGACGCCGTCCACAAGAGTATCGCGGAAAAATAAATCAAAATGGGTGCCATCCGGCGTGCATCGGTGCGCCCACCGGAAGCTATTGCTGAGGGCCGCGCGACGCGCGTGTCAGACGGTGATCGTGCCTTCGAAGACTTTGACCGCTGCGCCGCTGACGCGCGGGACCAGCTTCTTGCCTCTTTGCGTGACTTCCACTTCGATGTGGCTGGGACGGCCCATTTCTTCGCCTTGAAGAATGCTGAGCGTGTGGCCTGCCGCGAGCTTGCCGTGCTTCACGAGATAGGCGCCGAGCGAGCCGGCGGCGGAGCCCGTCGCGGGATCTTCGTAAATTTCCCAAGGCAGCATGCCGCGCGAGAAGACTTTGCTGTTGCCGCCCAGCGCAAAACAGTATGCCATCGTCGCGTTCTTGCCGAGCAGCTTGCGCAGCTCAAACATGTTCATGCCGATCTTGCCGAGTGCGGCGCGACTCCGGAGCGGCACCATGAGATTAAAAATTCCGGTTGAAACGCATTCGGGCTCAAGATGAGGATCGAGATCTTTTAGTGACAGCCCCAGCGATTTGGCCAGAGCAGCCTTCTTGAATTTGATGGGGCGAAACGCCGCCTCGGTTTGCGTCATAGTGACGCGTTGCGGCCGGCCATCTTTAAAGCGAATCTCTACGGGAAGAATGCCAGCGCCCGTTTCCTGCATGACGTGCACGCCGCCTTCCTGCGCGGGAACAACCCCAAGCTCCGCCAGGAGAAACCAGGTGCCAACAACAGGGTGGCCGGCGAGCTTCAGCTCTTCGCGCGTGGTGAAGATGCGCAAGCGAGCCAGAGCGCGCTCATCGGTCGGTTTTTGTACGAAGACCGTTTCGGCCAGATTCATTTCGCGTGCGATGGCCTGCATCTGGTCGTTCGAGAGGCTGTCGCCGTCGGTGAAGACCGCCAGCGGATTGCCTTCGAATCGCGAATTCGTGAAAACGTCGAGAGTGTAGAAGCGATGTTCCATGGGGTCTTGGCCGGGCAGGAGCGGGTGCCGAAATCAGATATGCTCGAGCTGCGCGACGGTCCTTTCGTTGGTGATGTTTCCCGTATTGAGTGTGGATTTGGGTTCCATCAAGATCAGGTGGACTTCCTCGTCTGCGACCGGGCAATGCTCGGTCCCGCGGGGTACGATAATGAATTCACCTTCGCGCACGAGTGCTTCGCGGTCGCGAAACTTCATGCGCAAGGTTCCTTTGGCGACAAAGAAGAGCTCGTCTTCGTTGTCGTGATGATGCCAGACGAACTCGCCCTTAAGCTTGACCGCCTTGATGTGGCAGTCGTTCAGCTCGCCGAGGATGCGGGGATTCCAGTAGTCCGAGAAGTGGCTGAATTTGTCCTTCAGGTTGATCGCTTTCATGTGTGCACCTACAGTGCCCGAACAAGTTTGGCTACCGCATCGAGAGCGCGCTCGGTCGTTTCCTGTTTCGAAGTCTCGCAATAAACCCGGAGCAGATTCTCCGTACCGGAAGCGCGTACCAGGAGCCAGCCAATTTCACCGAGATAGATCTTGATGCCGTCCATATTTTCGCGGCGCGCAATCGGCCAATCCAGCAGGGTGGTTGTCTTCTCGCTGGAAAAGTACGCGATGGCTTTCTGTTTCTGCGCCGGCGTGACGTTGAGATCGTCGCGGCCGTAATGATATTCCCCGAATTCGGCGTAGAGCGCGCGCAGCATGTCGCCGAGAGATCTGCCGTGCCAGGCCATCAGCTCGGCAAGAAAAAGCGCGCAAACGGAAGCGTCACGCTCGGGCAGGTAGAGGCTCATGCCGATGCCTCCGCTCTCTTCCCCGCCTATCAGGATGTTTTGCTCGAGCATCAGCTCGCAGATGTATTTGAAACCGATCGGAACCTCGTGGAGCTTGCGGCCGAACTTGGCGGCGAGTTTGTCGATCAGTTTGGTGACGCTAAAAGTTTTAGCGATGTCGCCGGGCAAATTGCGGGTACCCGCAAGATGCCAGACAAGAAGCGCGAAAATTTGATGGGGGTTGACGAAGGTGCCGTCGCGGTCGACCGCGCCGATGCGGTCGCCATCGCCGTCCGCACAGAGGCCGGCGTCATATTTTCCGGCGAGCACGGCTTCTTGAAGAGGCGCGATATGCGGCGGAATGGGTTCCGGGTGAACGCCGCCGAAGTGCGGGTCGCGCTTGGCGCGAATTTCGTCGCAGCTGATTCCGTTGCGCGCGAAAAGCGCGGGCAGCAGGCCGGTCGCGGACCCGTGCATTGGATCGGAAACAAAACGCAGCTTCGCGTCGCGCAATCGCTGCCAGTCGATCAGTTTCTCAACGGTGTCGAGATAAGGAGCGCGCGGCTCGAGCGACTGGATCAGCTCTTTCCGGGGAGGAAGCGGGGGCACGACACTCTTCTGCACTTCGGCGAGTTCGATTTCGATTTGCGCGACGATGGATGGCAGAGCGCTGCTGCCGTAGCTGGCTTTGTACTTGATGCCGTTCCATGGATAAGGATTGTGGCTTGCGGTGACGAGGATGCCGCCTGCGGCCCGACGCTGGCGAACGAGCAGCGAGATGGCGGGTGTGGGACAGGGTTTGTCGGCAAGCCAAACGGGCGTGCCGGTCGCGGCAATCACTTCAGCGACGGCCGCGGCCACACTGTCGGACGCAAAGCGATGGTCGTAGCCGATCAGCACGCCCTTCTGTGCATCCTCGCAGCGCACTACGTAGCGCGCGATAGCTTTGGCCACAATGCGCGCATTCGCAAAAGTGAAGTCTTCGGCGATAATGTCGCGCCAGCCATCCGTTCCAAATTTGATCGCAGTCATAAGGGACAGAGGGAAGTATACGCGAAGCGATATATCCGCCAAACAGCCGCATTGGACTGAGACTGCCGGGAATCCGCTACAGCAGTTTGGCGAGCTTTCGCTCTTCGAGCGACTTTACGATTTTGGCGACGTCCTGCGCGCGGTCGCGGGGGACGATCAGAAGCGCGTCGGGAGTTTCTACGACAATGAGGTTGCGGATGCCGATGGCGGCGACGAATTTCGTCGGGCTGTAGAGAAAATTGCCGGTGGCATCGAGAGCCAGGCCGTGACCGGCCATGACGTTGTCGCCGGAGTGTTTTGCGAGGAGTTCGTAGACCGCGGCCCAGGAGCCGATGTCGCTCCAGCCGACGTCGGCGGGGATGACGTATACCTGCGGCGCGCGTTCCTGGCGCGTCGCGTTTTCGAGGATTGCATAGTCGACGGAAATGTTTTCCAGTTTCGGATATATGGCGCGCAGGCGGCGCTCGTAGGTTTTCTTGCCGATGGTTTCAGCCAGCGATTCGAGAGCTTCATGCGTTTTGGGAAGAAAGCGCTTCAGGTTGTCGAGAAGCGTCGAGACGCGCCAGAAAAACATGCCTGCGTTCCATTGATAGTCGCCCGAAGCGACGTATTGTTTCGCAAGATCGAGCGCGGGCTTCTCCGTGAAGCGCCGCACAGCGAATGCGGGAAAGTCGCCAGAGCCCAGAGCGTCGCCCATGCGCTCGACGTAGCCGAAGCCGGTGTCAGGCCGAGTCGGCGGAATGCCGAGAACAATCATGCGCCCCGCCTCGCGCGCCCGTTCGAGTGCCGCGCTGACGATTTTGCGATATTTGTCAGGTTGCGCGATGAAGTGGTCGGCAGGCACCACGGCCATCAACGCATCGCCTTTTGCGGCGTGCCTCACGTGGAGCGCGGCCAGCGCGATGGCAGCGGCCGTGTTGCGGCCAATGGGTTCGGTCAGAACGCGTTTGCGGGCCGCGACGGGGAGCTGCTTTCTTACGGCGGCGGCTTGCTCGGCGTTCGTGACGCTCCAGATGCGGTCAGCAGGAATTAAGGGGAGCAAGCGCGCGACCGTTTGCTCGAGCATCGTGTCTTGGCCGACGATATTGAGGAGTTGCTTCGGCGTGCGCGTGCGGCTGCGGGGCCAAAAGCGCGTGCCGCGGCCTCCGGCCAGAATCACTGCGTGCGTCGTCAGCTTTTCCATCGCCATGGGTATCCCGAGTCTAATCGAAAACCGTTTTTTCGAGCTCTTGACGGGAATGACCGGCCTCTTCCAATCCAGCACGCAGCTGGGGCAGATCCGGGACGTATGTTCTGAGAATCTTCGTAGCTTCTTTCGGGTTTAATCTAAACTTTCCCAAACCCGCGGGAACAAGCCAGCATTCACCGCTTTGATACGCCGCCCGGCCAGAGTCCCAGGTCAAATCCCCGCCGCCAGCCAGAATGATCAGCAGATCAAAGTGTACGTCACTGGAACGAGACTCAACCGGCGTCGAAGCCTTCCATTGTTCCGTAGCAAAGTAAGGGCAGGCAGCGAGAAGGTACTCCTCTGGCCCTTGCCCGGGCAGACGTATTCTCGAGGTTTTGCCGCGAATCGGCAGGCCAGTTTCGATTACATCGAGGGCTTTTTTGACGTGCAGTTCGCGCGGTTTGCCGGATGCATCCACTCGGCCGTAGTCGTATACGCGATAGGTGATGTCTGAATACTCCTGTACTTCGCACAAGATCATTCCCGGACAAATTGTGTGAGGCGTGCCGGCGGGAACAAAAAAAGCATCACCGGGTTCGACGGGCCAGCGAACGAAAAGATCTTCCAGGGTTTGGGTTTCGATGGCCCTCAGGAGTTCTTTCGCATCCGCTTGGGGCACCAATCCAATCATGACGCTTGCCCCCGGCTCGGCGGAAACCGCGTACCACATCTCGGTCTTGCCTCGGCCGCCGGCAGCTTGCTCGTGCTTTGAAGCATAGGCGTCGTCCGGATGCACCTGTATGGACAGCTTGTCTGTCGGAAAAATAAATTTTACGAGCAAAGGGAAGTCGGACGTCGACACGAGACTCCTCCCGCGCCATTCGGCCGGCATTTCCCGCCACGCCTCGCCAAGCGATTTCCCGGCGAACCGTCCATTGGCCACTTTGCAGTCGACACCAGTGAGCCAAGCCTCACCGAGTGGCTCGGTGAGATCCGTTTTTTCGGGGAACAGCGGCGCCAGAGACCGCGCGCCCCAGATGCGCGGACTGAAAATGGGTTCGATGCGAAAGGGTTCGGGCCTTGTCTGAAAAGCACTCACGTTTTACGCTGCGGCTTCGACGCGAGTGAAGAAACGATCGAGGCGGCGGAGCCCTTCGTCGATGCGTTCAATGGACGTCGCGTAGGAAAGACGGAGATAACCCGGCGCGCCGAAACCCTCGCCGGCAACCAGCGCGACGCGCGCCTTGTCGAGCAGCAGCTTCGCAAGCTCGGCCGTGTCCATCGCGATGGCGTGGCCGCTTTCGCCGCCAGAGAGATGCGCGGCGACATTCGGGAAGGCATAGAACGCGCCGCCCGGCATTTCGCATTTCACTCCGGGAATGGCGTTCAAGCCTTCCACGATGCGTTTCCGGCGCCGGTCGTACTCGGCGAGCATTACAGGGATCGAGTCCATCGGGCCGGTCATGGCAGCGACCGCGGCGTATTGCGCGATGGAAGTGGGGTTGGACGTGGACTGGCTTTGCAGTTTCGTCAGCGCCTGGACAAGTTCCGCGGGCCCGAGCGTGTAGCCGATGCGCCAGCCGGTCATCGCAAACGTCTTCGAGACCGAGCCGATAATGATGACGTTGTTCTTCGAATCGGGTGCGCTGGCAATGGAGAACGGTTTGTGCGGCGCATACGTGAAGTGCGAATAGCACTCGTCGCCCATCAACCAGACGTTGTGTTTTTTGCACACGGCCAGGATGCGCGCGTACTCGTCCGGCGGAACAACGCCGCCCGTCGGATTGCTCGGCGAATTCAGAATCAAGAGCTTTGTCTTCGGAGTGATAGCTTTTTCAATCGCGGCAGCTTTCACGCTGAAACCCTCTTCAGGCCGCGTCTGGACGTACACCGGCGTGCCACCTGCGTACTTAACGATGTCCGGAAAACTGACCCAGTACGGCCCGGGAATAATCACTTCGTCGCCCGCCTGCACCAGCACGCTGATTACGTTGAAAATTCCATGTTTGCCGCCGACGGTAACGATGCATTCTTTCGGCGCGTAGTCCGAGCCAAGCTCGCGCTTGTGCCACGCGCAAATCGCTTCGCGCAACGGCATGATACCGCCCGTTGGCGTGTACTTGGTCTTGTTCCCCTCAATCGCCAGAATGGCTGCTTTCTTGATGTGGTCGGGAGTCGGAAAGTCCGGCTCGCCCGGCCCGAAGTCGGCGATGTCCACGCCCAGCGATTTCAGCCTGTCAGCTTCGGCAATGACCGCCGCCGTCGGCGAGATTTGTATGCGATTGATGCGTTCGGTAAGTTGCACTGCTTTCTCCTGTGGGACAGGCTCCCGCCTGTCGCGTTCACTCTATTTGCGCCGAGCCCGCCAGCGCATAACCTACAAAACCTTCGCCCGCAGCCGCTGCTCCACTTCCGGGGGCACGAGGTCCTTCAAAGGCCCGCCAAGCTGAGCGATCTCCCGCACCAGCTTCGAGCTCAAATAGCTGTACGATTCTCCCGGCAGCATAAACACAGTTTCGAGCCGCGGCTCCAGTTTTCTGTTCATCAAAGCCATCTGCAACTCGTATTCGTAGTCGGAAATCGCGCGAATCCCGCGCAGGATCACTCCCGCGCCGCGCTTGCGCGCATAATCCACGAGCAGCCCGTGAAAAACGTCCACTTCGACGCCCGGCCACTTCTGCGTCACCTCGCGTAGCATCTCGACGCGCTCCGGCACCGAAAACAGCGGCCGCTTTTCCACGTTGCTCAACACGGCCACAATCACCAAATCAAACATTTTCTCGCCGCGTTCGATCAAATCGAGATGGCCGTTCGTAACCGGGTCAAACGAGCCGGGATAGATAGCGATGGACGTTTTCATGGCCGCACAGAATTCCTTATTCTAACCCATGCCGCGAATCGGATGCGCCGAAAGTTTCGGGAACGGGAGGCACGCCGCGGTCTGAAGCCGTGGATTTTCTCTTCGCACCGGGCAGCGACTGTGACAGTATCCTCCATGCCGCTCCGATGGACGAGGCGGCCACGGATTCTTCCGGATGGCAGTTTTAAAAGGAGCCCTGAAAACATGGCGGGAGGCCCCTCGAAGCGAGGTCTCGGTTTGTTGGTGCTTGGCGTTTGGATGATGTCACCTTTTACCGGAGCGCAGGAGCAGCGGCCGCTCAACCTGATGCCCGTCCCTTCCAGCGTCCAAATTGGCGCTGGCCGGCTTCTCGTGGATTCTTCTTTTTCTGTGGGGCTCACCGGTTATACCGAGCCGCGCCTGGATCGTGCGGCCGAACGTTTTCTTCGTCAACTTTCCAGGCAAACGGCAATTCCCTTGGCGACGAAACCAGGCGCTTCGGCAAAACCCGTCCTTCTGATTCATACCGACCACGCCAGTAAGGAAATCCAGGAGCTTGGCGAGGATGAGTCCTACGTCCTCGAAGTGAGCGCCACCGGCGCAAAGCTGAGCGCCCCGACTCCGCTCGGGGCCATGCACGGTCTCCAGACTTTTCTCCAACTGGTCAACGTCTCGCCCGATGGCTTCGCCTCTCCCGCCGTCACCATTCACGACAAGCCGCGCTTTCCGTGGCGCGGGCTGATGATCGATTCGGCGCGCCATTTCGTCCCGCTGGATGTGCTGCGAAGAAACATCGACGGCCTCGAAGCCGTGAAGATGAACGTCTTCCACTGGCACCTTTCCGAAAATCAGGGCTTCCGCGTCGAGAGCAAGAAATTTCCGAAGCTCCACGAGATGGGCTCCGATGGTCTTTACTATACGCAGGATGAAATCCACGATCTGATCGAATATGCGCGCGACCGCGGCATTCGCGTCGTTCCCGAATTTGACGTTCCTGGCCACAGTACGGCTTGGTTTGTCGGGTATCCGGAGCTCGCCAGCGGTCCAGGTCCTTACGAAATCGAAAGAAAATGGGGCGTTTTCGATCCTGCATTTGATCCCACCAATGAGCGCACCTACAAATTTCTCGATCAATTCATCGGCGAAATGGCGAAACTCTTTCCCGATCATTTTTTTCACGTCGGCGGCGACGAAGTGAACGGCAAACAGTGGGACGCCAATCCCAAAATCCAGGAATTCATCAAGGAACACAGTCTGAAGAACAATGAGGGACTGCAGTCCTATTTCAACAAACGGCTCGAGCCCATCGTGAGCAAACATGGCAAGAGCATGGTCGGCTGGGATGAAGTTCTCGATCCATCGCTGCCAAAGGACATCCTCATCCAGTCTTGGCGCGGCCCGGATGCTCTCGCCGCAGCAGCCAAGCAGGGCTTCCGCGGGATTCTTTCAAACGGCTACTATCTCGATCTCGGGTGGGCTGCGGCCCGTCACTACGCCGTGGACCCCCTGAGCGGCGCCGCGGCCAATCTCTCTCCCGAAGAAAAAGCCCGAATTCTCGGCGGCGAGTCCTGCATGTGGGCGGAGTACATCAATCCGGAAAACATTGATTCGCGCGTCTGGCCGCGCAACGCCGTCATCGCGGAGCGCTTGTGGTCTCCGGAAGAGACCAAGGACGCCGCTTCCATGCATGCGCGCATGGAAATTCTCAGCACCCGCCTTGAGTGGCTTGGCCTCACGCACAAGACCTATCATCACCAGATGCTTCAGCGCATCGCCGGCCCAAGCACTCCCGAGGAATTTGCCGCGCTCACCACGCTCGCCAGCGCCGTCGAACCGGTGAAAGACTATACGCGCGAGGAAACCGCAACCGCCGAGCCCACCAGCGCCACGCCCCTGAACCGCCTCGTGGATGCAATCCCACTCGAGAGCGCGACCGCCCGCCATTTCGGCGAATCCGTCGACAAATTTATCTCCGCCTCTTGCCAGGATGCCGCCACGGACGCACGTTTGCGCGCCCAGCTAACCGCCTGGCGCGATAACGACCGAGATCTCCGGTCTTTGGCCCGGCGGTCTTACCTCGTAAAAGAAGTCTCGGCGACTTCGGGAGATCTTTCGACGCTTGGAGCGATCGGTCTCGCCGCTCTGGATTTTATTGCCAAGAAACAACGAGCCCCGGACGATTGGAAGGCGCAACAGCTTGCGGTCCTCGAGCAAGTACAGAAACCAAAAGGGCAACTCTTGCTGATGCCGGCGCCGGCCGTTCAAAAGCTTGTGGAGGCCGCCGCAGCTGGCGGCGCTTGTTCTTCGCCGAACTAATTTCCGTCGACGAAAAGCTGTGTAATGGCGGGGCCTGTTTGCCCTCTCCGGGGTTCGCCCGGGTAGGCTAGCTCCTGGGGACGGCGTGCTGCGGGCACTCGCCGGAGCCGGAGTCGGTGAATGTCTCCCCTTCTACCGGAATGAATTGCCAGGTGTAATGCCCGGGCGTCAGCGTCAGCTTGATAACGCCATACGTATCCGTGTTTCGAACCTCGCTATTTGCAGTCGCAAACCCCAGCGGATCGTGGCTCCGTCCGCCGGTACCTACAACAATTTCGCGAATCCCATTCACCGGATCGGCGTGCCCGTCCGGATCCTGCGGCGCGAATCGCTCGTAGGAATGCTCATGCCCCACTACGACCAGCGCGGCATGAGCCGCGTAAAGGTCCTTCCAGAGTTCCTTCAATTCCGGATGAATCGCATGACTCTTGAACACGCCGCTGCTGAAAAGCGCATGATGACCGTAAGCCAGGACGCAGGCATCCGGATGCTCCGCGAGGTCCTTCCTGAGCCACGTCTCCTGCGGTGATCCTCTGGCGCAACCGCCCAGATCCCTTGCGCCACAATTCGTGTTCAACGCCACGATATGCCACGACCCGAGCTCGTAGCTGTAATAGCCCTTGCCCGGAGGTCCCGCCTGCGCTCCCCAATATTGAAAATATCCAGAAGCCGTGGGTTCGGCATATTCATGATTGCCCAAAGTCGGCTTCGTGCGAGCCTTGAATTCTCCCCAAGTCGTCCCGTAACAATTCTGGAATTCGGCCACACTGCCTCTCTCGTAGGCAAGGTCCCCGGCGGCAAAGACGGTGCCGGGTATTTGTTCGATCAGCTTGGCCGTCGCGCGAGCCCCATCAGGCTGCCGGCAGCTGGCGATATCGCCCGCACCGACGAGAACGAAAGTCTTCCCGTCCTCGGAAGCCTCGGAAGGCGACGGGTCCCTACGAGCCTCGACCGCCGCTGGCTGGGCCGACTGCGAGCACCCCGCCGGATAAAGCGGAGCAAAGAAAAGGGCGATAGCTGACAGTCCTCGGACCCGCTTCGTGTTCGAGCGCATCTGGCGCGTACGGCTATCAAAAACCCATGCTTCGCTGATCATTTTCGTCATCTCTCCGGCTAGCCTACCACGAGGCGCAAGAATCTGATCCGGGCTGCCGTTTACCTCTTAAATTATGCCGTCCGCTGCCTGATACGACCATTCGCAGCAATTCGCTGGCAAGTCCGACCAATTCAGTCTTATTATAAGCCGCACGAAATAAAGGGTTTGGAAGGGAATACAAGGCCCCTACGTTTGACTTGGAAGGCAAAACAGAGTATCCTCTGATTGCGACTGATTCAGTCGCATATCCTGCGGGGGCAGGAAAACCAGAGTGAGCAATGTTTAAGCTATCCAAGAAAGCTGATTACGGCCTGATTGCCGTCAAGCATTTGGCGATGCACCGTCAAGAACACGCGTGCAGCGCAAACGAAATCGCCGAGGAATACGGCATCTCGGTCACTCTGATGGCCAAAGTGCTGCAAAGACTGGCGCGAGAAGGCGTAGTAGTTGCGAAACACGGTTCCACCGGGGGATATCAACTGGCGAAAGACCCCGGACAAGTCAGCGCGCTTGATGTGATCTCGGCCATCGATGGCCCCGTGCTTATCACGTCGTGCGTCACGAGCCACGGAAATTGCGAAACCACCGAGAGATGCTCGGTTCGCGAGCCGCTTCGCAAGGTGAACGAAAGTATTTTGGGAGTTTTGAGCACAGTAACGATTGCCCAGATGAGCGAGGACCCCAACGAGCCCGCGCTTGTCGCGTTGTCCGGCCCGATGCGTTCGGGTTCGCACATGAGTTCGAGTTAGGAGACCAGGAAATGGCCGTAAAACTGCCGATTTACATGGATAATCATGCAACCACGCCTGTCGATCCGCGGGTGGTCGATGCGATGCTGCCGTATTTCACGGAAAAATTTGGCAACGCGGCAAGCCGCAACCACAGCTTCGGCTGGGCCGGCGAGGAAGCCGTCGAAACGGCTCGCCAGCAGATTGCTTCGCTGATCAACGCCACGCCCAAAGAAATTATCTTCACCAGCGGCGCGACCGAATCCGACAACCTGATGATCAAGGGCATCGCGGAAATGTTCCGCGAAAAGGGCAATCACATCATCACGCAGGCCATCGAGCACAAGGCTGTGCTGGACACCTGCAAGCGCCTGGAAAAAGACGGTTTTGAAGTCACCTATTTGCCGGTGCAAAAAGATGGCCGGGTCAACCTGGATGAGCTGAAAGCCGCCATCCGCCCGACGACCATTCTGATCACCATTATGTATGCCAACAACGAGATTGGGATCATCAACCCCATCGCTGAAATTGGCAAAATTGCCAAGGAACACGGCATTTTTTTCGCTTCGGATGGCGTGCAAGCCGTTGGAAAAATCCCGGTCGACGTGCAGAAAGACAACATCGACCTGCTGGCCATCAGCGGCCACAAGATTTACGGCCCGAAGGGTGTTGGCGCGCTCTACGTTCGCCGGCGGAACCCGCGCGTTCAGCTCTCGGCCATCATCGATGGCGGCGGCCACGAGCGCGGCATGCGTTCGGGCACCCTCAACGTGACGGGGATTGTCGGCCTCGGCAAAGCCTGCGAGCTGTGTCAACAGGAGATGAAGGAAGAGGCAGTTCGGCTGAGCGGACTCCGCGATCGCCTCAAGAAGGGCCTCGAAGCCAAGCTAGATGAAGTTTTCATCAACGGCTCGCTCGAGCATCGCTTGCCGAATAATCTGAACATGAGCTTCGCCTACGTCGAAGGCGAGTCGCTCCTTATGGGCATCAACGACATTGCCGTATCTAGCGGTTCAGCATGCACTTCGGCCACTCTCGAACCCAGCTACGTCCTCAAGGCGCTGGGGGTCGGAGAAGACCTGGCGCACACCTCGATCCGCTTCGGCCTCGGTCGCTTTAACACCGAGGAGGAAGTCGACTACGTCATCGACAAGATGGTCCAGGTCGTCACCAAACTGCGCGAGCTTTCGCCCCTTTATGAGATGGCTAAGGAAGGGATCGACATCTCCAAGATGAAGTGGCAAACCGCCTGAATCCCGCATCTAAGGGGTTAGGCAGGACGAGATCTCAAGAAGAGTAAGAAAAGGAACAGCGATGGCAAACGAAGGCACAATCCGAATTCACCGCTCGATCGGCGGCACAGGAGCCGCTTTTCGAGTAACGTTCGTACCCTATGAAGAGGGCGAAGAGGCCCCCGCCGCAGGCGAGCGCTCTTTCCATGAACTCCAGCAAGTACGCGCCTTTTTGAAGATGCTCGGCGTTGGCGCCGAATTCATCAAGGACGCTCTCCGTCAGCTCACTGCGGGCCGGTCGGCATCCGTGCCGAACGTCTCGCTTTCCGAGAAGGCCGTAAAGAGCGCAGGCTTTGGAAATCTCGTCAATTTGGCAAGGAGCAACAGCTAATGGCATATAGCGATAAAGTGGTTGAGCACTACAACAATCCGCGCAACGTCGGAAGCTTGCCGAAGGAAGACCCCAATGTGGGAACGGGTCTGGTCGGCGCTCCCGAGTGCGGCGACGTGATGAAGCTGCAGATGAAGATCAATCCAGAGACGCAGGTCATTGAAGAGGCCAAGTTCAAGACCTTTGGTTGCGGCTCGGCGATTGCCAGCTCATCGCTCGCGACGGAGTGGGTCAAGGGCAAGACGGTCGAAGAAGCTCTCTCGATCAAGAACACGGACATCGTGCGCGAGCTTTCGCTGCCGCCGGTGAAGATTCACTGCTCCGTGCTTGCCGAAGATGCCATCAAAGCCGCCATCGGCGACTGGAAGAAAAAGCACGGCATCGAAGTCCCGGTTGCAGAAAAGGTCGCGCACTAATTCTGCCGGAGGTTGGCTGCGGCGTCGCGCGCCTCCTTTTCGAGCCGGGCACGGTCCGCCGTGGCTGGCCGTGGCCAGGCTAGATTCGTACAGGACCTCTGGAGTATCTGAAAATGGCAACAGAAGTCGCCAATCCGACAATCGCGAAAATCTCCCTGAGCGAGCGAGCCGCGAAAAAAATACGCGAACTCCTTGAAAAAGAAGGCGTCCCGCTTGAACAGGGTGGTCTGCGCGTCGGCGTACAAGGCGGCGGCTGCTCGGGCCTGTCGTATGCCATGCGCCTGGACACGCAAGCCCGCGACCGCGACAAAATTTTCGAAGAATTCGGCGCGCGGCTCTTTGTAGACCCGAAGAGTTTTCTGTATCTGAACGGCACAACGCTTGAATACGAAGAGACGCTGATGCGCCAGGGATTCGTGTTTCAAAATCCCAACGCCGCTAGAAACTGCGGCTGCGGCAGCTCATTCACGGCGTAGAGCCAGCACGGGGAGTCTTGGCTGTCGTCTTCGGTTTTGGTTTTTCTGTCGTTTGTTGTTAGTTTCCAGCGGGGGAATTCCAAGGCGAGTCAGACCAGTGGTTGGCAGCCGCACCCGCCAGCCACTTTTTTTGTGCCCGGTTAGAAATGATCGATCCCTAAATGAGCATGCCAGCCACATCCAAGACGAACGCCCCGGCGCAGGACTACTTCGCCATTTTCGGCCTTCCGCGCAAGCTCTGGATGGAAAGGGACGCGCTCGAGCAGAAATACCTGCAACTGAGCTGGAAGCTTCATCCGGACAATTTCGTCAACGCCACGGAAGAAGAACGCGAACGATCCCTTCGCCGCAGTTCGGAGCTGAACGACGCCTATCGCACGCTCGAAGATCCCGTGGCCCGCGTCGAATACCTCCTCAGCCTCGAGAACATGCGCAAAGAAGGCGAACACAAGCAACAGGCCCCGCCCGAGTTGCTCGAAGAAGTCTTCGAGCTGAACGAATCGCTCGACGAACTACGCGAAGCAAAATCCGCCGGCAGCGATCTGGCTTCGTTGAAGTCGCGCCTCGAATCGGCCGAAAAAAACTTCGGCGAAAAGCTCGGCGAAGTGGATGCTCAGCTTCAGGTAACGGCCCGCGAATGGGATGACGCCCTCGATCGAAACGCGGATGACGTCGCGCGCAGGAAAATTATGGGACGTTTGAACGAATTGCTAAACCGCCGCTCGTATGTCCGGAATTTGGTCGTCAACGTCGCCAAGGAATTGGGAGAGGCATAGACAATCGGAATGGGACGCATCGTTGGCATCGATCTTGGGACAACGAACAGCTTGGTGGGCTATACGGACAGCCAGACGGGTCAGCCGAAGTGTATCCCCGGCCCCTACGGCAGCACGCTATGCCCGTCGGTCGTAAGTCTTGACGCCGATGGCAGCATTATTGTCGGCGAAGCTGCGCGTAACCGCCTGCTGACGCAGCCCGAGCGCACGATCTATTCGGTCAAGCGCCTCATGGGCCGCGGCCCGGCGGACGTACAAAAGGAACTGAAGCTGTTCCCGTTCCGCATCGATCCAGCAAGCAAAAACGTAATCCGCGTCATGCTCGGCGACAAGGTTTTCACTCCCCCCGAAATTTCCGCCTTCATCCTGCGCGAGCTGAAGAGCTGGGCCGAAGCGTTTTTCGGCGAGCCCGTCGACCGCGCCGTCATCACCGTCCCCGCTTATTTCAACGACGCGCAGCGCCAAGCCACCAAAGACGCCGGCAAAATCGCCGGCCTCGAAGTTCTGCGCTTGGTCAACGAGCCCACCGCCGCCGCCCTTGCGTATGGCCTGCACGAAAAGCAACGTGGTCGCGTCGCCGTCTACGATCTTGGCGGCGGCACATTCGATATTTCCGTCCTCAAGCTCATCTCCACGGCCGAGGGGGACATCTATCAAGTCCTTTCCACCAACGGCGACACGCACCTCGGCGGCGACGACATCGACAATCTGTTGCAAGCCTTTGTCCACGAGCAAGTTCTTCAGTCCCGCGAAATTGACTTTTCACCTCACGGCGAACTTGCGCAGGAACTGCGCAAGGCTTTGATCGGCATTAAACATCAGCTCTCGGAAGCCGACTCGGCAACCCTCCGTTTCCCGTTGCCGGATGGCGCAGTCTACGTCCACGAATTCACTCGCGGCGCTCTGGATGCCCTGATCTACCCTGTTGTTGACCGCACCATGGGCCCAGTGAAGCAAGCGCTCTCTGATGCGAAGCTCAAGCCAGCCGAGATCGAGGAAGTAGTGCTCGTCGGCGGCGCCACACGCACACCGCTGATTCGCCGCACCGTCCAGGAATTTTTCGACCGCAAGCCGCACACCGAGTTGAATCCCGACGAAGTCGTCGCGCTCGGTGCGGCCGTCCAGGCTAATATTCTCGACCGCGGCGTCACCAACATGCTGCTTCTCGATGTAACGCCGCTTTCGCTCGGTATAGAAACCTACGGCGGCGCCGTCGCAAAAATCATCCCGCGCAATTCCACGATCCCTGCAAGCGCACAAGAGCTTTACACGACCGGCGTCGACAGCCAGACCGGCATCGACATTCACGTCCTGCAAGGCGAGCGCGAACTGGCAAAAGACTGCCGTTCGCTCGCGCGTTTCACACTAAAAGTTCCGCCAGCGCCAGCCGGCCTGCCGCGCATCGAAGTAAAATTCCTGATCGACGCCAACGGCATCCTGCAAGTCGCCGCCAAGGATCTGCGCACCGGCGAGCAGCGCAGGATCGAAGTCCAACCCAGCTACGGCATCAGCGACAGCGAAATCGAGCGCATGCTCGAAGAATCCATCGAATACGCCGAACAGGATTTCGCCGAGCGCCAGCTCATCGAAGCCCGCACCGAATCCGAATCCATCCTTCTGGCCACGGCAAAAGCGCTGGCCAATCAGCAATCGACCAATCTGCCGTCCGAAGAGCGCGCAAAAATAGAAACCGCGACCGCCGCGCTGAAGGAAGCCGCCAGAAGCACGGATTACAAACTAATCCGCAAACGCATCGACGATCTGAACCACGCAACGGAGCACCTGGCGGAATTACTCATGAACAGCGCCGTAAGCAGCGCGCTGGAAGGCCGCAACCTGGCCGAGGTTTGAGATTCTGACGGGCACGGCACGCCGTGCCCGTCTTATGGTTTTCTTTGTAGCGGCGCCGCATGCTGCGCCACTACCGGCAACATCGACAAAGCGCGAACGCCTCAAAGCAATCGCCGAAATGGAGTAAACAAAAATGGGCGGCAGCAATCCCTACATCGAAGAAGTCAAATACACGCCCGCCACGAAGAAATTCAAAGTGACATTTCTTCCCAGCGGCAAAACCATCGAGGTCGATCCGGCGAAAATTCCCTACGGCCACAACGGTCTTCCCGGCAGCATTCTCGACATCTCCGAAGGCATCAAAGCGGGCCTGGACCATGCTTGCGGCGGTGTGTGCGCCTGCTCCACGTGCCACGTCTTCGTGAAACAAGGCCTGGAATCCTGCAACGAGGCCACCGACGCCGAACTCGACGAACTCGACATGGCCCCCGGCATCACCCAAAAATCCCGTCTCGGCTGCCAGACCGTGCCCGACGGCACCACGGATATCGTCGTGGAAATTCCGGAGTGGAACAAAAACTACGCCAAAGAAGCCGATCACTGAGTTCCGCGGGCTCAGACTCCAGTCCGGAGCTCTTTGACTGCTGATCACTCACGCGTAATATCGCACCCTTATCCAGGAGCCCTACATGCCGCCCACATTCGGCTGGGACCAAATCGAAGACATCGCCATCGGACTAACGGACAAATTCCCGGACACCGATCCGCTCACCGTCCGCTTCACGGACATGCACAAATGGATCACCGAACTCCCCGGTTTTTCCGGCGACCCGGCGGCCTCGAACGAAAGCAAACTCGAAGCCATCCAAATGGCCTGGCACGAAGAATTCCTGGACCGCCAGACGTAGCGAAACGAACGACAAAACAGCTGTGAAAATCGAGTAGTGATGGCATAATAGCGATCTATTCCGGGAGTGAGTTAGTTATGAAGACAATCACTCTTCCGCTGCTTGTGGCAGCTTTTTTCTCATTAAGTTCTCCTCTTTTCGCCCAAGCCCCACCGGCCTCGCAACACGCGCCCGACGGGGGCACCCGAGAAACGTTTGCCAGTATCACGATTCCCTCCATGCCTAAGGCGCCCTTCGCCGCGACCGTCAATACGGAATGGATCCGCCAACTGCCAGACGGTAACAGCATCACTCTCATAAATCACAGAACCGTAGCCCGCGATTCCCTGGGCCGCATCTTCCAGGAACGCGCGTGGTTCGTTGCGAACGACGGCAAGCACGAGTCAACCCCGTATCAGATTGAGATCAGCGATCCCGTATCCCACGAACGTTACGTTTGCAGAACTGCCGACCACGTCTGCCGCCTGGAACAGTTTTTCGCTCCTAATTTTTCTGTCTCGCGCACAGCCGCTCCTTCCCCGGGCCCGTCTGGCGCTCCGACCATCGAGAATCTCGGTACACAAAACGTCTCCGGTCTTGAAACGATTGGCACCCGCGAGACAACTCTCGTCGAAACACAAACCATCGGCAACGAAGCCCCAATTCTGGAGAGGAAAGAATTCTGGTATTCCCCGCAGCTGGGCGTCAATCTCATAACCAAGCGGCAGGACGCGCGGTTCGCCGCACAACAGAATTTTGAGGTCACCAACATCGCGTTGGGCGAGCCTGACGCGCAGCTCTTTGAAGTTCCAGCCGGCTACAAGGTGATCGACCTGCGAAAGCCACCGGAGATTTCTCCCAGGCAGGACACCTCTCAAAACTAATCTTCTGCTTTGAGCGATTCCGCGGGGCGAAGGCTCGAGCAACCTTCGCCAGTCCCGCGCGCGCTTGTTCATTCTCCCGATTTCTCTTATTCTAGATAGGTTCCACACTCCGCAAAATGTGGCGCTATGGTGCAACGGTTAGCACGCGGCCCTTTCAAGGCCGAAATACGGGTTCGATTCCCGTTAGCGCTACCAGATCATCTTTCTCTCATGGATTGTCCGGGCTGTGCTATACGAGTCATCGATCCCGGCTATAATCGTGCAACTATTCCTAGGATCGAATAACGCCTCACGTCCATGAGGAGCCGCTTTGAGCTTCGCTGAAAAACATCTCATTCAGGGTGAAACGATCCAATATCAGACCAGGCTGCACTGGATCGTCATGCTTGGCCACGCCGGCCTCACGGCGTTTTTCGTCCTGGCGGGTGCCGCTCTTCTCGTATTTTCCTGGAACACTGGATACAGCGCCGATTGGAATTCCCATATTCTGGTTTGGCTGGCTCTCGCCGCGTTCCTTGTCGCCGTTATTCTTCTTGGAGTCGGCCTTATCAAGCGAAGCGCCACCGTAATGGTGCTCACCAACAAGAGAGTGATCGTAAAGACGGGCCTTGCGAGCCGCCGCACCATCGAGCTGCTCCTATCGAGAATTGAAAGCATTGCCGTGGAAGAGCCCGCGATGGGCCGAGTCCTCGGCTACGGAACGGTCGTGATTCGCGGCACCGGCGGTACTCCTGAAATCTTCGAGAAAATTTCCCACCCGCTCGAATTCCGCGAACAGGTCCAGAGCCAGATCGCAAGCGGCCAAAAACAGACTTGATCCGAATCCTCTCGTAGGACCAACCCGTTTGGATTTGTTCGTCGGGGCAGAGTAAACTGAACTCTGTACCCTCTCGGAGGCCAGCCATGGCGGGTCTATTGCGTACGTCCAATCCAGCTCTAAACGAAAGAGCGTTCAAAGGCCAAGTGGCCGTCGGCGATCTGATGACCTTGCAAGGCACCGTCAATAAGACGGGTTTGCTTTTGCTCTGCGTTGTCGCGACCGCTGCCTGGACCTGGGGCCTTTCACACTCGAACACGCCGGAGGCCGTCTACCCGTGGATGATCGGTGGCTTCCTCGGCGGCTTCGTCGTCGCGCTTGTGACCATTTTCAGGAAAACCTGGTCCCCGTTCACCGCCCCCATGTACGCCCTCCTCGAAGGACTCGCCCTCGGCGGCATCTCCGCCTTCTTCGAGAAAATGTATCCCGGTGTCGCCATCCAGGCCGTAGGCCTCACGCTCGGCACGCTCTTCGTAATGCTTCTCGCCTACAAGACCGGCATGATCCGCGCCACCCAAGGTTTCAAGATTGGCGTGATCGCAGCCACTGGCGGCATCGCCGTTTTTTACTTGGTTGAGATGGTTCTTGGCTTCTTCTTTCACATCCAGGTTCCCGCCATAAACGGCAGCGGCCCGTGGGGCATCGCTTTCAGCCTCTTCGTCGTCGTCATCGCCGCTCTGAACCTCGTACTCGATTTCAACATGATCGAAACCGGCGTTAGCGGCGGCGCACCCAAGTACATGGAGTGGTACGGCGCCTTCGGCCTTATGGTCACGCTGATTTGGCTTTATCTGGAAATCTTGCGACTGCTCGGCAAAGCGCGGCGACGGTAGCGGACCACAGGCCCCAGCAAGACCCGCCAGCAAAGCGAATCGTCGGGGACCACGGCTAGTCCCGGCTAGAAATTTGTCTGTAAGCGAACAGCGTAACTTCGCGGCGGCCCAATCGCGTTTCCCGAAAAAAGGCCTGCGAAATCAATCACATTGAGCCGGTTGTTCAGATTCGCCGCATCGAACTGCATCCTCACGGCCAGTCTTTCTGTCTTCCAAAGCTCCGCGCCGAGCGACGCGTCCATCGAAAACGACGGCCGCACCCGCCCCTTATCGAAGTTCACGCGGCTCACGACGGCCGGCCCATACTGGGCAAGCGCCAGCGCCCGATCGCCGGAAAATTCAAAGGGCAATCCGGATCCGTACTCTCCGCCGATGCCTCCCCACAAGCGCTTTGTGAATTCGTAGCGCACGCGGGTCCGAACGGTATTCCGTTGGTCCTGCGAATCCCAAAAACGGCCGGTCCGCTGGCTCAAGGCGTTGCTTGCGTCGTCGCCCAGAAAAAGGCCGCCGGTCACCGGCAGGTAGGCCGATCCCACAATGTAGGAATAACTCAGAAAGCCGCTGAAGCGATTCCAGTGAGGGAGTTCCAGCTTTCCCTCCGCTCCGTAGATGTATGCCTTCAGGAACGCGATCGGAAAGCTTACTGCCGTGCTCAGCAGTTGATCGTCGTCCGCGTAGTTGTTCACGCGGCGATCGAAAACATTTGCGTCAAATCTCAGCTGGCCAAAGAAGTCCTTGGTCAGTCCGGCCTCATAATAATTTCCATGAGAGGGCTCGACCGGCAGCCGCAGCACCAGTGGATCGAGAGATGTCACGGCGGGCGAGCTGGATACCAGGATATTTTCGAACGAGGGCGTTTGGAAAATCCTGTCATAGGATGCATGTAAAACGATGCCAAGGCCTGGAATGTAGCGCCCCACGCTCAGTCGCGGGCTCACGGCGTTCTGATTCACCAGCAATTGATAGTGATCCCAGCGCAGTCCGGCGTTGACCGTCCAGTTCCCCAGGCGAATCTGGTCCTCGAGAAACGCAGCTTGCTCGAGGTCCGGCTTACTGCCGATAAAACTGAACGCAGGGGGCGTGCCAGGATCGAATTGCGTGAAGTCCGTAATCACGTCGCTGAAATTCTCATGCAAGAACGTCGAATCGGATTCGACGCCGGCTTTCCACTCTTGCCTGCCGTGATGCACCGAAACCGTTCCCTTGAAATATCCTTCGCGAAAATAGTTGTGCTGGAAGGCGATGACAGGCGTGGAATACGGGTTGGAATAAAGATCGTTCGAGTTTTCGCGAACCATCCCGCGGAAATCAGCGACGACATTTGGCGAAAAAATGTGCTCATAGGAAACGATTCCCATCGTTTCGAAATTGTCCGCGTTCTGAAGCTGTGCCCCGAGTGGCTGTGTCGGATCCAGGGGATCCGCGTGAGGAGTCTGCTGCACCTGTTCGTTAGGGATTTCATACCGTGAGAGTTCGCGGCGAACTGAAAGCGTCAGCCGGTCCCGGCTGCTCAAATCTCTTTCGTATCGGACAAAAAAATCACCCGTGGTGCCCGTGTTCGTGAAGTTCTCCGGCACCACCGGATTCAGGTAATGACTGGTCATGTCTCCGCTGCCGCTGACGCTCAGCGTATTCTTTCCCCAGACGTACTGGCCCATCAGATAGGAGCCAGCCGTGTCAAAGCTTCCTCCGGACAGGACGGCTTCGCCGTGAAAGCCGTCCCGCGTGTCTCTCGCTGTATTCACTTCCACTACCCCGCCCATCTTCCGCCCGTATTCCGCGGGAAATGTTGCGGTGTAAATGCTCATGGACGCGAGGTCATCCGCCTCGATTTCCGGCCCAAAGCTCGGTGATCGATTGTCGGTCAGCGGAATTCCATCCACGACAAATTGCGTTTGATATTCCGACCCGCGCGGATGCAGTACGGCATTCCCCTCATACAGCCAGCCGGGCTGAGAATTCACCAAATCCTGCAACGACCGTCCAGGAAGCGAGCCCACGCGGTTTTCAATCGTGTCTGTGCCTATGCGATGAATCGTTCCGGTGCGGTAGGGATCGATGAGCGTATCTGAATCCTTGACCACCACGGTGTCGCTCGCTGTGGCGAGGCTGAGCCTGGCCGTGAACGCCAATGGAATCGCGGAACGAATCTCGAGGGAATCCGTGAACGCTCTGAACCCGGAATGCTCGACCCGCAGCCGGTAGACTCCAAATGGCAATCGCTTTGCCACAAGATTTCCGGCGTCATCGGTCTCGAACCTTTCTTCGAACTGGTTCGCCTCGCACACCAGCTCGACCGAGCTTCTCGTCCCGAGGCCGGAGGGATCCGTCACACTCAGGCGCAGTTCACCTGTATTGCTCTGCCCAAAGAGCGGAGAGACGCATGCCAAAAACAGCAATAGAAATCGCTTCATTGGCGATTGGCCCCGATGAAAAAGTTGTAGTCGCGCTGCGCCAGATGCTTGGGCAATCGAAGTCCCTATCAGCCCTATCAGGATGTTACTTCCCCGGTCGACGGGCGACGAAGATAAATCCAATGGAGGCGCTCAGGGACGAGTAGTCTCTGGTGGTTTCTCCCCGATCCGCCACGAATGGGACGATTATCGGAGACTACGCCACCAGATCAACCTGGGTCTCTACCGAAGCTCTCGCGGGCCCTCCCGTCGCTTGCCGCTTCCGCCCACTTTCGGCAGAATACCAGCCTGCCATCCAGGGAATGCAAAGTGCCGCCTCCACATACCACTCCGGGCGCGATCTTCACCATCGGCCACTCAAATCTCGACTTGGAGGATTTCGTTGCCGTCCTTGCCGGCCGCGGCGTCCATACCGTCTGCGACGTGCGCAGCCGCCCCGGCAGCTACCGCTTTCCCCAGTTCAATCGCGAATCGCTGGAGGCCTGTCTCGCTGCCTCAAAAATTCAATATGAATTTCTCGGCGAGGCTCTCGGCGGACGCCCTTCCGACCCGCGCGCCTACCACTCGGACGGCATTGTAAATTACGAAGAGCGCCGCAAGGCCGCGGATTTTAGGGCCGGGGTGGATCGTGCGTTAGAGTTGGCCCGCGCCTCCAATATCGTTCTGATGTGCGCCGAGGAAGATCCCCTCGAATGTCATCGCTTCCTGATGGTCTGCCCCGCGCTGCTCGATCGCGGCGTTACGCCCGTGCACATTCGCCGTGGAGGTGCGCTGGAATCGCAGCGCGAAGCCGAAGACCTCCTTCTCAAATTGCATGACCTTACTGCTTTCGACAGCGGCTCTCTGTTCGTCTCGGAGCGCGATGCGGCCATCAGGGATGCGCTCCGCCTCCAGGCCAAGGAGTTTGCCTTCCGCGCGTCTCCGGAAGCCATTGAGTACTTCTGATCTATGGAATTTCTCCTTTGCACGATCGGATTCGCGGGAAAAACTGCCGAAGAGTTTTTCCGCCTCCTCAAGCAAGCCCAGGTGGAAAAGCTCATCGATATTCGGCTCAACCGGGGCGGCCAGCTTTCTGGTTTCGCCAAGCATCCGGACCTTGCATTTTTTCTGCAGAAGGTCGCCGGCATCGATTATTCCCACGAGCCGCAGCTTGCTCCGACCTCCGGCCTGCTCGACGCCTATCGCGACTCGCGGGATTGGGCTGCTTACGAAACTGGATTTCTGGGCTTAATGCGAGATCGCGGGGTCCCAGAAGCTTTCGATGCGGGCATGTGGCCCGAACGAGCGGCGCTCCTTTGTTCCGAACCCGGTCCCGAGAAATGTCATCGTCGCCTCGCCGCCGATCTCCTTGCCGCGCATTGGCGGGAGCAAGGCCACAGCGTCGAGATTCGCCATCTCATCGGCGCCCGCGTGAAGCCTTCCAGACCGCCCCGCGCCAAGCCGAAATCCGCGCCATGACCCGGCTGCTCATCACCGAAATCACCCGCATGGGGCCGGCCTTCTGCGTCATAGGACTACAGCGTGAAAGCGGCAGAATTCGTTCCGTTCGTCCCGTTACCTCGACCGCCAACAGCTGGCTGCATTTCCCCTATCGCCGAGGGGACGTGCTGCGATGCGATCTCTCCCCTTTCTCCGGTGCCAAGCCGCACATCGAAGATCGTGTTACGGCGCATGGCTTTCAGAAAGAATTGGCTGTTCCCGAACCGGGGGTCGTTGCTTTTCTGCGCAGGGCGGAAATCGCGGGCTCTCTGGCCGATCTTTTCGGCTGCGCCATTCATGAAAACAGGAACGGCGGCGGACTGCATGCCAAGCCTCTCGAGCCGGTGCGTTCGATTTGCGGAACCGAGACCAAAAATCTTCGCTTCGAGCTTTGCGCAAACGAACCTCGCGCTACTCTGGTTCTTTCTTCGGGCGAGGTCTTGCGCGATCTTCCCGTCGTCGACCGCGATTGGCGCGGCTTTATCGATGCCGCCCTGGCTGAGGCGAGAGGCGCGAATCGCGTTCATCGCCTCGAGCGCTTCCTGAACTCCCAATTCCATGACAAGGTCCTCTCTTGCCCGCACCACTTCCTCCGTCTCGGACTTACTCGGCCTTATCATGATCTCTGCTGGCTTATGCTGGACACCTTGTTCCCGCTGCCTAAACAGGAATGGCTCGAGGAGTTTTGATGGCCCCCATCACGGATGAAAATGGCTGGCTGCGCCTGGTCCTGGAGTGCTTCCGCCGGGAAGCTGGCTCCGAAGCTCCCCTTCCCGATTCCTCGCTGGACCTTATCGAAACCGGCGCGCTGGACTCCATGGGCTGGGTCAGCTTTCTGCGGGCGCTGGAATCCGCCAGCGGCGTCAGCGATTTGGGGGCATTGCTCAGGGAGCAAACTCCGTCTTTGGAGAACACGTTTCTGGCCTTAAAAAACGCTCGATCCGGAAGCCCCTCTTCCGGGGCTGGTCCTTCCTCCAAACACCAGCCCTTAACGCAATCCTCGGCCATTATTGCAAGCTCGGGCGCGGCCCTCGGCTCCCGCAAAATCCCTTCCGAGGAGGTTGACCGGGCCTTCGGCATGCCCGCCGGTAAACTTCGCCTTCGTGCCGGCATCGAATCGCTTGCTTATGCAGCGGAGGACGAAAATGAACTCACGCTCGGCGCGCGTGCCGCACAGCGGGCGCTTCGCGCTGCCGCTTGCGGCCCTCAAGAACTCGATTGGATTATCGCCACCACGGAAACCCATCGCAGTTACCCTTCGCTCGCCGCGCAGCTTCACTCTCAACTGCTCGCTCGCGAAACCTGCGGCGCCCTGGATGTCGGCGGCGCTTGTCTCGGTTTTGTGAATGCGCTCGCCGTCGCTCAAGGACTTATCGCGTCGGGACACGCCCGCACCATCGCCATAATCACCTCCGACGTCCATAGCCGCACTTTCAAGCCTGGCCGCGTGGCTGGAGAATTCGGCGGCTTGTTCGGCGATGGCGCCAGCGCATTTCTCTTGCGCGCAAAAAACGGCACCCGGCCACGGCCAGCGTACGGCCTCGGTGAATTTTTCTTTGGCTGTGCAGGGCAATACGCAGGGGCGATCCGCGTGGCGGACGCCCCCAACGGAAACATCGATGCGCACTTTGATGGAGAAGCTCTCTCGCGAGCGGCCATTACGAGGTTGGAAAAAGTGGTAGGAGACATCGAACTGCGCAGTGGCATCGCCCGGTCTTCGCTTCAAGGCTTGGCCACTCACCAGCCCAATCCGCGTCTTGTCACCCTGCTCGCGAAGCAGTGCGGTCTTCCGCTCGAGAAATTTCCAGTCGTCGCTCGCCACTTCGGCAACCTCGGCTCTTCCACTTGCGGAGTCGCCCTTGACGCGATTCTCGAGTCGGCGTCGAGTCTGCCGGCAGATAAGTGGGGTGCCATATTCACGGCATCCCTGGGTCCAGGCCTTCTTTTCGGCGGTGGATGGCTTGTTCCCGCTTAGCTGCGCACCGTGTTTCAAGGGTAGCGACCTGTAACGTTTTGTTACATTCCCTGGGCTCACTCCTCAAGCTAAATTCCAAACATGCTCATAAATTAAAGAAAATAAACATGTTAGTCGGATGCTTCGCTTGGCTGCCTTCGTGCACATCTCTGGGCGACTAAGACGGGATTTATCCCGGGGCAGAGGTGTAGGAATGCAGCGAAGAAGCAAGAGAGCGCAGCAAGGATTCTCACTGGTCGAGTTGGTTACCGTCGTCGGGATTACCTTTGTCCTGGCGAGTATGGCCGTCATGTCGACAAGAAGTTCGACATACGCCTCACGGGCCAATGATGCCATGTTCCAAGTCATCTCCCAACTGCGGACCGCGCGCGAAATTGCAGTGACCAAGCGCCGCAACGTGCTGATCACGTTTGGCGCCCCAAACCAGATCCAGATTGCGGTCCAGACGCTCCCGGGCGAGACGGCGCCGGCCGCCATGGCACCGGTTTTCCTGAACGACGGAGTGCCCGGTGGCTGCACTTTTTACGTTTATCCGGGACTGCCCGACACACCCATGGGATTCGGCAATTCGAGCGCACTTACCTTCGCTCCCGCGAGCGGCGGGACCTCAGGCCTTGCCATCATGTTCAGCACCTCAGGTAGCCTGGTCGGAACCACAGGCGGCTCCGGTTACAGCACAGTTGGGAATAACAATCCGGTCAACGCATCGATCTTTACCGGCATTGCCGGCCAGCCCAATACCGCGCGCGCTGTCACTGTCATGGGAGCCACCGGGCGCGTCCGCTCGTATTCCTGGACTGCGGGAGCGACGGGCGGCACGGTCCTGAATTGGCAAGAAGAGCAGTAGGAGAGAAGCCCATTTATGAAAACACAGCGCAAACGTTCGCGACACCTGGCCGGCTTCACGCTTCTTGAAGCCATGATCTCAATCTTCGTACTGACCTTCGGCGTCTTATCGCTGGCCGCGGTCTACGCCCAAGGCATCTTTTTCGCCAGCCTCTCTCAATACGACTACGTAGCCGAGAAGAAGGCCGAACAGGCTGTGGAAGCTATCTTCACGGCCCGCGACATCAAGCAGCTGACCTGGGCTTCCATTCAAAACGTCAGTAACAACGGCGTTTTCCTCGATCCCCCGCAGCCCATCCTGGTTCCCGGCACGGACGGCCTCGTGGGGACGGTGACGGATCAGGGCTCCGCGGATGAAGTCATCACCATCGGCCCCGGCCCTGACGGAATTCTCGGTACGGCCGACGACCAGGTCGTCGACCTGAATCCCTGGATGAAACGCACCATCGCGATTTCCGCTGTGACCGGCGAGACGAACCTTCGCATGATCACCGTCACCATCACCTATCAGGTTGGCAAGATGAGTCGCAACTACACGCTGATCAGCTACATCTCAGCGTTCGCCTAGAGAGCTTATGAGGACTTTGGACATGAAGAAACAATCTGGGTTCACGCTAGTCGAATTCTCAGTGGCCATGGCCATCACCTTGGTCTCCCTGCTGGCTACCGTCATGGCCTTGAATGGCCACGTATTCAAACCAGAACGTCACCCAGCGCGAAGATATGGCCGACAACATCCGCGCCGGCCTGAACCTTCTCGAGCAGGACGTCATTATGACCGGCATGGGCGTTCCAACTGGCGGCATTACGATCCCGAGTTTCACCGCCACGACGGCTTGCCCGGGCGGCACTTCCAATCTGGCTCGTCCGCTCCCGACCGGAACAGGTACCTTTCCTATCTGCAACACGACCTTGCCGGCCATCGAACCTGGCAATGCCCTGGGGCCCTTCATCACCGCCCCGGACGCCACCTCGAGCGTGAACACCGACATTCTTACGGTCGTCTACGCGGACAACACTTCCAGCTCCACTTCCACCATCATCGGCATGAACGCCCAGCCCATCAACGGCACAAGCTGCCCCCTTGGCACCATCTCGGCTACCGGGAATTCCGTTACCTTTGACTCCAGCTGCTTCAACCTCACGAGCCTCGCTGCAAGCGGCGTACAGATCAATCCCGGCGATCTGATCATGTTCAGCAATACGAATGGCAAGGCTCTTCAGCTGGTCACGAGCGTGTCCGGCCAAACGCTGGGTTTCGCTTCCGGCGACGCTTTCCATCTGAACGGGATCACCAGCGCCGTGGGCGGCACGATTAAACAGCTCCAGAATTCCACCGTCAATGGCACGACCGGCGTTGTCACCTATCTTGGCACTTATCCGCAAACATCGGCCACGCGCATTTGGATGGTTTCCTACTGGCTTGATAACGTGACCGACCCCATCCACATCCGCCTCGATCGCGCAGTGAATTTCAACGCGCCGCAGCCGGTGGGAGAGACTCTCGAGAATCTGCAATTCACTTTCAATTTCAATGACGGCATCGCTGTGAACCAACTCACCGTTCCCACGGGCTACTCCGAAAGCCAGATTCGCTCCGTGAATCTCTTTATGAGCACGCGCTCGACCAGCATGCTCGGCCAGACGAAACAGTACGCCCGTGAAAATTTCCAGACGCAGCTCAGCCTTCGCAGCATGGCCTACGTCAACCGGTATCAATAATGAGGAGCCTTATCATGAATGCCCCGAATAGACAGATGCGACGCGATTCCGGCATCGCCCTGCTTACCACCCTGTTGCTTATGCTTCTCATGTCCAGCCTGCTGGTTGGCTTCGTCCTGCTCATCAGTTCCGGACAGAAGCTGAGCGGCTACAACAACGACTACAGCAAGGCTTTTTATGCAGCCGAAGCCGGCATGGAGAAGTTGACGGCGGACATTGGCACGCTCTTCGACACGAACTATTCGCCTACTGGCACCCAGATCAACGCCCTCACAACTACTCCTCCGGGTCTCGCCGGCATCAACTACGTCCAATACAACGGGGCCAGCGGCTACAATATTTCTTTTCCGGCGGACTCCAACGGCAACCCTCTCGCCACCACCAATGTGATTGATTCGGGTGCGTATGAAGGTATGACGGCGCTCCAGACCCTCTACACTCTCAATGTGACGGCACGCACGACCTCCGGCTCCGAGGTGAAGCTGCAGCGCACCACCCAGACCGTCGGCATCCCGATGTTCCAGTTCGGCGTCTTTTCCAGCACGGACCTCAGTTTCTTTCCGGGCCCATCCTTTAGTTTTGGCGGCCGCACCGCTACCAACGGCAACCTGTTCCTCGCTACGAGCGGCGGCCCTCTATCCCTTACCGAGCCCGTCAGCGCCTATCTGAACGTTATCCGCACCAACCTTTCCAATGGCTTTCCCACCGCCAGCTCGTATAACGGCCCCGTCAACGTTTTCAACGGCAGCGGCACACGGCCCCTGGCTTTGACCGAGGGCAGCCTGGTAGGCACAATCGGGTCCGCCACTAACTCCAACTGGCCTACTATCTCTCTGGGCAGTGCCGACTATGCCGGCAACTTGCGGAATGGCGCCACCGGCGCGAACCAGCTGAATCTTGGCATTGTGCTGCTAGGGAACGGCACCACGCAGCCTGTCGACATGATCCGCCGTCCCTTTGGCACCACGGAGAGCGCGTCCGTCACCAACCTGCGCTATTTCGCGCAAGCCAGTCTTCAGATTCTGTTGTCGGATAACCCGACCGACATTATGTCGCTCCCTTGCGTTGATACGGGCACGCAGCCGGTTAACCTGGCTCAACTTGCTTCTCCCGTTTCCACCTGGACGGGACTGGGAGGTAATCCAGCGGCTCTTTACACGAAAATGAACTCCAACAACACGGCGGGGTACAGCACGCTTCCCGTGCCGCTGGCAGCATCGGGAGCGGTAATGAGTGCCACGGCTTACAGCCCGGGTGGTACCGCCACACTCAATGGAAACGGCTACTGGTTGCCGAATCCCGGCGGCACCGGCTTCACCACCGCATCCGGTCTGCCCGTCATAAAGGGCTACATCAAAATCGAAGTGCAGACTGCTTACGGCAATCCCTGCGGCACTTGGAAGGACGTGACGATCGAGGTCTTGGGCTACGGCTATGCAGGCCGCAATATCTTCCCTCAGGGGGGCCTCGTAGGGTCACAGTACGGCACTTCTGAACCACTGTTGCCGCCGCCAACGAGCCAAGTAGCGTCTCCCTACAGCGCAGGCTTCACCTGCCCGACAGACGTACATCCAAACGCGATCATCCGCCTGGAGCGTGTTCGTGATAACCCGTCTAACTATGGGACGCAAGGTCCATGCGGCATAACCATCACCGCCGGCAAAGTTACTGCTGCCCCGGCGAACCCCGCCGATTATTGGCCGAACGCCCTCTTTGACACTCGCGAGGGCAACTCACGCGACATCATCCCTGCCGGCAGTATTGGCGGCGGCGCTAATGTCATTAACTATTCGCAGATGGTTACCCTCGGCGGGGTCATGCAATACATCGAACTCGATGCCAAGAACCTGGCAGCTTATTTCGCCGGCACGGGCGTCTACACGGGCGGGTCTGGCCACCTGGCCTATGACGGCGTTACCGCCCCTAACGATTACACCGTATACATCTCCGACCGCCGCGGCAACTATACAGCGTCCGCACTCACGAACGTCTGGCCTCCGCTCTCGCCGAGCGGTCATGAGACGGGCGAGTACGGCTGGAATGACTTCGTAAACCCCCTCAGCGCCTACGGGTGCCCCAACAATACCCAAGATACCGGAGAAGACCTCGACGGCTTGGGCACGACAGGTTTCTACAACTATGGAGCGAACCCGACCTACATCATGGACGCTGGCGCAGTAACCACGGGTATGACCCTGGCCACTGTGAACACAACCCTGGGCTTCGGACAATACGGAATGTTTGGTCTGGCCAGCCCCGGCAATCTTTACGGCGCAAGCACCACCGCCAATGCTATAACAGCCAATCCGAACTGCACGGTTACCGTGCCTTCCACCATCTGGCCTTGGGCTGAGGTTATCCACGCGAATGAAGCGCGCGAAAATCCCAACCCCTTCTTCCGCAGGGCCGTAAAAGTGGTGGACGGCAATCTCTTGAGTGCCCTTGGCACTTGCCCGGGAGGGGTTCCTTGCGGCTTAGCGATTGCCACGGAGAACCCGGCGTATATTCAGGGCGACTTCAACGCCAACGCCGCCGGCGAAGGTTTCGACGACGCCACAAACGTAGCGGTTTCTGTGAACGCCGACGCGTTGACGCTGCTCTCGAACAACTTCAACGACGTGAACAGCTTCGCCTTTCCCTACGTGACGTCGAACACCCAGCGCAATGCCGTAACCACTTATTTCCGGACCGCCGTGATGGCTGGCAAAGGAGTCTCTTTTCCGCAACCCACGACCTGCGGAACGGTGGCTTGCTACGCGGACTTCGGCACCGATGGCGGCGTCCACAACTTCCTGCGCTTTCTCGAGGACTGGGGTGCCAATGGCGGTCAGACCCTGTTCTACCGCGGCTCGATCATCAGCATGTATTACAACCGCCAGGCCGTCGGCACGTACAAGGACGGCCTATCCAACACCGTCTACCAACCGCCAACACGCGGCTACAACTTTGATACGGAGTTCCTGACTCCTTCTCTTTTGCCGCCGCGCACGCCGCTCTTCCGCGACGTGAACACCACGGGCTTTACGCAGCTTCTTCTGCCTAGTCAGTAGAACGCAGCCCCACAGCTGCACCCTCGACCGGCCCCGGCTACCCCTCCGGGGCCGGTTGCATTTTGCATGGGCCCATCCGTAGAGCGAAATCTGAATAATTTCTTCCGTTTGGTAGCGGATCCCTCCGCGGTTAGCTCGTTTAACAGAGTCATGCGGATTATTTCAGAGTGTTCCAGGAGGAAACTCCGGCGCTATCGAGCGCTGCATTTACTTGCATTAACAACCTGTCTTAAGTATGGTTAATCATGCGAACGCTAGGGATAAGCGGAACCTGGACGGGAACCACTCTGCGTTCGGCACTTTCGATATTCGCTCTTGTCTTGTCGTTTCATTTCCTCTTGCCTGAACTGACCTTCTCCCAGGGTGAAACCACCAGCGCCATCGTCGGCCAAGTGAGCGATGCCAGCGGTGCGGCTGTGCCTCATGCGACGGTTACGGTCACGAATAAAGACACCGGACTGAAGCGCAGCGCGAAAACCGATGACTCCGGCCGGTTCAACTTTCCGCAGCTGAAGCCCGGTCCGTACTCCGTCAAGGTGGAAGCGGAAGGTTTCGCACCGCAGCAGAATGATGCGGTGACTTCTGCGCTCGACCAGAAGCAAACTGTTGATTTCACGCTTAAGATTGCGCGGTCAAACCAGAGCGTGGAAATCAGCGGCGAGGATCCCATCCTAAACCCGGAAAATGCCAATACTTCCACGACTCTTAATGCCCACACGCTCGAAGACCTTCCCAATCCAGGAGGCGACTTAACCTACCCGCTGCAGTTTGCGGCAGGAGCGCTGGTCAATACCGGGGGCAGCAGCAATGATTTCGTCGGCGGCACGAATGGTTATGGGAACGTGGAGTTCAACGGCCTCCCCGCTCTCTCGAACGGTTACATCGTCGATGGCCTGGAAACGAATGATCCGCTGACGAACTTGAACAGCGGTCTGTCGACAAACCTGGTCCTCGGATTGAACTCGATTTCCGAAGTGACGGTCAATACTTTGTCCTATACCGTTGACGAGGGGCGCTATGGAGCGTCGCAGACCAACTACGTTACAAAGTCCGGTACGAAGCAGTTTCACGGAAACCTATATGAGTTGTGGAATGGTTCGAGGTTCAACGCCGACGACTATTTCACGAATGCTACTCCGGGAAATTACAAACCGCGATCGACGGTAAACCACTTCGGGGGCAGTGCGGGTGGGCCGATTGTCCGCGACAAGCTGTTTTTCTTTTTCGACAGCGAATGGGTTCGGATTGCACTGCCGATCGTTACGGCCACTACCGTCCCAACCGCGGCGTTCCAGAACTACGTTTTAGAGCAACTCCCTCTGGGAGGCACCGATTCCGTCACGGGGTCGGTCTATCAGCCGTCACCGCTTTCGGTGCCGTTTTATCAAAAGATGTTTCGGCTGTATGGAAATACCAGCGGAACGCCGCTTGCGGTACTGGGCTGTCCGTTCGATGCCGGTGGAGCTCGACCCGCCGTGGCCGATGACGGGAACGGTTGCGCCAATCGCCAGAGTGTTTCGCATTCGAGCGATGACCATGAACAGGTCCAAACGGCTCGGATCGATTACAACATCAACGAAAAAAACAGCACCTGGTATCGCTTTCAAGCGGATACCGGGCTGCAAGCCGCCTTCACCGATCCCATTAACCCCTTGTTTGACGCTCTCTCCCCTCAACCGCTCTACTCTTTCGCCGCGGGCTATACGCATGTTTTTTCGCAAAATGTGGTGAACTACTTCAACCCGGCATTTTCCTGGTACGAAAGCCTGTTCGGGCCGTCGGATTTTCAGAAGACTCTTTCTGCTTTCCCCATCGTCTTGCAAGGCAGCGGAGCAAATGCCCCGTTCACTACGCTCGGTGGGCTCGACAACACCTGGGTTCAGGGAAGACGCGCTTCGCGATTCTTCATCAATGACAATCTGGCTTGGAGCCACGGCGGGCACGAGCTGCGGTTTGGTACCAACATACGGATCCTCCGCCTGAATGACTATGACTTCGGCGAAGGTTCGATCCCGACGGTAACTTACTCCACCTTGCCGCAATTCATTTATGGAGTGGCGTCCACGGCGTCGGAAACATTTCCGGCTTCAGCCAACCAGCCTTTCCATTTCCTGAATCTCGACCTCTACGCGCAGGACACGTGGAAATTGACCAAGAAGCTGACGTGGACCTTCGGCATTCGCGACACTCTCAATTCCAACCCATTGAATCCGCATGACGAAATTGCCCGGCTTCGTGGTTCTTTCAACTCCATCTCGCACGATGTGAATCAGCCGCTGACCGCGGCCATTCAGACCGGTCTCGGCAACGTGTTTTCCTCGACGCCTCTGGCGATCCTGCAACCAAGAACCGCCCTCGCCTGGCAGTTTAGACCCAAGACCGTGCTGCGCGCGGGCTTCGGGCTCTTCAGTGATCTTTTGCCGGGCAGTATTGCCGATATAGTGGGTGTCAATCCGCCCTATGTGAAAACCTTTCAGGGTGGACTTCTTGGAACAGTGGGAGGCGCAACCATCGCGCCGGGAGTCCCAAACAGTGCGATTGATGCTGCGGTGGCTGCCAACCAGACCTTCCGTTCAGGATTTGCATCGGGCCAGCTTTCCTGCGCCTCCGCTCAAGCAGGCCCTGCAACTTGTCTTCCTCCGGTGGCCATCACGGCGGTCCCCGAAGGGGAACTTCACGCGCCCTACTTTATGGAGTGGAGTCTCGGCCTCGAACACCAGTTGGGATCTACGGGAAGCGTTCGTGCCCAGTACGTTGGCACTCGCGCGGTGAACCAGCCTTATCTCACCCAAGCGAACGGCTATCAGACCGTTTGCGCGGGGTGCTTTGCGCCGTTTCCCTATGAACAACCTACCGATCCTCGATTCGGGACAGTCACACAATTGTCTACCGGCGCGAACAGTCACTATGACGGATTGCAAATAACCGCGATGAAGCGATTTGCCCATGGGCTGATGGGACAAATCAATTACACCTGGAGCCGCTGCATGGACACCGTCTCAAACGGCGGATTCCTGCAATTCTCGGCGGGAGGAATCTTGTCGCCGCTTCCCGGAGATTTGGCTCGCGACTACGGCCCGTGCGACTACGACATCCGCAACAATCTCAACGCCCAATATGTCTATCAGCTTCCGGTCAAAATCGGAAACCGGCCGCTGGGATTCGCGCTAAACGGCTGGCAGATGTCGGGAACCTTTTTTTGGCACAGTGGCATTCCATTCTCCGTGCTGAGCACGCCCTATTCAGCGAATGGGAATGGCATCGTGAATGGCAGTGGACCGCAATTCGCGAGCATCGTTCCCGGCGTACCCCTCTATGAACGTCATCCGATTCCCGGGGTTACACAGCCAGGTACGCTGCAGTGGCTCAACCCCGCCGCGTTTGTCTCGACCGTGAACCCGAGCACCGGTAAATGCTATGACCCGAGCGACCCTAACAATCCGAATCCCGACATTCCCGAGAATTGCCAGTTCGGGAACCTCGGCCGCAACGCACTGCGTGGCCCCCATTTCGCCTGGAGTGACTCCTATCTCACAAAGTGGTTTCGGCTGACCGAGCGTCTGAAGATGCGCTTTGACACACAATTCTTCAATGTCTTCAACCACCCGAATTTCGCGCTTCCGAGCATGGTGCTGGCGGGAATTCCAGGAAAGCCTTCTACCCAGACTGGTTTTGGAGCGCTGACTTCCACGACCTCTCCGCCTACCGGCTTGCTCGGGGCCGGTTTGGGCGGTGACAGCACGCCCCGTATGATTGCGTTTCAACTGCGCCTGGAGTTCTAGGCCGTCCCGGCATGTTCCAAATCCGGCAAACACAGGAAGGATTTGGTGTCGCTGCGTCTTCTTCTGGCACGATGCTTCTGCTTCCTGACCGGTGGCCTTTGTGCCACCCATCCATGATCTGAGAGTGAAGCACAAGGAGGTCAGCGTCCTGCGCCTGTCGTCGAGGGTGCTGCCCCTCAGCCCTCTTGCCTCCTGGCTCCTATTACAGGTTGAAACCGAGCCGGCAAGCCAGCACGGTTTCCACTCCCCGGTCGGCTTCTCTAGGACGAACAGCTCACGGACGAGCTTCGTAGACGACGTTAAAAGGTGTCTCCGCGGCTCGCCGGAAACGACTGAAGCCGGCCGCGGTGACCACCTCGCGAATACGCTTTTCGCCGGACTGCGCGCCCAAGCACAGCGCAACTTCCTGTGAACGCGAACAGGGAGTGCACAATAAAGTTGAAAAAGAGTAGTACACGCGACCGACTGGATTGAGATTGTCTTTTAGTTCGTCGTGAGCAAACGGTTCGACGATCATCCATGTGCCGTCCTTGCTGAGTGAATTCCGAACGTGGGTTGCGGCGCCGATTGGATCACCCATATCGTGCAGACAATCGAACACGGTGACCAAGTCGTAGTCTTTGCCAGGAAATGCCTTGGCTTTCGCGACGCCAAAGTTGAGGCGAACCTCGAGGCCCTCTTTGGCGGCGGTTAGGCGGGCGCCCTCGATGGATTTGTCGTGATAGTCAAAGCCAAAGAATCGCGATTTCGGGAAGGCTTTGGCCATCAGCACGGTGGACGCACCCTTGCCGCACCCAACATCGGCAACGCGCGCGCCGGCCTCGAGCTTAGCCTGGACGCCGTCGAGGGAAGGAATCCAGGAACTGATAAGGTTTGCCGCATAGCTCGGCCGGAAGAATTTCTCGCAGCCATGAAACACATCTTCATCATGCTCATTCCATCCCATGCCTGCGCCGGATCGGAAGGCCTCGGTAATCCTGGGAACTGCGGCCAGGGAACCGAGGGCCAACTGGAAGGCGCCGGGAAGATAAGCGGGACTGTCTTCGTTCGCCAGCGTAAATGCTTGCTCTTCGCTCAGACTGAACTTGCGAGTCTGCTCGTTATAGGTGACGTAACCGCCGGCAGCTTGCGAGCTCAGCCATTCGCGCACATAACGTTCATCTGTTCCGGTTTTAACGGCCAGTTCGGCGGAACTCAGCGGGCCTTCGGCGAGAGCCTTGTACAACCCCAGCTTTTCGCCAATCACTACCATGCCAGAGTGAACTGCCGCGCCCAGATCTCCAACGAATTGCCCTACAAACGCATTCAGTTTGTCCATATCGAGTGCCATTCTGATTCTCCTTGGTAAATGATTTTTTGACTTTTCAACCAGTGAAGCTCGATCGCGGGTTTCTCACGATGCTGTCGTCTTCGATCAGACCCAGGAAGCGACGGGAACCGCTCCCCGGGCTCTCTAGCGTGCTCGCCTTTTGTCGGCGGGCATCGACTACCTGCTCTTGCTAGGGTCGTCTTCGGGATGGACGTAGTTGAACTGAAGCGGAGACTGTCCGTGGACCTGCACCACGGTTTCTCCGGAGGCCACGGCGTAGTGGTGCATGCTCGGATCGAGGAAGGCGAAGCTTCCGGCAGTGAATGCGTTCATCTTGTGGGGGTCAAATAGATCGCCCATGCCGACCTTAAACGTCCCGGAAATGATGGTGACGTTTTCCCTTTTCGGGTGCCAATGGGGCGCGATGCGGAACCCATCAGGCATTTTCAGGCGAACCGTGTAGTCCCCCGTGGATGCAGTTGGGTCGCCTTCGAGCACGGCAAACTGCGCGCCCGGACGCACAACGGTCGGTGCTGCTCCCCAGGAAATGGAATCCGGAGTAAATGCATTTTTTTCGTGGGAATCATCGTAGGCGGTACGGGTGGAAGCCGGCCGCGCCAGAGCGAATATTCCAGCCGCTGCAAGGGTAAGAAACAGGTATCGCTTCATTGTCGAACCTCCATTGTTCGGTATCAAACTGTTGGAATGATGTCCTGAGCGGATGACTATTCCAATCAAGCGTTTATACAATTTGCCTAACTTTTCTATATCGTCGCAAATTACTCATTCTTTGTGGATAATGCCCAGTAAGAACCTTATGCGACGCGCACGATCGGCAACGGACGAGATGGAGCTGGACCTGGGGCGTTACGAGCTTCGCCGCCACGGCCGGCGAATCAAACTCGAAAAGAAGCCCATGGAGCTTCTGATTTTTCTGGTCGGCCGCCGGGAACAGCTGGTTTCGCGCCAAGAGATCATAAGCAAGTTGTGGGGCTCCGATCTGTTCATAGATACCGAACCCAACATCAACAACATTGTGAGAAAAATCCGCGCCGCTCTGGGTGACGACTCCGCTAAGCCTCGTTTTCTCGAAACCGTGGTGGGCAAAGGCTACAGGTTTGTCGGGCCACTGAGAGTGCGCGACGCGCGTTACCCGCAATCCGATTTTGGATCGCGTGTTGCGCGCGCGGCCGTCCCGGAAAAGACGGGCGTGTGGAGCGAGCGCACTTCTCTGGCCGTCTTGCCCTTGATGCTTCTCGGCAGGGCCACGGATGATTATGGCGTGTGCCTTGGATTTGCCGATGCACTGGTCGCGCGCCTCGGGAATTTGCCGGGCGTGGACGTCCTTCCAACTTCAGCAGTGCTGAGTGTGCCGGCGGGGGTGACGCCAGCGGAAGCCGCTTCGCGACTTGGCGTGCGTTTTGCCATTCACGGCGCTATCCAGATGTCCAAGGGCCTTTGGCGTCTCTCCCTGGAAATGTTCGACACGCATCTGCAAACCATTTGCTTCACAAGGAAGCGTGATCTTGACCTCAACCACCTATCCGACCTCGAGGACGAGTTCGCCAAGCAAATCGCCATGGCACTGAACCGGCCGCTGGGTCCAGCCATGGTTCAACGCTCCCTGCGCTATAGCAAGGACCCTGTGGCTTATGCGGAGTTCATGCGGGGCTACAAGCTCAGCTCGTCTGGCGATCCGGCGATGCTGGACGAGGCTGCCCGGCACCTGAGCAATGCGGTTGCCAGGGATCCTGCATTTTCTCTGGCCCATGCCACACTTTCCGTGGTCTGCGCGACTCGTCACTTTGAACTTGATCCATCGAGCGCGTGGTGGGAGAAGGCCGAGTTTCACTGTAGCCGCGCGCTCGATCTGGATCCGGATCTGCCCGAGGGGCACGTCGCCCGCGCGTTTCTCTTTTGGGGGCCGTCCAGGAACTTCCAGCACCTGGAAGCGATTGACGAACTCAAGCGAGCCTTGGCGCTGCAGAACAATCAGCCCCAAGCGTACAACCGCCTGGGCACGATCCTGGCTCACATCGGGCTACTCGAGCACGCCCGCGAAATGTACGAGCGGGCACGGCCGTTTCATCCCAGAAAAGCTGTCAGTCACAGCATCGTGCAGGTCTATGTCTGGAACCAGGAATACGACTTGGCACGCGAGGAGATCGAAGCTTGGCGCGCTGAGACTCCAAAGAACAAGTATCCTGTCTACTTTGCCGTTCAGCTGGCCTTGCTGACAGCCGATTTGAAAGAAGCAAGAGCCCTGCTGGATGAAGCGGTTCAGCTAGTGCCGGAGGAACCGCTCATTGTCAGTCTGGAGGGCGTCTATTACGCGTCGACTGGATTGGCGGGAAAAGCGCTGGATTGCCTGACGACGGCTTGTGCGAGCCCAAAATCCTTTGGGCATGCGCACCACAGCTACTATCAAATCGCATGCATACTTGCGATGTTGGAGCGGCGTCAAGCGGCGTTTGAGTGGTTGGAGCGAAGTGTCTCGAGTGGCTTCGCGTGCTGGCCTTTTTTCCTCAAGGACCCTCACCTAAAAAACTTACGCGAGCTGCCAGAGTTTGAGGTTCTGGTGTGCTCGCTGCAAGCCAAGTATCCCGAACATCTCGGATTGCTCTAGCTAACCATATGAAAATACAATGGTTATGGGCTTAATCAGAGAATCTAAAAACCCGGCTGAATAGAATGGATCTTCAGAATTCCGTGAACCAAAGGGCTGGCGGTGCCGTCTGGCAGTTGTACGGGGAGGGCGAGCGTTTTCGGCTCGCACAAGAGACCTAATGCAGGAGCTGGTTCTGATCCAGCCAGGCCGTACCGCCGAGAAAGAGTTCGCGCCGGAAGCGGCTGCGGCTACCCGCCGTGAGTTCGAGGAGCGGCTTCTGGAGTGCGGGCCGCTGGCGTTTCGCGTCGCGCGCGGCGTGCTGCGCAACAGCGCGGATGCGGAAGACGTCGCGCAGGAAGCGCTGCTTCGGGCCTACCGCCGCTTTGAGCGTTTGCGAGATCGCACGCGGTTTCGCGCCTGGCTCGTGCGCATCGCGTTTCGACTGGCGATTGATCGAGCGCGCTCCTCGAAGCGCCGCGAAGTGCGCGAGACGCTTTGGTCAGAATCAGCCCCGCGGCCTTCGACAGAAGACCTGGCGGCCACAAGCGAATTTCAGGCTCATCTCAACCGCGCCATGGACGAACTCCCGGAGAAGCACCGGCTTGTGCTTCTGCTGGCGGCGATAGAGGGCCACTCGGTCGAAGAGGTGGCGGAGATGCTCGGCCTGCCGATGGGAACGGTGAAATCGAGATTGTTTTTTGCACGAAAGCAACTTGCGGAGAAATTGCGATGCCATGCCAAGAATATAGAGAAGCGCTGACGGAAGCGGCCGCCACCGGTTCTGCGCCGTCACGCGAATTGCGTTCACACTTCGACGTTTGCGAATCATGCCGCGCGGCGTTTAGCGAAGAGCTGCAACTTTTCGCCGCTATCGACACTGGTCTGCGCGCCGCCGCCAACGCCGAACTACCGCCTTCTTATCTTCCGCGCGTCCGCGCCAGCCTCGAAAACGATTCGGCCTCACCGGGCCGTTGGATGCCTTTTCTGATCTTTGCCGCCAGCGCCGCGATTGTGTTGATTGTTTTTATCGCTGCTCGCCCGGGCCACAGGAGGAGCAATGAGCTTGCCCGGCAAGCTCTTCCGGCACCCAGCCGCCAAAAGCCCGAAACAAGCGCCCAGAGCGAAGCGCCCGGGGCGCCTCGGGTCGCTGCTTCCTCCCGTTCCTACCACGCCGAGGCCCGGAGGAATTCCGCTCCAGCGAATTTCGCGTCGCCCGCCCAGCCGGAGGTCCTCGTGCCGCCGGAGGAACGCGAAGCGTTCGCCCGGTTTATCGGCTCGCAGTCTGAACGAAACGAGGTTCTGGTCGCTGTCGTGGCACCGGCCCCGGACAACGCGGCTGCGCTACTGAGCGTTAAGCCGCTGGAGATTTTAGAGCTTGAAGTTAAGCCGCTCGAAGCAACTGCGGGCGAAGATCCGGATGGAGCGGAGGAAAAGCAGTAGCGAACGGTCGATCAAAAATCACGTCTAAACGGAGGATGAAATGAGAACCAGTTCAGTACAAGTGGCGTCGCTTCTGCTGCTCGGTATGCTTTCGCCGATCGTTCTGGCGCAAGACAAACCCAAGGCGGATGAGAAGGCAAGGGTCGAAGCACCATCAACACCGATAAAAGCGCAGATCGTTTTCGCGGAATTTGAGGGCGACAAGAAGACCAAGAGTTTGCCATACGCGATCTACATGAACGCTCCCGACTCGACGGAGCTTCGAGCCGGCTGGACTAGATTCCGCATCGGGAGCCGACTGCCCGTTTATACGGGCAAGGGTGAAATGCAGTATATAGATGTGGGCACGAATGTCGATGCCCGGGCCGCCTACACGGGCGACGGGCACATACTGCTTCAGTTGATTCTTGAACGTTCCTGGGTCGAGGGCGAGGTTTCTGTTCCAGTGACGAAAACCGACGGCTCTCCCTCGGACCCTTCTGGCGGCCACTTTCAGGAGCCGATCATTCGTGGTTTCAAATCGGAGCTGGACATGAAATTGCGCGAAGGACAGCCCGTCGAGAGCACGGTGGCGACGGATCCTATAAGCGGCAAAGTGGTGAAAGTTGAAATCAGTTTTACCGTCGTGAAATAGTTTTCTACTCTTCCGAGTTCTGTTTCAGAACATTTTTCAGTGCCGCGGACAGGTCCGCATGCCGGAAGTCGTAGCCGAGCTTTTGCAGACGTTGCGGCAGGACGCGCTGGCTGGATAGGAGCAGCGCGTCGGCCATTTCGCCAAGGGCCAGGCGCAGCGCGAAGGCCGGAGCAGAGAAGAGTGCGGGGCGATGCATCGCGCTGGCCAGGGTTTTCGTGAACCCGGCGTTTTGCACGGGTTGCGGGGAGACCACGTTGATTGGGCCGCGGACGTTTCCGTTCTCGATCGCCAAGCGCAATATTTCAACAACATCTTCCATCGCAATCCAGGACATCCATTGCTGGCCGGAGCCAATCTTTCCGCCTGCGAAAAAACGGAAAGGAAGCATCATGGCGGGGAGTGCGCCTCCGTTTCGCGCGAGGACGATTCCGAAGCGGGCGAGGACCACACGAATGCCAATCGCCTCAGCCTTGAGCGCTTCGGTTTCCCAGTCCTTCGTCGTCTTCGATAGAAAATCATTTCCCGGGGGGCTCTCTTCCGTCAGCAGTTCATCGCCGCGATTGCCGTAGAAGCCCGTCGCGGACGCGGAAACAAGCACCCTGGGACGGGCGTTCATTTTCTGAAGTGCAACGACCAGCGCGCGTGTGGTATCGATGCGGCTGGCTTGCAAGACGGCTTTGCGCCCGGCGCTCCAGCGCCCATCGGCGATCGATGCTCCGGCGAGATTCACGACGGCTTCCGCGCCAACGGCGGCGCCCCCCAGTTCTCCTGTCGCTGGATTCCAGCCGACTTCGAACCCGTCGTGCGCGGCATCTTTCCTGACAGTGTCTGGCCTCACGAGTCTGCAGACTGTGTGGCCCGCCTCGACCAGCGCGGGCACCAGCGCGCTCCCCACCAGGCCACTCGATCCCGTTACGAGAATCTTCATCGCGATTTCGCTCGATCCGCTCCCACAAAAAGGAGAAACCAATCTATTCGAGAACGCTACTGAAGCAGCCGCGCCTGGTCAAGCGATAGAAAAGTTCAAAGCGATTTTTCCGTTCAAAAATGTCGAAGCCGTCCTAGGCCATCCCAACCCTCTGGTCTGTTGGCGCTAAGCGCGCAGGCTATAGCCCGGCACACTTCTGCAGGTTACAATTCCTTTGTGAGCCCCTCTCTACAGACCGCGCGCGTGAAAGTCCTGTTTTTCGGGCGAGTCAAGGAAATTGTCGGCCATGCGGAAGACTCGGTGGAGCTGCCAGACGGCGCGCCGATCGAAGCGCTTTTCTCTCACTATGGTGCGAATCATCCCGAGCTTAGGCGATTCCGCGCTTCGCTGGCCGCTTCGCGCAATCAGGAATTTGCCGCGTGGAGCACGCCGCTGCATTCCGGCGATGAGGTTGCGTTTTTGCCTCCGGTGAGCGGAGGCTAGCGCGATTCTCCATGAACAAGTCTCTACAGCCCGATCTGCTTCTGCTCGTGCGCGACCCCATCGATCACGCCGCTCTCATCCAACACGTCCGCGCGGCCGAAGATGGCGCCATCGTCACGTTCGATGGCTGCGTGCGCAATCATTCTCACGGGCGGCGCACGCTGTACCTGGATTACGAAGCTTATGAATCCATGGCACTTGGAAAAATCCGGGAAATCGCGGCACAAATTCACGAAAAATTCCCCATCCACCTCATGTCGATGGCACACCGGCTCGGCCGGCTGGAAATCGGGGAGACCAGCGTGTTCATTGCCGTGAGTTCCGCGCACCGGCCGGCGGCTTTTGAGGCTTGCCGCTTTGCGATTGACACTCTCAAGCGCACGGTTCCCATCTGGAAGAAGGAATATTTCGTGGACGGCGCCGTGTGGGCCGAAGGCGAGATGCCTCCAGCGCCTCTGGAGACATGTGCGGCAAAACCTGCATCTTAGTGATTCAATGATCTCTAGAACCGCTCGCCCCTTCGCCGCAGCCGCAGCTCTCTTTGCGGCAATTTTTGCGACGGGGATGACCTTCGCTCAGGACAAACCGGACCGGCCGCCGTGGGCGCAGCCCAGGCCCAAGCTGCCCGCCAATTCCGCTTCGGCCGACTCTACTGCTCCCGTGCCGCCAACGCTGCCAACGCCTCCGCCTCCTGGAAGCATTGTGCCAACGCCGGAGCAGCCGCTCAGGCCGGAAGACGCGGATGCGCAGCGCGGCAAGATCAAGGTCAGGGTGGAACTCGTTAATGTTCTGGCCAGTGTTTTGGACGAACACAACAAGCCCTCGCCCGACCTGCCTGTTGAGGCATTTCAGGTTTACGAAGAAGGCGTGGCCCAGAAGATTGAAGTCTTTGAATCCGAGACCAAGCAGCCTTTGGACCTTGCGCTGATGATCGATTCCAGCATGAGCGCGAACATGGAAATTGCTTTTGAGAAAGAGGCAGCGGCGCATTTCATCCGCCAGGTGCTGCGCCCCGGCGACAGCCTTTCGGTTTTTGGCTTTGATGAAAATGTGACGCAATTAGCGGCTTTCTCGGACAATGTGGCGACGCTTCAGGCTGCCGTGCGAAAAATTCCGCCTGGCGCGGGCACCTCGATCTACGATGCCGTGCTTCTGGGAGCGAAGGCGCTGGAGCACCGCGGCGAAGAACGCCGCCGGGTGATCATCCTGGTGACTGACGCGGGAGAAACCACGAGCCGCGCTGACTTCGACGCCGCGCGAAAAGAAGCGGTTCGCTCGGGCACGCTGCTCTACACCATCGTCATTCGGCCAATCAAAACGGAGAGCGGCCGCAACACGGCGGGCGAGCACGCGCTGACCACGATTACAGAAACTACCGGCGGCGACATGTTTTTTCCTGACACGCCGCAGGAACTGGACGTGATCTTCGATTTGATCGACCGCGAATTGCGAACGCAATACCGGCTTGGCTACTACCCGACGCCGCGCGGGCCAGCCAACACGTACCGCAACATCGAGGTGAAGGTTTTAAACGGGGACTACCACGTGCGGGCTCGAAAGACCTATCTCACCGGTCCGCAGTAAGCGCTCGTGTGCGCCGGACTTCCGTGTAGGGAGTGGGCCGGGAGTGGCACCGCCCCAGGTGCCGGAGAATCGTGAAGTAAACTACTGAAAAGATTGGAGTTGCTGGCGCTTCTGGGCTTCGCTTGAAGATACGGGCGCCCGGGTCGCTCGCGACGGGAGCCTTCCGCGAGGAGAGCGATTCCCCGGGCTACTGCGGTTTCTTGATGTCCGCGCCAGCCTCCACGATGCTGCCCTTCAGCAGCTCCGTTTTTACTTCCGATTTTTGGCCGGCGACCACTTCGATGACCGTCTCAAAGGTGCGATAGCCGGGCAGTTCGATTTTGATGGTGTGCTTTCCGGGGCCGACCAGCAGGGAATGGAATTTTCCGCCGAGCTCGCTGGCGTGGCCGACGTAATTGCCATCGAGAAAGACGGCCGCACGCTTTGGTTGGACGGTGACCTTGAGTTCAGAAGTTATATCCGGAGTCTTTGCGCCAGGCAGCAACTGCATGCTCACCTGGATTTCCTGCGCCTGGCCGGGCTCGACGACGAGCTCGCGCGTGAAATCGGTGTAGCCCGCCTGGCGGACCACGACCTGATGCTTGCCTGGGAGCAACAAGACTTTCTTATCGCCCTTAAGCTCCTTAACGTAGCCGACATAGTTGCCATCGATCCAGACGCCAGAATCCCGATCCAGCTGGGTATCGCCTTCAAAGCGGACTTCACCCATGACTTTGCTGCTCTGTGCGGAAACGATGGCTATCCCGAGCGGGAACAAAAACAGCGCAAACAAACTCGCCGCGGTCTTCGAATGCCACTTCGTAAGCATGATGCTCCCTCGCAATCAGGCCGGGAAATTATCTTAACTCGGATGCGGCAGAGATGCCTTCAAAAACGTAGGCTCGTCGGGTAATAAGCGGGGACGGCGCAGACGCAACTTTTTCTTAGGCTGGTGGTAGAGTGGAGGGCGCGTTAGCGCTTCGCGCCGTACGCTTTGGCGCATTTTCTCCATGAGCAAAGACTACCTGGAAGCCGCGATTGAAATCGCCCGGGACGCGGGCAAAATTCTGCGCGAAGAGTTCGACCGGCCGGCCCAGATCAGCTACAAGGGCGACGTCGATCTCGTGACGCAAGCGGATAAACGCTCCGAGCAGACGATTGTAGGACGGCTGACGAAATATTTTCCAGACCACTCGATCGCCGCGGAGGAGGGAAGCGGGCACGAGAGCGGCTCGGAATTCCGCTGGCACGTGGACCCGCTGGATGGCACGACCAATTTTGCCCACGGGTATCCTTGTTTTTCTGTTTCGATTGCCCTTGCTCAGCGCGGCGCTCTGCTTGCAGGCGTCGTCTACAATCCGTTCTATGATGAGCTGTTTGCCGCAGCGCGCGGGGCGGGCGCCACGCTGAACGGCAAGAGAATTTTCGTTTCGAAAGTGGATGTGCTGGCCACGAGTCTTATGTGCACCGGTTTCCCGGTGCACAAGCGGCTCGCAAATCCGAACATTCATTACTACTGGGATTTCACATTGCGTTCGCACGGCGTGCGCCGCGATGGCTCGGCGGCGCTGGATTTGGCGAGCGTCGCCGCGGGTCGCTTTGATGGATTCTGGGAGTTTGGGCTGAAGGCGTGGGATACCGCCGCAGGCGTTTTGCTGATTGAGGAAGCGGGCGGCAAGGTCAGCGACTTCCTGGGGCGGCCCTACGAACTCGGCGGCCCCGTCATCCTCGCCACGAATGGTTTGATTCACGAAGAGGCGCGCGGGGTGGCCTTCGAGATTTCCCAGCGCGATCCATCCGCTCCTCTGCGCCGGTAATTTCGTTCCTTCCCGGCAATTTCCTTTTACGAAAAGCTAGCAGGCTTCTTACGAATTTCTAATGCCCTTGACGCTAACCTTTTTTGGCAACGATACAGCGCCGTGTGCTTCTTGCAGTCGCCTGACTTACGTCACCGACACTTCCGTTGCCAGGCAGCGATTATTGGAGAGGGATATGCGCGCGTTCCTACAGAGGAAAATACCTGTCTTCGCGATAATGACAGCAATGGTTTATGTCAGTGCAGCTCCAGGGCTCGTGCTTGCCGACGATGATAAGGACAAAAACAACCCGCCGGCAAAAGCCGCCGCTGCCAGGCCGGATTCTGCTCCTGCCGGATTGACGGAGCGCGAGAAGATGCTACTGGATCGCGTGGAACAGCTGGAAAAGCGCGTTGCGGAACTCGAGGCGAAAGAGCCTGCGGGCGTTCCACCGTCTCTTCCCGCGGGACCAACGCAAGCTAGTCCAGGGTCGGCCGGCGTGCCAGGCACGAATACGGCCTCGTTGAGCGCAGCTTCGCCGGTGTCCACCAACGTTCTGAAGAACGGGGGCGCAATTGCGCCAGGAACAGGACTCGCTACTCCAGCCGGTCAGGATCAGACCACGCCCACAAATACGGCGGCGGTTGCGACGACCGGAAAGCCGGGATACGTCGAGCCTTTTTCAGATGCGGACTGGACCTGGCTGAACGGCAGCCCCCGTACCAAAGAGATATTTTGGGACTCGAAATTCTTTACGCCAGAAATCAGGGTCGACACGAATTATGTCGCCGATTTCAACCATCCCACCGATCACACCATCGGGGGGTCGAGCGAGCTGTTTCGGTCAAACGAAGTTCAGTTGGAGCAACTCGGCGTCGGCGGCGACTTTCACTTTGACAACGTGCGTGCCAGGCTGATGACGCAGTTTGGCATGTATTCCGTGACGACGCCCCGAAACGATCCGAGCCCGGGGCACGGCCAGTGGGACCTCGACAATGCTTACCGGTATCTGTCGGAAGCTTACGGCGGGTACCACTTCAATGTGTTGCACGGGATCAACGTCGACGCTGGGATCTTCATGTCCTACATCGGCCTGTTCAGTTACTACAACTTTGACAATTGGGCCTACCAGCCTTCCTATGTTTCCTCCAATACGCCATGGTTTTTTAATGGCGTGCGCGTGCAGATTTTTCCAACCGCACATTTGAAGATTGAGCCATGGTTCATCAATGGTTGGCAGTCCTACGCTTCTGCCAACCACACGCCGGGCGTAGGAGGACAGATTAAATGGACTCCGGCAAACTGGATCAACATCATTTCGAACAACTATGGGGTCGGGCAGGATGACCTCTTTGTCCCCGGCCGCAGGCGCATCCACACGGACAACAGCATCGAGGTCAAATACTTCGACAAACCCGAGAAGACGCTCGATAAGATGGCGTTTACGCTGACTGGCGACCTGGGTTGCGAATATGGCGCTGGCGTGAGTTGCTACACCGATAAAAAAGGGGGGCCCAAGCAGAGCTTTGTCGGTTACATGCTGTACAACCGTTTTTGGTTCCACAACGACCTGTTCGGACTAACGGTTGGCGGCGGGCAGATCAACAATCCGGGACGCTATCTGGTCCTGCTGCCTCCCATCAATGGAGAGACGGCCATTACAGCAGCCACGAATTCTCCCTATTTTACCGAGAATCCTGGGAATCCCTTCAAGGCTTGGGACTCGTCCGTTACCTTCGACTATATGCCGAAACAATATATTACCTTCCGCTGGGAGTATGATTATCGGCATGCCAGCGTGCCTTACTGGACCGGTGCGGGCGGCATCACGCCCCCTGGCGGAAACAATGGTTCTCCGCAATTCTACACATGCAGCAATGGCAGTTCTTCGGGCCAAGCCCTTCTGGGGCCCGCGGAAACGGCCTGTGGCGGCGGAATCAACAGTGTCTGGTTCCCGGATTTGCGCAAGAATGAATCGTTTATCGATCTGTCCATCCTCATAAAGTTCTAGCCGCCGAGCAGGATGAGGAGGTGGAGTTGCCGCAGGGGGCGCCGTCGAGGCACCTAAATGGTGCGCCCCTAGAAAGCCGTGGGAGTGAGTTTTTCGGTAGACAGACCTTGGCGGAGCTTTAGAAGCGAATCGCTGTTCCGACTTCCCATCTGCTGAAGGCCGTTCGAGCTTTTTCTGCTCCCTCCAGGATGAACGTGAGGTTACTTGCCGGCAAAACGGCTTGCCGTCAAATTCGATTGCGTTAGTTCCTTGACGTTGAGCTCACCTTTTTTGCTTTTGTCCAATCTCTCGAATTCCGCTTCCATATACTTCATGAACTCCTGCTTGGAGACGAAGCCGTTCTTGTTGCTGTCCATCAGTGGCAGCAATTGCTTGACCCCGTCCTCACCCATCGCCAGTTTGTTTTGCGGCTTCGGAACGGACGCTTTTTGCGCGGCCGCAGTTCCAAACATGGTCCCAGTCACTATCAAGACTGCCATGACGACTACTATCCAAAGCTTGCCTTTTCCCATCAGCATGAGTGACTCCTTAGAACTATTCCCTGATACGCGGATGGCAGACGCTGCCGTTCCGGATCAGGCGTCCATTGGCCGGGATGGGCAGTTTTGAGTTCCCGGATTCGGCCAATGTACACCCACGGACTTTGAGTCCCTTACGCAAAATATGCATGCACGCAATCCAAATTACCGGGCCGTCCGGGGAAGGAGGGCTCTCGGCGCCATTTCCGCTTGCGCCGAGATCACCCCCGTTGCCTACGCCGTCACGAATACATCACAGCTTCGAGGATCTTCACTTCCCGTGATGCCGCATCGGTATACCTTATAAAGATGGCCGCGGCGTGGGTCCTCGGTCCTGCTGAGGAGGATTATCCGCATGTACAAGCTGGCAGCATTGCTCACGATATGGCTGGCGCTTTCGCCGGCCTGGAGCCCACAAAGTGAATCCCTGAACGATTGTTACAGCCGCTGCAACGCGCCTCCGATCGATCCAGAAATGCAGCGGCAGGAGATTGTGAACCTTGAAAAGGAGGCGGCGCACGCGATCCAGCTGAGCGACGGAACATTTTTCCGAAGAGTGTATAGCGACGACTTCATGGGGACGCTCTCGCGGGGCGAGACAGTCAACAAGGCCGGATTTATCAATGCGGTGCAGTCGACCCTGGTCAAGTACGAAGCCTTCAACGCCACGGATATCAGGATCCACATTTTCCGGGAAACAGCGGTGGCCACCTGTTTGTGGTCCGCGAGGGCCGTCGCGCGGGGCCAGAGCGTGAACAGCCAGATGCGCGTCATGCACATTTACGTAAACAGCGGGAGCGGATGGAAGGTTGTGGCCGGGCAGACGAGTCCGCTGCCACCCTACACGCAGCTTGCTCTCTGATGGTTCTTTCAAATGGCGGATGCGGCACGAAGCCGGGGAAACTGCCGCCGCCGTATACCACCGCCAAAGTGGCTGTCCTCGACTGGTTGTTTTTCTAGAGGCCAGCAGCCTTCATTCATAACGCAGTGCGACCATCGGGTCCACGCGCATCGCTCGCCGAGCGGGGACATAGCAGGCGAGGAGCGCAACGCCTACGAGGAGAAGCGCCACGCCGCCGAACGTTACTGGATCGGTGGGCTTCACGCCGTAGAGCAGACTCGAGATTAGTTTGGTCAGGGCGAAAGCGCCCATGATTCCAAGCGCCACTCCGGCAAATGCAAGTTGCGTGCCGCGACCGATGACCAGCCGCCAGATATCGCCCGGCTGCGCACCGAGAGCCATGCGAATGCCGATTTCGTTTGTGCGCAGGCTTACGACATAACTCATCACGCCGTAGATTCCCATGGCCGCCAAAAGAAGCGCGAGGCCCGCGAAGACCCCGAGAAGAAATGTGGAGAAGCGGCGCGGCGAGAGGGAATCGGAAAACAAATGGTCGAGTGTTATCACGTGCGTTACCGGCAGATTGGAATCGAATTTGTGGACTTCGGCGATCGCGGCTTGCGCCAGCACCGACGGATCAGCGGCCGTGCGAATCACCGTGTACCGCGGCCAGCCTTGGCTGAAGTAAAGATCGAGTGTGGGCGGACCATCGAGGCCATATTGGTGAACGTTTCCAACCACGCCAACAATCGTCAGCCAGCAGGGCGTAGGATCGAGCGAGCACAGATTGATGCGTTTTCCGACAGGGTCGCCGCCCGGGAAAAATCTCTGCGCGATGGCCTCGTTCACCACAATGGTTTGGCCGCTATAGTCGTGCGCATCCAGAGGCCGGCCCAGGCGAAGCGGAATTCCCATGGCTGCAAAGTAGCCCGGACTTGCACTGCGCGTCTCCGCAACGGGGCGCGCTCCGTTTGGCGGAAGCGGCTGTCCTTCGACGATAAATCTGGATGCCGAGCGCATGGCCGATCCCAGCGGCAAAACGCTCACCCCTCCGACGGCTTTGGTTCCGGGCAATGCCTGGATTTTTCGAGCGAGTTCGTCGAACTCGAGCGACTGTTTCCGGGCGAGCGCGAGCTGCTGCTCGGTGGTCAATTTGGCAGCTTCGTCGGGCGACAATTGCGGCTGATCCAACTCCATCGCCAGGATATGATCACGCTGGAAACCCGGGTCGACTTCCACGAGCCGATGGAAACTGCGAATGAGCAAACCCGCGCCGACCAGGGGAACAAGGGCGAGTGCAATTTCGGAGACGGCGAGCAGGCTGCGGAGTTTTTGTCCGCCGGCCCCCGCAGTTCTCGTTCCTTCTTTCAAAATGCCGTGCAGATCTTGTTTCAAAACCAGGATTGCCGGAATCAGACCGCAGACGATTCCCGCGAGAAAGCTCACGGCCAGCGTAAATCCCAGTACCCAACCGTTGAGTCCGGTTTCCTTTACGCTTGCGAGATCCGCCGGAACGAACGCGCCGAGGACACGAAGACCGGCGCCAGCCAGAACAACTCCCAATATGCCGCCAAAGATAGAGAGCACAATGCTCTCTGTAAGCAGCTGCGCAAGCAGTCGCGAGCCGCTGGCGCCCAGAGCGACGCGAAGCGCGATCTCTTTCTGCCTAACCGCGTTCCGCGCCAAAAGCAAATTCACGATGTTGGCGCAAGCCACCAGGAGCACAAGTCCCACGGCTCCGAAGAGAACCAGCAGCGCCACGCGCATCTTTACGGCCGAAGGATTTTCCATCGGCAGCACCAGCACGCCCCAATTCTTGTGCGTGTCCGGAAAGGCTTGCTCTTCTTGACGATTCAAGGTCATAAGCTCGGCTTGTGCTTCTGAAATGCGTATGCCCGGTTTCATGCGCGCGAGAATATGGAACTCATGATGCAGGTGGCTCGTGAGGTCGTCGCCGTATTCGCTGACCGGCATCCAGAGGTCTGTAGAGGGGATCAAGCGAAATTCGGCCGGCAGAATACCAATGAGCGTGAAGCCCCTTCCGTCCAGCCTGATCGTCCGTCCTACCACCGAAGGGTCGGACCCAAAATGGCTTTGCCATAGCCGGTGGCTGATCAAGACGACTGGAGGATTGCCGGGTTTGTCTTCCTCTGGATGAAAAGTGCGTCCGGCAACCGGACGGATACCAAGCAACGGAAAAAGTCCGGAGGTCGCGAGGCTCGCTTCGAGGTGCTCGGCTTGACCGTCACCGGTCAAATTAAACCCGCTGGGAGGGTCAACATAAGCTGCCATCTGCGAAAAACTCTTTGCCTGGCGCTGGAAATCCTGGAAATCGCCTGCGGACATCGGGGTCTGCGGAAAGGCAGGGAGGTATGTATTCCAGACATGAACGAGCGCCGAGGGGTCGCGGTAGGGAAGCGGGCGGAGCAGGACACTTTCCACTACGCTAAAAATCGCGGTGTTTGCGCCGATACCTAAACCAAGAGTCAGAACCGCGACGGCGGTGAAGGCAGGGCTCTTCCGAAGCGCTCGAAAGGCGTGCCGCAAATCCTGCCAAACGTTTTCCATGTCACCCACCTGCTCGATACGTCGTTAGACGCCTGCCCAACGCCTGCGTTTCGATCTCTCCGATGTCCCTACCGCACCGCTTTTGAAGCGCCGACCAAAATGGCCACCCTCAGGGCGTCCGCTATCCGACAGTCGAAAGGAACGGTCGAAATTACGCCATGCGTTGACTTGCCTTACCGCGCACCCTAAGATGAGCGCCAAGGCAGGTCCCGCCTAATGATAGGCCAAACTCTAGGCCACTACCGCATCCTCGAAAAAATTGCCGCCGGAGGAATGGGGGTCGTCTACCGTGCTCATGATGAGCAACTTGAGCGGGATGTGGCACTTAAGGTTCTTCCCTCAGGCACCATAACTGATACTTCCTCTCGTCGCCAATTCCGCAAAGAGGCTCTCGCCCTAGCGAAACTAAGCCACCCCAATATTGAAACGATCTACGAGTTCGATACACAAGATGGTATCGACTTTCTCGTGATGGAATATGTTCCTGGGAACACGCTTGCGGAGCGACTTGGCAGTGGCGCCCTCCCGGAGAAGGAAGTAGTCGCCTTGGGCATGCAGATTACGGCAGCAATGGAAGAGGCCCACAATTGCGGCATTGTCCACCGTGACTTGAAACCACGGAATATCGCCATTACAGAGCGGGGACAGGCGAAGGTGTTGGACTTCGGTCTCGCGAAGCTCTTGCCCAAAGTAAACGAGGTAACTGCCGCCGATACCTTGACAGATACACAAGCGGGCGCTGGCACTCTGCCATATATGCCGCCGGAACAACTTCAGGGCGAGTCCGTCGACGCCCGAGCAGACATCTATACCATCGGCGCGGTGCTTTACGAGATGGCCACGGACCGCCGGGCATTCCCCGAACAGCTGCCGTCGCGCGTCATCAATGCCATTCTTCACCACCCGCCTGTTCCTCCTCGAGCGCTCAATTCCCGCATTTCGCCGGAGCTGGAACGGATTATTCTCAAGTGTCTCGACAAAGAGCCCGGACGTCGTTTCCAATCGGCCAAGGAACTATCGGTGGATCTGTGTCGTTTGGACGGAGCTCCATCAAACGGGGTGGCGCCTCAGCCTCCTCCTCTCCGACCAAACAGTACCCGGTGGTTGGTTGTGTACTCTCTGGCCGCGCTGCTGGCGATTCCCGCGGCGCTGATCGCGTTGAATTTCCACGGCTGGCGCGACGATCTGATGGGGCGCCCCCGGCCAGCCCAGGTCCGGTCGCTGGCGGTCCTGCCCTTCGAGAATCTTTCCGGAGACCCCGAGCAGGATTATTTCGCTGATGGAATGACGGATGCGCTGATTAATGACCTTGGTCAGATTGCTGCGCTGCGAGTGATTTCGCGGACCTCGGTGATGGCCTTCAAGGGGGCAAAGAGGTCACTACCGGACATTGCGCGCCAACTGCATGTCGAGGCAGTCGCGGAAGGTTCAGTGCGGCGCAATGAAGACAAGGTTCAGATCAATGTCCAGCTGGTGCAAGCTTCGACAGATGTTCAGTTGTGGGGGAGAAGCTACGAGCAGGATCTACGAGACATCTTGACTCTACAGAACGCTGTGGCCCGTGCGATTGCGGACGAGATCCAGATCAAGCTGACCCCGCAGGAGCAGGCCCAACTGTCAAGGAAGGATCAAGTCGATCCTATAGCCCACGAAGCCTATCTCACAGGCCGATTTTACTGGAACAAGCGAACACCGCAGGGACTTCAGAAAAGCATCGATTCCCTTGAGCGAGCCGTATCCATAGATCCGAAGTATGCTGTTGCTTACGCTGCCCTGGCCTATTCCTACCACCTGCTTCCCGAGTTGACTTCGGTCCCCGCCAGCGAGGCTTTTCCCAAAGCCAGGACTGCGGCGCTCAAAGCGCTGGAACTTGACGACTCACTCGCGGAGGCTCATACCGCCCTCGGAAACGTCAAAGAGGACTACGACTGGGACTGGAGCGGCGCCGAAAAAGAGTACAAGCGGGCCATTGAGCTCAATCCGGGGTACGAGATCGCGCACGTCTGGTATTCGAACCTGCTTTTGGAGCTAGGAAGGCTGCCCGAAGCTATCGTCGAGGCAAGGACAGCCCAACAACTCGATCCTCTGTCGGCGTTCACGAACGATAATCTTGCGGCCATGTTGTACTATGCAGGCGAGTACGATCAAGCCGTTCAACAATGTCAAAACACACTCGAAATCGACCCTGCCAGCCATCAGGCTCACCGTCATCTCGGGCAAATCTACATTCAGAAGCGGTTCTACCCGGAAGCCATTTCAGAGCTGAAGAAGGCGGTTGACCTCTCGCCCGGCAGCACCGAAGCCCTGGCGGATCTCGGATATGTTCTGGGTGTATCCGGAAAGAAAGAGGAAGCGAGGCAGATTTTGGTCGAGTTAGAAAACTCGTCCCAGCACCAATCTGTTTCGTCCTACCACCTTGCCATCGTCCATATCGGGTTGGGTGAAAGAGAACTCGCGCTGCAGTCTCTTCAGAAAGCGGTGGATGACCGCTCGCCGGGTGTTGTTCACTTAAAGGTTTCGCCCCTTCTCGAGGACCTTCGATCAGATCCGCGATTCGAAGATCTGCTGGTCTACACCGGCCTCTCGAGGAAACCCTAAAACCAAATCTTTGGGCTATTCCTTTTTCGCGTAACTGTTTTCCTCGGAAAGGAAGCGCTCATCCGTTTGAAGGAAACCCTGCGCCGCGGGCTTGCGACCGGTGAGTTCTTGGCAATCTGGAAGGCCTTCTAGAATGCGGCCCAAAATAGGGTGAACGGGCTCCCTGGCAAAATACTCAAAAGTTTGCAAATCCATTCCTGCAGTAACTGATCCTGAGAGGGGTTGTGGTGCGATCTTTTGCCGCGCATAAACCTCAGGAGTTCCCCATCGCTGCCGAAAAGCGCTTCCAGCTCTTTCTGGGTAAAGCCAGGCACTTCTCTTTTTCCCGCGAAATCGATCTGTTTCCTTCCCTCATCCAGAATGGCTTCTTTTTCCAAAAAATCTGCTTTTTTGATTCGAAAACTATTCGCGGCTGCGTTGTCGTGCCAGACGATCAGGCGTCCTATTTCCGCCACGTCGGAATCGGAGAGCACAAGCGTCGTGGAATGAGCCTTATCACCCAGGATCGCAAGGACGGTGCTATCGCGGTGGTGACTGAACATCTTCGCGTAGAAATTCTTCGATTTGTATGTGCCGTGAACAATCACCGTTCTATCCAGCCCCTGCAGGAAGTCCTGCGCCTCCAATACGAGAGTTTCTGATCTTAACTGTCCTTCAAGACGGAGGGATCCCGTGCCGCCTTCCAATTCACCCTCCACCGCTGGAGTGGCGGCGTGCGCAGCCCGGAGTCCTGAATTCGCTAATCCGGCTGCTAACCCCGCGGACCCAATCTTTAGGAAGTCGCGACGTTCAAATGTCATGGCTCTCTCCTCTTATCTTTTTCTGCCATTAAGAGTCTTCACCAGGCACGTTGCTCGAGCGGGTGATTTCCACTATATCTGCGGAAGGATGACTCCAGGAACGGGGTACAGGGCCGAGTCAAACTGCGTAGACGCACTTTTACTCCCGCAGTTTAGGACTGTCAAGTAAATTGCAGCAATTCGGCCGGGGACGATCGATCCGGCAACATGCTTGCGTATTAGTGGGGCGAGCCTCGGCCGGCGGTGGAACCAAACGCGTGAAATTCAAATTCCAGCAAAGCCGGCAAGTGTTCGGCAAAATAGGTCCAGTCGTGGCCGCCGGGATAGAGATGAAACTCGTGGGGAATGCGCCGCGAAGTCAGCAGCTTGTCGAGAGCTGCCGCGCCCACGTCAAAGCCGTAATCATCTTCGGAGCCGCAATCAAAATAAATTTTCAGTCCGGCCAGGTTTGCCGTGCCCGCGATGCTTACGGGATCGTTTTGCTTCCAGAACGCGGGATCGAACGGGGCGCCGAAGGCATCGCCCAGAACGCGCAGTTGGCGCGCTTGCTGGGAATTTAGCGCGCTGGTTTTGGGCCACTGCTCGACCAGCGCCGCGCTGTGGGCGCTCGCGGCGGCGAAAAGCTGCGGGTGACGGAACGCGATGTGCAACGCCCCGTAGCCGCCCATGGAGATGCCGGCAATGCCGCGCGAGCCGCGTCCGGGTCGCGTCCGGTAACGCTTCTCGACGGCGGGAATGAATTCTTGCAGAAAAAAGTCTTCATAGCGGCGCTTGCCATCGCGGGAATTGATATAGAAGCTTGCGCCGGCGGCAGGGGTCACGATCAAAAGCTCGCCTAAGGAATGCTGCTCCCACAAGTCTTCGATAAGATTCATTCCGCCGGAATGGATGAGGAACTGATCGTTGTCACCCAGGCCGTGGAGTAAATACAGGATGGGGTAGCGGCGCGTCTTCTCCACATCATAGCTGGGCGGAAGGAGCACGCAGTAGGGGACGGCGCGAGCAAGTATTTTGCTTGGCTGCGAAACGCATTCGGCGCGTCCAGCAGCCAGTGAGGGAGGCGCCGGAAGGGCAAAGCCAGTCGAGGCAAGCAGCAGCGCCGCCAAAGCAGCGCGTCGAATTTTATTCATACCGCAGGGCCTCGACAGGGTTCAGCTTCGCCGCCCGCGAAGCCGGATAGAGGCCCGCGGCAAGACTCACCAGAACCGCAAGCACGATCGCCAGCAGCACCAGCCAAAAAGGTACAGAAAAAACATCCGTCGGGGGCAAGCTCTGCCGCTTCAAATATACGTTTATTCCGAACGTCACGGCTCTGCCTACCAGCCAGCCAAAGACCACGCCAAGAACGCCGCCCAGAAGGCCCATGACGCTCGCTTCCACAAAGAAAAGCTGTTTTACGTCGCGGTCCGCCGCGCCCAGGGCTTTCAAGATTCCAATCTCGCGCCGCCGCTCCAGAATTGCCATGACCAGGGTGTTGATAATTCCCAGCGTGGCCACTGCCAGCGCCAAGCTGCCGAAAATGAAGAGCAACATGTCGAAAATTCTGAAGAACACTTCCAGGCTCTTCGTTGCATCCTGCAGAGAAAACGTCCCGAACCCCATAGTCTTGATAGCCGTCTCAATGCCTCCGACCAGTGACGCGCTTTTCGCGCGCACCGTCAGGCTCGCATATACGGGCTTCCCGGTCGGCGCTCGGACCGCGTCGCGCAGATCATTCACTTGCGCCGCGCGCAGCGAAGAGGCCACCTCCAGAGGAATCAGCAATCGCCCGCTTCCGAATCCTCCAAATCCTGCCGCTGGCTCCGTTTCTATGATTCCTACAATGCGCAGTTTCTTCTCGCGCGGCACAATCGAGAATCCCCCTGTCTCCCTATCGGCGGCGTGGCCTCCTGGCGTTCTGCCAGCTTCTGGCGGCAAGGCCTGCCTCTCCGCATAGCGCACAATCAAATCCTTGCCAATCAGGCTAGAGGGCTGCGTCGACAAATCCCTGGCAAACTCAATCTGCAAAATCGCTTCGTCCGCGTTCGCACCAGAAAAAAAGCCGCCCTGTATTCCGTCGAACGATCCATTTCCCCGCGCCGACTCCGGTATCCCGGCGACGATCGTCGAATACGGAGTTCCGTTGTACCGGACCTCCGTCGGAAAGCGGACTTGTGAATAAACCTCCACGACATTCGGCAGTCGCTCGAACTCCTTCTTTGCATCATCGTCGAGCGCCCGCGCATTTTTTGCCGGAGAACTTTCCGCCGGCCCACGCCGCATGGATTGCAGACTTCTTCGTTGCGTCACGATTACCGTGTCGAACAGCCCTGAATTTGACAGCCGCTTCGTCGCCAGCGCCTGCAGTCCGATACCCAGCGAAAGCCATGCCACCAAAGAGGCCACTCCAACGGCGACTCCGAGCGTAGTCAGAGAACTGCGCAGCACCGCTTCCCGCAAGTTGCGCAGCGCGAGTTCGCCGAGGTCGCCGGCCTTCATGATTTCACCCCATCGGTCAGCAATTTTCCGTCGGCCAGCGCGGCGATGCGATCCGCGAATCGTTCGGCCAGCGGCCGTTCATGAGTCACCATCACAATTGTCATGCCCAGTTTTTGCTGAATTTCTTTCAGCAGCAGCATGATGGATTCTCCGGTTGCGCTGTCCAAATTGCCGGTCGGCTCATCCGCAAAGAGAAGCGTTGGCCGGTTCACAAGCGCCCGCGCCAACGCCGCGCGCTGCTGCTCTCCACCGGAGAGTTCACTTGGCCTGTGAGTGAGGCGCTTTTCGAGGCGTACACGTTCGAGCGCTTCCTGCACGCGCGCCCCGCGCTCGGCGCGATCTACTTCCGCAAGCCGCAGCGGCAGCTCTACATTCTCCTCGAGCGTCATGCGCGGCAGCAGGTTGAACGATTGAAAGACCATTCCGACCGTTCTGCTTCGATAACGCGCCAGTTCGAGCGAGCTCAACTCCGAGAGATTTCTGCCGTTTGCAAAAATCGCGCCTCCGGTTGGCCGGTCCAGCCCGGCCATCAGGTTCAGCAGCGTGGATTTCCCCGAGCCCGAACTCCCCAGCAGGGCCACAAACTCCCCGGAACGCACCTCGAGCGACACGTCGTCCACCGCGCGGATCACTGCGGCTCCCATTTCGTAGTGCCGCGAAACCCGGTCCGCGTGCACGGCGACACCATTACTTGTCGTCATCATCGTCCCTCGATGTTACTACGCATCCCGCGGCCTTTGAGTTACCAACTGCCGGTGCCTGGTTCTTTTCTCGCCCGGCTCCCTTCGAGGAAAGGGGCAGAAAGCGGGCTTTAAGAAAATTGCCTTGACACCGGAATACCGTAATGCTAGTTTTCTAGCATAGTCGCTGGAAAACTAGCACATGACGCGAAAACCCAAGCCCAACGCCCTTTCCCGCCGCGAACGCCAGATTATGGACATCCTCTACAGGCTCGAGCGCGCCTCCGTCGGTCAGGTCCTCGCCGAGATCGCCGGAAAGCCCAGCTACTCGACCGTCCGCGCCCAGCTGCGCGTCCTCGAAGAAAAAGGCCACGTCCGCCACGAAGAACACGGTTTGCGCTACGTCTACGTTCCGGCGGTTCCGCGCGAGGTTGCGCGTCGCTCCGCGCTTCGTCACCTCGTCGAAACGTTCTTCGACGGCTCGACGGAAAAAGTTGTGGCCGCGCTTCTCGGCGGCGAAGTCGCCCGCATCTCCCCGGAAGAACTCGATCGCCTCGCCCGGCTCATTTCCAAAGGCCGAAAGGAGAGCTGACCATGCGCACGCTCGCCACCTCCGAAGCCGCCCTCACGTTTCTTTTCGCCTGCGGAATCAAAGCCACGGTACTCCTCGCCTTCGCATGGGTGGTTGCCTTCGCTCTACGTAAACGCTCCTCCGCCGCACACCGCCATCACGTCTGGGCAGCCGCCATTCTTGCCTCGCTGGCGCTTCCGTCCTTCGCGCTGCTGCTGCCGGCCTGGCATTCCGCCGCACTCGGAAGCACCGCTGCGCTCTGGAACCCGGCGCATGCCAATGTAGGAAGCTCCAGCGCTCGCACCATCCCTTCCACTATCACCCATGTCACGTCGGGCTCGCCCATCTTCGACAGACTTCCCGCCTTCGCACTCTTCGTCTGGGCTATCGGCTTCTCATTCGTTTTCCTCAAACTCGCCGCAGGCCTCGCGCGCCTGGTGTGGGTCTCCACGCATTCGAGACCACTGTTCGACAACGACTGGATGCGCACCGTCCTCGAGCTCGCCGAGTTTCACAAAATCTCGCGCTCCGTCCGCCTTCTCGAATGCAACAGCCCGCTTGCCATGCCGCTGACGTGGGGAATTTTACGCCCCGTGATCGTTCTTCCTTCAAGCGCCGGACATTGGGATGACGAACGGCGGCGCATAGTTCTTTCCCATGAACTCGCGCACATCGCTCGCCAGGACTGGTTTCTGCAGATTTGTGCCGAGCTGGCCCGCGCCATCTACTGGTTCGATCCCCTTGTCTGGCTGGCCGCGGCCCGTTTGCGCCAGGAGAGCGAACGCGCCTCCGATGACGCCGTCCTGCTCTCAGGAATCGCCGCGTCAGATTACGCCAGCCAACTACTCGATCTCGCAAGGACACTTGAAACCGCCGGCCGCGCCTGGTCCACTGCTCTGGCCATCGCGCGGCCCTCAAATCTTGAAAGGAGATTTGCCGCCATGCTGAATCCGTTGATCGATCGAAGCCGTTTATCCCGCAGAACAAGATTGTTCGTTCCGTTTTTCGCCGTGTGTCTCTTGCTTCCGCTGGCCGCTCTTCACCTGAGCGCTCAGAATCTTTCCGGAAAAGTCGCGGGCACCATCCACGACCCCAGCGGCTCAGGCGTAGCCAACGCGACCATCATCATGTCAAACCACACCTCCGACACGATCGATATGACCACCTCCGACCGCGGCGGCAATTTCAGTTTCAAGGCCTTGCCTTCCGGCGAGTACGAACTCAAGGCCATGAAGCCCGGATTCCAGGTCTATCGGCTTCCGCAGGTGAACCTCGTATCCGGCAGCGATTTCACTCAAAACATCTCCCTGGAAATCGGCACCCTCATGGAGGAGGTCCAGGTGGTTCCCGCCGGAACGAAACAGCCTCTGCCTGTCGGCACCAAGGGCAAGCCTTCCCGCATCAGGCTCGGTGGCGAAATTGAAGCAGCAAGAATTGTCTCCAAGGTCCAGCCCGTCTACCCTGATGCCGCCCGGTCGGCGGGCATAAGCGGCACCGTCATTCTTCATGCCGTTATCAGCACGGATGGCAAGCCGCTATCTCTTCGCGTCATGAACAGGCAGATCGATCCGGATCTCGCCCGCTCCGCCGTCGAAGCCGTTACCCAGTGGCGCTACACTCCCACGCTCCTCAATGGAGAACCCATCGAAGTCGACACCACCATCACGGTGATCTACTCCCTTGATTCGTCCAATTAGTGTTCCAGATGAAAGATGCAGCCGGAAAGTGGGCGGCGAGTGAATCTGAAGTCAGATCTAAGCTTGCTGGCACTATTTCTGTTGGCGGCGCTCATATCGGCTAGCTGTTCTGCGAGACGCCCAATCGCAGCTACGGGCCCTTCTTTTCGTCTGGAGTCAGTCGGCGGCGAGTCAATTCTTTTTTCGCCCTCCATTCCGGCTTCCCATCCGAACGACTCTCAGGTGAACATAACGATGAACCTTCCCTTACAGGATGCATCTGTGAGTAAGAATTGCTTGGTTGAAGAGGGCCCATTTCGTGTGGAACCTGCACGGGAACACCCGGATTCTGTTCAGATTACATTGCCTTCCGCCAAACGGTGGCTTGGAGATGTGAACGGTCTCGTCGGCCCGGATGGCGATGCAGTGGAAGCCCTGTACGTTGTTCTGACCAAGCTTGATCAACTGCAGCAAGACGGGTGCTTCCGTGGCGCCGGCTCTGCGATTCGTGATTTCGTGGTGCAAAGCCTTCCCATGAAGCCGCCCGAAAGCCTGTTCAGTTATTACGGATATCGTCCGGATCGGAGCAGTCTGGACTTGAAGCCAGGCCTACGTCTGAAGGTTGAGCGCGCCTATTTCCGAGCAGCAATGCCCCCCGGGGAGGCACCCTCAACTCAGAATTTCGCGGGTCTCAGTACGGTCCATTTCGACGTGGAGTCGGGAGACGACGGGAAAATTCATTTCCGTCAGATTGGCGGTGTTCAATTCACTCCAGAATCTCTCAAAGGACAGGTTCAGGACGAAAGTCGGGAGTTGGAGCTAATCGGCATTGTGCCGGAATTTCACTATCGCCTGATTTTCTATACATTGTTGGTTTCCAAAGAGCAGAAACTATCGGCGGCCATTGTTGGAGCAGGCAGTCCGAGCCAGTTGGACGAATTCGACCATGAGCTACGGTTGCGACCACTTGGCGGATGCAGGAATTTTGCCGCCACTCATGGAGTTGCCTGCGTTGAGTTCAGTGGATTGGTGACCGTGACCTGCCAGATCACGGTGGAGCTGAATGGCAAATCCAGGCTAATCGACTGGGGAACGCGCGTTAAGGATTTGATAACCAAAAACTCTCTCGGGACTCTCTCGATTCAACGAAAATTCATGAACTCGTACCGCGAGATCCGATTCGATCCAGGGGATCTGAGCGTTCTCTCGCTCGCCCTGGTAGGTGGCGATCGCCTGAGGTGGTCGAAAGGCGCGTCCAGCGGCCGCTGAAGAGGGGCGCTTTCTGCTTGGGGAGGTGTTGCCGATGAAAAGCTTCGCCTTCTTCGACTCGATCCAGCAAGGACATCCGTCAGCGGAATCGGGGCTTTTCTGAAACTTCCGGAGAATGTATCGCTGTCCGGCAACGGCGAGCCAGCAGCACTTGAGGGCTCACGTGTATCCGCAAATTTTCTCGAAATATTGGAAGAGAAGCCATTGGTTGGCCCGCAGCTTTCGAGTGGTCCTGGACGTCCCGACTTGTATCAGAGTTTCGGCAAATCTTCGAAATAACCGGGGCGCTTACGCTCGTGTTGCGTTGACGGCACATTCCGCCGATGTTACGCTCCCGCCGAAGTCTCCAATAACGCATGCGCGCTGTCGACCTCATCCGCAAAAAACGCGATTCCGGAGAACACTCCCGCGAGGAGATCGACTTCCTGATCTCTGGCTACACCAACGGCCACATTCCGGATTATCAGATGGCGGCCTGGCTCATGGCGACTTGGATTCGCGGCCTCAATCGTTCTGAGACCGCTGCGCTCACCGAAGCCATGCTTTTTTCGGGCGAAGTCGTCAACCTGGACGGCATTCCCGGGAAAAAGGTCGACAAACATTCGACGGGGGGCGTCGGCGACAAAACCTCTCTCATCCTCGCGCCGATTGTCGCTGCCGGCGGCCTCACCGTTCCGATGATCAGCGGCCGCGGACTCGGACATACGGGTGGCACGCTCGATAAACTCGAGTCCATCCCCGGATTCAACGTAAATCTTTCGCTCGAAGAATTTTACAGTGTGCTCCGCGAATGCGGCATGGGCCTGATCGGACAAACTGCGGAAATCGCTCCTGCCGACAAAAAAATCTACGCGCTCCGCGATGCCACGTCCACCGTCGAAAATATCGGACTCATCTGCGCCTCGATCATGAGCAAAAAGCTGGCGGAGGGCATCGACGCTCTCGTTCTCGACGTCAAAACCGGGTCCGGGGCCTTCATGAAGCGCGAAGAAGATGCCATTCGGCTTGCCGAAGTTATGGTTGAGACCGGCCAGCGTATGGGCAAAAAAGTCGTCGCGCTCATCACCGATATGAACCAGCCTCTCGGCCGAATGGCGGGCCACTCCAACGAGGTTGCCGAGTGCATCGATGTTCTGGGTGGCGGCGGCCCCGCCGATCTCCTCGAATTGAGCCTTGAGCTTTCTGCCTGGATGTTCTTTCTTGGCGAGCGCACCAAGACCCTAGAAGATGGCCGCCTCCTCGCCGAAAAGATGATCGCCACCGGCGAGGCCAGGGAAAAATTCAAGCAGGTCATTCGTCTGCAGGGCGGCGATGATCGCGTGGTCGACGACCCGCAACTCCTGCCCGAGGCTCGCTCACAGACCGATGTCCCTAGCCCTTCGAGTGGTTTTGTTACTGCGACAAATTGCGAACAATTAGGCACCGCCCTGGCCATGCTGGGCGGTGGCCGCGAAAAAAAGGAAGACGCCATCGACCACGCCGTCGGCCTCGAATTCCACAAACGCATCGGCGACCGTGTAGAAAAAGGCGAGCCTCTCGCCGCAATTCATTACAATAACGGCGCAAAGTTGGCCGAGGCGCAAAGCCTGATTGCTGCCAGCTACGAAATTGGCGAAACCGCCCCGCGCGAAACGTTGTCTCTTATTCGGCGCATTCTCGGGGAGTAGCGCCGAGACCTGCGGTGTCGTCAGAAGTCGTTGGGCATAGACTTGTTCGGCAGAAAGAGGTCCACGCATGGGACGCTACACCGGGGTGCTCGGCCTGCTTACGATGATCGGCCTTGCATATCTCTTTTCGACCGATCGCAAGGCCATCAAGCTTAAAACCGTTCTCTGGGGCCTCGGGCTGCAACTATCTTTCGCAATTTTTGTGCTGCGCTTCAGTGTGGGGCGCTTTCTTTTCGAGTGGGCCGGGCACTACGTCAACCTGCTTCTCAGCTATGCGTTCTACGGGTCGCAATTCGTTTTCGGCGAGCTCGGTCTGCCTTCGGCCCCCTCTCCCGGTTTCGCGGCTTCTCCCGAACACTTTGTTTTTGCCTTCCAGGTCCTGCCCACAATTATTTTCATCGCCGCTTTTTTCGCGCTGCTTTACCACATCGGCGTCATGCAACTGATCATTCGCCTCGCGGCTTGGATCATGACCCGCGTCATGGGCGCCAGCGGGGCCGAATCTCTCAACGTGGCCGCCAGCATCTTCATGGGACAGACCGAAGCCCCTCTCACGATCCGCCCCTTTTTGAATAAGCTCACAAAATCCGAGCTGATGGTGGTGATGACCAGCGGCATGGCCCACGTCTCAGGCGGCATCATGGCCGCCTACATCGCCTTCGGCATCAAAGCCGAACATCTTCTCACCGCGGTCATCATGACGGCGCCAGGCACGCTGCTTATGGCCAAAATGCTGGTGCCCGAAACCGAGCAGCCTCTCACCGCAGGCCGCGTCGAAATGCCCGAAATGGAGAAGGAAACCAATTTCCTCGGAGCCATTTCGCGCGGCACGGTGGACGGTCTTCATCTCGCCTTGAATGTAGGCGCGATGCTTATCTCCTTTATCGCGCTTCTCTATCTCGTCAACGGCATCATGGGCGGCATCCACAGTTGGATCTGGTGGTTTCCCTCCAGCCTCTCCGAAGTTTTCGGCTGGGTTTTTGCGCCGGTTGCCTGGATCATCGGCATCCCCTGGCGCGATTGCGCCCAGATGGGCAACCTTCTCGGCACCCGCATGGTCATCAACGAGGTCGTCGCCTTCCAGCACCTCGGGGAGATAAAGGATACGCTCGACCCGCGCACCTTCACCATCGCCACGTTCGCTCTCTGCGGGTTCGCAAACTTCAGCTCTATCGGCATCCAAATCGGCGGCATCGGCGCCCTGGCACCGGAGCAGCGAGGCCAGCTAGCCAAATTCGGGATTCGCGCCATGCTTGCCGGCACTATGGCCAACTTGATGTCCGCCTCGATCGTTGGCATCCTTTCATGATTTTCGGTGACGCTTCGAGAGGCAGCGTCACCCTGCGTCACTCGAAGGGCCGCAATTGGTGCAACTGGGCTGACTCAAGGTAAAATCCCGACGACAGAATGAGCCCTTCACGAAAATCTGCGAAAAAAGCAAAGCCCGACTCCGAATTCGAACGCGCCGAATCCGCCGCGCAATTCATCTTTTCCAAAACGGATCTCCGCCCGCAAATCGCCCTGGTCCTCGGCTCCGGCCTCGGCGCTTTCGCCGATGAATTTGAAAACGCCACAAAGATCCCTTATGCGGAAATTCCGCATTTCCCCAGGTCCACCGCCATTGGCCATGCAGGCCAGCTCGTACTCGGCGTAGTTGGCGACGTTGCCGTGGCCGGAATGCAAGGCCGCGTGCATCTCTACGAAGGTTATTCCGCCAAAGAGGTCATTTTTCCCATTCGCGTCTTCGCGCGCATGGGCGTAAAAGCGGTGATCCTGACCAATGCTGCCGGCGGCATCAAGCGCGAATTCGTGCAAGGCCAGCTTGTGGTCCTCAAAGATCACATCAATCTGCAGGGCGTTAGTCCTCTCTCGGGCCCTAACGACGAGCGCTTTGGCCAGCGATTTCCGGACATGACCGTGGCCTACGACAGAAGGTTTCGCGAACTGACCGTCGGGGAAGGCAACCGTAATCGCATCGGCCTCTATGAAGGCGTGTATGCCGCGCTGCCAGGCCCAAGTTACGAAACGCCGGCTGAGATACGATACCTGCGCACCATCGGAGCGGATCTGGTTGGCATGTCCACGGTTCCGGAAGTGATCGCCGCTCGCCACTCCGGCATCCGCGTGCTGGGGATCTCTTGCGTAACCAACGCGGCAGCTGGCATTCTCGATCAGCCGCTCGATCACAAAGAAGTTCTCGAAACCGCGGAACGCGTCAAAAGCCAGTTCATCGCTTTGTTGAAGATCGTGATTCCGCGCATTGCCGCCGAGCTTGGCGGATGAATTCAGGTCTTGGGAGGGCTACAGCGTGACAGAACACGACGCACTCGTCGAAGCCGCACAGCAAGCGCGCGAAAACGCGCACGCGCCGTTTTCCAATTTTCGCGTCGGGGCCGCTTTGCATGCCACCTCCGGCAGGATCTTCGGCGGCTGCAACATCGAAAACGCCACTTATGGCTTAACCGTCTGTGCGGAACGCGTTGCGATTTTCAAAGCCATGAGCGAAGGCGAACGCAACTTTGACGCCATCGCTGTGGTCACCGACACAGATACGCTCACGCCGCCCTGCGGCGCTTGCCGGCAGTTGATTTGGGAATTCTGCGGGGATGTTCCCGTAATTCTGTCGAATTTAGCTGGCAAAACGGAAATGCTCCAGATGCACGAGCTTTTTCCGAAACCGTTTGATTCCTCCAACCTCTAAGAATCGAAAAGAAACCATGAAATCACTTCATGTTGCTGCGATGAAAAAAGCAGTTGGATTCGCCTGTAGCTTGATTCTCGGCGTGTCCGCGATTCGAAGCTCCGCCCGGGCGCAAAGGCCGGACAAAGAGGCCGTTTCGGTCGATCTGCTCATCACCAACGCCACCATCGTTACGATGGATGGCGAGCGCAGCATTATCGAGAATGGCCAGATCGCCGTTCGCGGGGACAGCATTTATGCCCTCGGCAGTGGCCCCCTCTTCCCGAAGGGTACAGAAGCCAAGCAAACCATCGACGCTAAAGGCGCGCTTGTTCTTCCGGGATTCGTCAACGGTCACACTCATGTTCCCATGACGCTGCTCCGCGGGCTGCACGATGACGTCACGCTCGACGACTGGCTCCGCAAATATATCTTTCCGGCAGAAGCGAAAAACGTGACCGAAGATTTTGTGCGCTGGGGCACGCGCCTGGCTGCCGCCGAGCAAATCCACTCCGGCGTTACCACCTTTGCGGATATGTACTATTTTGAGGATGCCGTCGCCGAAGAGACCAAAGCTGCTGGAATGCGCGGCGTCCTTGGCGAGACGTTCATCGATTTCCCCGCACCTGACAACAAAACCAATGCGGCGATGCTCGAATACACCGAAAAATTCCTCAAGCGATGGCAAGGCGATCCGCTGATTCACGCCGCGGCCGCACCGCATTCGATTTACACGTGCTCGGCGAGGACTCTCCAGGATTCCGCCGCTCTCGCCCGCAAATATCACGCGCCGATACTTATCCACGCGGCCGAAATGAAGAAAGAACTGGACGACAGCCTCAAACAGAATGGCCTGACGCCCGTGCAGTATCTCGAAAAGCTCGGCGTCCTTGGCCCGGATGTGGTTGCCGCTCATTGCATTTTCGTTGACGAAAAAGACCGCAAAATCCTCGCCGGTCGCCAGGTCGGCTGCGTGCACAATCCATCCAGCAACATGATGCTCGCAAGCGGCGTAGCTCCGGTGATCGAAGAGCGTGCCGCAGGCATTGCCGTTGGCCTCGGCACCGACGGACCGGCGGGAAGCAATAACGATCTCGACTTAATGGAGGAGATGGACCTTGCTGCGAAGCTGCAAAAAATCACCAAGATGGACCCGCGCGCGCTGGGCGCAAAGTCCGTAGTCGAAATGGCCACCATCGAGGGCGCGAGAGCGCTCCACATGGAAAAGGAAATCGGCTCGCTCGAAGTTGGAAAAAAGGGCGATATCATTTTGATCTCGCTCGACGAGCCGAACGCGGTTCCCATGTATGACATCTATGCGCAACTTGCCTATGCGCTGAAGGCCAGCGACGTCGAGACGGTCGTGATCGGCGGCCGCATCGTCATGCGCGACAAAAAACTCCTCACGCTGAACGAACCCGAAATACTGGCCAAAGCCCACGAATATGGGAAAAAAGTGGGAGCGTCCCTGAAGTAGCGCGGCGATGAACACATCCTACAACCAAGTCGCGGGCCAGAGTGTCGAACGGCTTGCTGCCTTGAGCGACGGCATCTTCGGCGTGGCCATGACATTGCTCCTGCTGGAATTGCGCGTGCCCGCCAAGGAGCTTATTCGGAGCGAAAGCGATTTGCGCCGCGCCCTGGTCATGCTGGCTCCGCAGCTTCTCGTTTATTTAATGAGCTTTCTGACGCTCGGCATTTTTTGGGTCGGCCAGCAGACACAGCTGAATCACCTCAGGGGTTCCGAGCGCCACCTGACCTGGATTCATCTGGCGTTTCTTTTCCTGGTCACGCTGATGCCATTTTCCACGAGGCTTTTGACCGGGTTCATCACCTACCGGACGGCGCTGGTCGCCTACTGGGCCAACCTGTTTCTTCTCGGCGCCCTGCTCTACCTCAGCTGGGGACGCGCGACCCGCGCAGGGATGGTCAAGAGCGATACGCCCCCGAAAGTTGTTGACGCGATTTGCCGCCGCATCTGGACGGCGCAAGCGTTTTACGCGTTTGGGGCGTCGCTCTGTGTGCTCCACCCCTACTGGAGCATCGGGTTCATCGTTTTCATGCAGCTCTATTACGCTATCGCGCCGCGCTATGAGCCTGGACAGCAGAAAGGGGTTGCCTAGATGGACCGGTCGAAGTGTTTGCCGATGCTCGAGACGGCGATAGAGGAAGCGCGGCGGGGACTCGCTGAGGGCGGAATTCCGATCGGTGCGGCGCTTTTCGACAGCGCCGGACGACTCCTGGGAAGCGGGCACAACCGCAGAGTGCAAGACGGTGATCCTTCGGCCCACGGGGAAACCGACGCCTTCCGGAAGGCGGGCCGCCAGCGCAGCTACCGCGACAAAATCATGGTCACGACGCTCGCGCCGTGCTGGTACTGCAGCGGGCTGATCCGCCAGTTTGGAATTGGAGCGGTAGTCGTCGGAGAATCTGTAAATTTTCGCGGCGGGATCGACTGGCTGCGTGAGAATGGAATCAAGGTGATCGATCTTGCTTCAGAGGAGTGTGTGGAGATGCTCGCCAAATTCGTCGCGGAAAATCCCGCGTTGTGGCACGAGGACATCGGCGAAGAGTGAGCCGCGGCGGTGCGCTGAACGGCCGTGGTTTGCTGTGCCAGACGAGAAAAAAGAGAAGCGCGGGCCCCGACACGCAGACGGGCGCGCTCGAAAGTTGGAATAATCAGGCGGCCTCATTGTAGGCGTCGTATTTGACGGCGATGTCGCGGACTTCCTGGAGGGTCATGTCACGGAGGATTTTGCCGTCCTCGAGGATGGTTTCAAGCGCGTTGACGCCGAGCCGGGAGCTGTCGGGATGGGGGGCGTCGTTGTCGACTTCGACGGTGGCGAATTCCTTGCCGATGTGAATCAGGTTGAAGCGGCCGCCTTTGCTGGCTTTGGTTGGATCGGTTTTTGGGTTTTTGTAGACGTTGTGCCATTTGCCGGCGCGGTCGATAGCGGAACATTTCAGGGCGAATTTCAGCGTGTCACGATTTACCTGCTGGAGCAGCGCGCCGCCCATGCCGTAGCTCCAGATATCCTGCGACCAGCCTTTGCGGGTGAGCTGGCCTGTTATGTTTTGAATGGTGTAGAAATTTACGCCGTCGCCTTGAATGAAACGGACATTGGGGATGGTGGTCTTCCAGCCTTTTTTATTGACTTCGTAGCCAAAAACTTCCGCGACGATTTTGAAGAGTTCTTCGAGAACGGAGACGGCGTCTCCGGAGTCCGGGCGAATGACCAGAGTTCCCTTACGCTGGAGAATTTTGTCGCGAAGCGCGCCGCCCCAGAGATTGCGCACGGCGTTGTAAATGTCATAGGAATCGCTGACGCAGGCGACCACGCCTTCGGGGCAATTCTCCAACATGTTGGCGTAGGCCTGGCCTTCATTGGCTTCGCCCCACGCGGTGATCGTGGAATGCTCGGAGGCGGGGATGCTGTAGCCGGCGCAGTTGAGCGGATCTTTCGTGGTGAGGTCGGCGGAATAAAACTGGTTGAGAAGCTGGATGGCGGCCAGCGTATCCGTGCCGAGGAAATTGAGAAGATGGGCGGCGCCGCCGATGGCCGCAGACTCCTTGGAGGAGACGCCGCGGAAACCGAAGTCGTGGAGCTTGAAAGGAAGAAGCGAGGGATCGCCGGTGCGCACGAGAGCCCTGCCGATCACTTGCTTGATGGCGCGGGAGAGTGTCGCGACAGTGATGGGATACCAAACCTGCAGAAGAAGGGTTTCCGCCCAGTTGGTAAGCCAGTAAAACTCGGGATCGGTGTTTTCAATGGTGATGAGAGCGTTGTGACTCTTGACGACGGTGCCTTCCTTGACCGCGCGGATGCGCAGGGGAAGGCGCCCGCCGTGTTTTGCATAAAGGGACTTAAAGCCGTCGTAGTTGAAGGACTTAGGGTGGCCCCCGAAGTGCGCATGAGCGACGCGGCGAGCCTCTTCGATATCTTCCAAAGTGAAAACCTGGCCGGCGAAATTGGATTTGACGATGTACTGAAGCATGGCCAGCATAGTTTCCTCGAACATGCCGCCGCGGGACTCGACGTAGGAATATATGTGACGGGTGTCCGGCGGATATTGCCACCAGTGGGTGAGTTTGTAGGAGTCAGTGTTGAGAATCGGGTTCAGCCGCAGCGACTGCATGGGGCTCCTTTGAAGCGAGGAAATAGGATAGCAGAAGAGGGGAATCGGAACTGGCCGCGCGGGGAGCGGAAAAGGGAATCAGCGATCCGATACGGAGGAGTCCGGCACCACTGGAAAAGTGGCCGAAATAGATGTCCCCGCGGAATCGGAACGAATTTCGAGCTCTCCATTCCGTTCGCGGACCCGCTCTTTCATCCCGGCCAAGCCAACGCCCACACTTGTTCCATTTTGATGGAAATTCTCCAACATCCCTGGCGGCAAGCCGATGCCGTGGTCGCGGACCCTAAGCGTTGCCGTCCTGCCATTCGCAATAAACTGGACTTCCGCCTTAGAACTCTTCGAATGCCGCTGAATATTTGTCAGCGCCTCTTGCAGCACGCGGAACAGAGTGAGCTCCAGATCGGGCGGCAAGGGTTCTACCGTGTCAGGAAGATCAAAACTAACCTTTACGCCGGCTCTCTGCGAGAAACCCTCTAAGTAAGTCCGCGCCGCAGAGGTGAATCCGAGTTCGTCGACCAGTGGCGGGTGAAGCAGATGCGACATGGAACGCGTCGAGGACACCGCTTCGTCCAAAAGCGCGCTGAGATCCAGCAAACTCTGTTTTTCGAGCGGGCGCTTCACGAGAGTGTCTGCAATCATCTTAGCCGCGACCAGAGTTTGCCCCAGCCCGTCATGCAAATCCCGCGCGATTTTCCGCCGCTCCTGGTCCTGGGCGCTCAGAAGCTGCGCACTCAGATTCTGGGCGTTGCGCTCCGCGAGTTTGCGCTGCGCCAACTCGCGGGTCAGCCCTCGGTAGTGTTCCCAGAGCATCCAGAGCGAAAGAATAAAGGTGACGGCGAAAATCGCGACAATCCAAAAGAAAAGAGAATTTGTGAGCAACAGCCGGCGGTCCAGCAGTCTGGACTCGCCGTCCCGCATATCCTTGGCAATGGCCGCGGTCTGTCGCGACCAGTCCACCAACTGTGCCGAGTAATTATCCTGCGCTTCGTCCGTGGATTTGCCGGATTCGACCAGTTGCATCGATTCACTCAGCGTACGGCAACGGCCATAGGCGGCTTGTTCCAGTTTTTCGGCCGAGCCTTCCTGATCGGCATTGTCCTCGACCAATACCTTCAATTGGCTGATTTTGTCGAATAGTTCCGTGCGCGCCGCTTCGATGTCCTGAACATATTGATTATCCCCGGTTTCGAGATAGATTTGCCGGGCACGCCCCATCCGGGCGAGGTCGGATTCGATATCTCCAATCAGAACCTGCACGATATACGTATGCCGGACCCACTTTTCTCCGGAATAGATGCGATAGAACGTCCAGACCGAAGCAACGCCGCAAACCAGCAGCAGGAATATTGCGGACGCGAAGATAAGTCGAGGAGGATTGGCTCGCGATGGCAATGCTCAGCTCCGATTAGGCAAACTCAATCTTGCTTAGCAGGCGGTAATCTTAACTTACGGACGCTACTCCGAGAAGCCCGTAACGTTTTTGAAGCGTAACTCATGACGCAGAGAATAGCTTTCTGCTTTCAGGGATGCTATAAACAAGGCGTTAGCCGTATCGGGGATACCAATCGTGCCCATCCGCTCTAACCTGCCCTATCTGTCGTTGGCGTTTGTCGCGATGGTTTTCTTGATGCTTTCCTGCGGAGCAAGTTTGCATCCCGATCGGCTTGTGGTTCACGTGCCGAGTCATTTTTCAGGCAGCATGCGCATCAGCACCTGCGTGGCCGGCGCTCCGGCGGGAGAAGTCACCCTCGATGAACGGGGATTGGGTCAGACCTCTCTGTGCCCCGCTGTAAACCACTCTGTTGAGATAGAGGTCATCGGTTCCGATCGAAGGTATAAACTCAGTTCCTCCGAGGTCCAGATACTCCGCACCGGGGACGGCATCGCCATCAGCATCGAAGCACATCTTCAACAATAAACGACCCATTTCAGAAATGCAGCGGAGCAGTTTTTTGGGGAACGCACCAGGCTCGAAGCTCAGCTGCAGTTCATCGCGCTCCTCGTTCGTTTGAGGACAAACATTCTTACGTGCCAGGAATTCGAGCGGCCAACGAATCAGAGGATCCCGGACTTAGAGCGTCAGATAGATAACTTGGACGAAGAGGTCGCTTCCGAGCATACCTTTAGCCCAGGTAGCGTCAAGATCTGCGAGCGGCTGGGCCGCTGCGGCTTCCTGGTAGGTTTTGCCAGCGGCCTTTAGTTTTTCGATGCGATCGACGGCGGTCACGAGCATATCGCGCGTGCTGGTGAGGTCGGCTTTGTTGCCGAGAGGGCCGTGGCCGGGAACGATTTTGGTGTCGTTGTTGGTGATGGTGAGGATTTTGTCGGCGGCGGCAATCATGCCTTTGACTTTGCCGCTGGATCCCGGGTCGATGAAAGGATAGGCGTGGTTAAAGAAAGTGTCGCCCATATGGATGACGTTAGCATTTTCGAAGTGAACGTAGATGTCGGAGTCGGTGTGCGCAGGCGCCAGGTGCTCGAGGACAAGGGATTCGCCATTGGCTTTCAGTTTGTGGCTGGTCGCGAAAGTTTGTTGCGGCAACGCATCCGCCGGTGAGGGATCGAAGTGCAAACCGAGGACAGGAACGTCATGCGATTCGGACATGCGTTTTTTTGTGTTTTCGTGAGCGAGAACGATAGCGCCGGCGGCGTGGAGTGGAGCGTTGTTGTCGGTGTGATCGAAGTGCCAGTGGGTGTCGATGGCGAATTTCAGGGGGGCATTGCCAAGGCCGTCGAGAGTCTCTTTGAGCCTGGGCCAGGCGGGAGAAACGAAATTGTCGACGATGAACTTGCCGTCGGGACCGTTCAGCACAACGACGTTTCCGCCGGGGCCGGAGAGCAACATGAGATTGTCGGCGAGCTTTTGAGATTGAATGGGAATAGCACCCATTTGCGCGCGAAACGCGGTAGCGCGGTCGGCGGGCGATTGTGAGGCCAGGCGGGGGACGGCGGCGCCGAGAAGGCTGCCAGGGAAGAGTTGCGCCAGAAAGGCGCCGCCAGCGAGCGCAGCAGAACCGCAGAGCAGGTCTCGCCGCGTGGTTTGCATCTTGAGAAGCTCGGAATTCATTTTTTTTCTCCTCTTATGCGTGTGTCTGGAAACTTGTGAGAGGCGATATTTTCCGTAATTCACTTAGGGTAGGCGTTTCGAAGATTGGTTACAACTGCGAATCGAGTCACTCGTCGCGGAGGACGTGCATGGGCTCGACGCGGGCGGCGCGCATGGCCGGGATAAGGGAGGCTATGGCGGCGACGGCGAGAACAAGGAAGATGACGGCAGAGAGCGTGGGGACGTCGTTGGGCGAGACACCGTAGAGGAGGCCCGCCATGAGCCGCGTAGATACCCAGGCGAGAGCCCATCCAGCTAGGCAGCCCAGGATGCACACGGCCAGGCCCTGCCAGAGAAATTGACGGATGATTTGGCCGCGCAATGCGCCGAGGGCGAGACGCAGGCCGACTTCCCTTTGGCGAACATTCACGGAGTAGCTGAGCGTCCCGTAGAGGCCGATGCAGGCGAGAGAAAGGGCGGTGGCGGCGAAAAAGGTCAGGAGAATCGTACGAAGGCGACCTTCGGCGAGCGCATCGGAGAAATGCTGCTCGAGGGGAGCGAAATCGTAGACGGAGCGCTGAGGCTCGGTGTCGTGGATCTGGCGGCGAATGGTTTCGGCCATGGTCATGGGAGCGTTGCGGGTGCGGACAAGGAAATAGGTGCCAGGCTCGGCGATGGGAGCGCACCAGTAGGCGGTGGGAACGGGAAGATGGTCGAGGCCAGTTTCGCGGGTGTCTCCGGAAATGCCGATGATTTCAGCGGCGCCAGAGTAACCCAAATTCATGGATTGCACGTGATGGCCAAGGACGGGTGCGCCGGGGAAATAAGCGTTGGCGAAAGCCCGATTTACAACGACGGTGGGCGGGCCGTCGGTTTCGCGACAGACTTCGCCGGCGAGCAGCGGGATGCGCATGGTGGCGAAGTAGCTGGCAGATACGAAGCGGTTCTCTGCGACGATTTTGGGCTCCGTGTCAGCGCGGCCTTCCATAAGCTTGAGTTCGGTTTGATAACGGAAGGGAACTCCTGGTACGCCGACGGAGATAGCCTCGGCTTCGACGCCGGGCGTCGCGCGCAGCGTTTCGAGAATGCGGTCGGTGAACTGCCGCAATTTTTTCATGTCCCCTGTTTCGCCCCAGTTCATGCTGAGCTGGAAGGTCAGGATGTGGGTGGGGTCAAAGCCGGGGCTGACACGGCCGAGTTGTTGAAAGCTGCGGAGAAGCAGCCCAGCGCCGGCGAGCAGTGTGACAGCGAGGGCGACCTGGATGCCGACAAGGAGCCACTGGAGCGGATTTCGCCCCGAGACTTGCGAGCGGCCAGACTGCGCTAGCGAGGCGGAGAGATTGCGCCGCGTGCCGCGAATGGCGGGAACCAGTCCCGAGAGAAGAGTGACCACCACCGAACAAGCCAAAGAATAGAGGACGATGCGAGCGTCGAGATGGATTTCTTCGACGCGGGGAAGCTGCGCGGCCAGGGAGCGGAAGATGCCAGACGCTGCCGCCGCGAGAAACAGACCGAGCCCCGAGCCGATCAGGGCCAGGAGAAAGGTTTCCGTGAGCAGCTGAACAATGAGCGCGCCGCGTGGAGCGCCCAGGGAGAAGCGAACGGAGATTTCGTGCTGACGCTGAGCCGAGCGGGACAAGAGCAGCGCCACGACGTTGATACACGCAATAAACAGCAGCAGGGTGACGGAGCCAAAGAGCAGCCAGAGAGAACGGCGCGAATCGCCGATAGTGGTTTCCTTGAGCGGCTCGACGCCGACGGAGAGCTCCCCGTCGGTCTTGGGGAACTGGCGGCCGAGCTGCGCCTGCACCGTGGCGAGATTGGCGCGGGCTTGTGCGAGGGTGACGCCGGGCTTGAGGCGCCCGATGACGGTGAACCAGTTGTTCAGGCGCGCTGGACCATAAGACAACCCCGCGGGAACCGGACACCACAAATCGGTTTCGCGATCCGGAAAAGAGAAAGAAGGAGGCATTACGCCGACGATCGGAGTCAGATGACCATCGAGGCGCAGATTTCGTCCGACGATGTTGGGATCGGCGTTGAAGCGACGTCGCCAGAAGCCATCGCTAATCAGGGCCGCAGCCGGCCCATGGAGAGTCTCCTCGTCGGGTGTAAATTCACGGCCCAACATGGGGGAAACGGCCCAAACTTCAAGGAAACGGGGGGAGACCCAGGCGCGAGTTATCCTTTCCGGCAGTGGCCCGGTGGACTCGGAGACATCCTCGCTGTAGTAGCCGGTGAGCGCCTGGAAAGTGGAATTGAGGCGATTCCAGTCTTCCAGCCGAACCGGGGCAACCAAGTGGAGCGGGCTTGAGGTCTTCGGATTGTATTGATCGACGCGCATAAGCTGATCCGCGTCAGGGAAGGGGAGGGGTCTCAGGAGGATGGCGTCGATGGCGGAGAAGACGGCGCTATTTGCCCCGATGGCGAGAGCTAGCGTGAGAATAACGGTGATGGAAAACGTTGGAGATTTCTGAATGAAGCGGAAGGCGGATTTGAGGTTAGCGACGGCGGCGTCGAGGATGCGGATGCGGTAAACATCGCGGACCTCTTCCTTGAATCTTTCCCGACCCCCAAATTCGAGGATGGCGCGGCGGCGGGCTTCCTCAGGCGTCATGCCCGCGGCTATATTTTCGTCCGTGAGTTCCTCGATGTGGAAGCGGAGTTCGGAGTCCATTTGTGCGTCAGAGGCGCGCTTCGGAAGGATGGATTTCCACCAAGACATGACAACCTCCTACTGTGCGGTTTGCATAATATTGGCTACCGCACCCGACAACCGATTCCAGTTCGATTCTTCACTCTCCAGTTGTTTCCGGCCCTTTAGGGATAACTTGTAAAACTTGGCTTGCCTGCCCTTGTCGGAGGCCCCCCACTCGGCCTGAAGCCAGCCTCGTTTCTCAAGTCGATGCAGAGCCGGATAAAGCGAACCTTGCTGGACATGCAGGACTTCTCTGGAGATTTGGCGGATTCTGAGGGAGATGCCATAGCCGTGAACAGGACCGAGGGCCACGATCTTCAAGATGAGCATGTCGAGAGTGCCTTGCAGCAAATCCGATTTTTCAATGGGCATTGCGTCTCCTGAACTCGATCACTCCTTCAACGTTTCAACCGGATGCGCGCCGAATTCCGCGGCGTCACATGTATATAGCTAGCCGGTTCCGCTCTTTTTTGCCTTTGCCTCGCGAATTTGGTGCATGAGAATGTCGCGGACGTAATGCCAATTAGGGACGAGTTCCAACGCTGCCTGAGCGTTTTGTTCCGCAGCTTTCAGGTCCGGCGTGGCGCGATTCAAGTTGGACCAGGCGAGACTCATCAAGAGTTCCGGCTCCCCCCATACTGGATCGAGCGAATCGCTCGTCGCGGCCTTATGGCTTCGGACAATCTCGAGACCTTTCTCGTACGTCTCCATTGCTTTGTCCTGGCCGCCGCCCCGGTCGGCGGGAATATTCCAGTAAATGGGACCGAGAACCCAAAGGAGGCGCGGATTATCGGGCGCAGCTGCTTTGGCTTCCGTTATGGATTGCCGGGATTTCAGAAGCAGAGCTTGCAGCTCTGCGGCATCTTTCTTGTTCACGGAATAGGCGAGGTAGCCGTAACACGATCCCAGGGCAATCTTTGCATCGACAAACGAGGGATCTGCCGACGCGGACTCTTCGAATTCTTTGGCAGCCTGCTCGAGGTCCTGCTGCAGCTCGTTTTTTTCGACGCCGTCGTTAAATCCGTTGATGGCTCTGCGCCAGAGGGCAAAGCCGCGCCAGTAGAGAACACGAGAGGCAATATCTTTTGTTCCCGCGAATGGCGCGAGCTCGCCATAAAGGCGCTCGAGGGCGGGTCGGTCGTCCTCATAGTCGGCCTTCTGGATTTGCAGTACGATTTTAGTGACGGTCTCTCGCTCGTTCGGAGGCGAGCCTGCCAGGCTGGGCTCGGCAGGGACCGAAAGAATTGCTGCCGCAGCGATCAGGAATACAAAGGAATGGTTCTTCCTAGACATTCTACATATATATGGCGTGATAGGTAGAATGTCAAGGAGAGAGTGCCGCTTGCCCACCCCCAGTTTTTAGTTGCCGCTGAGTGGATGTAGCCTGCCGCTTTGTGTTGAGGTTAAACAGCACCGGTCTGGAAGAAAATCCTTGCAATGCATGTGTGTTATATGGCACACATACGATATGAGAGCTAAAGCTGATGGAGTGAGCGAGGTGGAGCGCTGGTTTCGCGAGCAACTCGCACCCTTGTGGC
>Ga0210391_10000112_pt1 | contig 96791 bp, 84 predicted proteins | sample IncBWC12OmetaG_FD_160573 | JGI IMG/M metagenome (GOLD analysis project Ga0210391, IMG submission 160573) | Forest soil microbial communities from Barre Woods Harvard Forest LTER site, Petersham, Massachusetts, United States - Inc-BW-C-12-O ...
CTGTGCTCTTCCACGACGCCGATGGCCCTGACACAGCCACAGCTGGCGGAACTGAAGAACTTCAAATTCTTTGTCAGCCGGCGGCTCGAGGACGGTCGCGAGCGCTTCCGACTGCACATGGGGTATTTCGAAACGCTGCTGCAGGCCGAGGATCTGCTGCCCATGGTGCGCGAGATTTATCCGGGCGCCTGGGCCGGGGAGGCCCCGGGCAAACGCCTGCGCGCGCGCGCCGCTGCCGCCAAATCCGCACCCGCCGTGGCTGCTCCACCGGCGCCGGCGGCCGCCGCGCCGACTGCGGCCGCGAAAGTTGCGCCCGTGGCCTCCGCGCCGCCGGCGCCGAGCCCGGTGGCGGGCCCCAGCGCCGATGTTCTGGCCAACATGCCCACCCTATCGGCCGCCCCGGACGGCGAACCGACACGCCTGGCGCCGGCCGTGAGACTGGAACTGGTCGCGGATGCGCCGCGGCGTGCCTATCCGGTTCCGGCCCCCGAGCCTGCTCCTGAGCCTGCTGCAGCAGTTGCGGCCGCCCCGGCAAGTGTGGCACCCCCGGTGGCCCCCGCGCCCAAACCGGCGGCTCCGAAGACGGCTGCTGCGGTCGCCCCCAAGCGCAACGCCAGCCTGCCTTTCGATCAGCGCTCCAATGTGCGTGAGATACTCAAATCCCTGGACGAAGCGGCACGTGAGGCCACCGCGCCCGCAGCCACGCCCATCACCCCCGCACCCAAGCCCATGGCCCCTGCGCCCAAGGCCGCCGCACCGGTGCCGAAGCCCGTCGCCGCCGCGGCCAAGCCCGCCGCACCCAGCGCCAAGCCCGCCGCGGCGGTGCCGGCCACGCCGGTCATTCCCGCGGGTCCGGCCGTGCGGCAGGCGGGCGTACTGCCGGATTCCAAGGTTCTGCACCTGCTCGAACAGAAGCAGGGCGATCCGCTGAACACCACCAGCACGCCGGCGGCTTTCTCCGTGCAGCTGCAGTGGTCGGTGCAGCCGATCGACCTGGCGCGCGTGCCGCCCCTGGCCATATTCGGCGCCTATACGCTGTACACGGTCGAGGGCAGTCGCGAAGGGCGGCGCTGGTTTGGACTGCGCCTGGGCTTCTTCAGCGACGCCAATTCGGCCAAACAGGTCGCACAGTATGTGCGCTCGGAGTTCTCCTCCGTTGCCGTAGTCCCCGTGAGCCTCAAGGAGCGCGATGGCGCCAGCGGCGCAAGCCCCGGTACTGCCGCCGCCGCTGCAGCCCCGGCGGCCACCGACCATCGACCCACCGAACGGCTGCCCGACCAGTCCGCCGAATTCAAGTTGCTGGATGACACGGGCGAGAGACCGAAGCTGCCGGGCGGCGTCATCAAGGCCATGCAAACGCGTACCGCCGCCGATGCTGGCGGCGCGAAGCCCAGGACGGCTGCGACGGGCAAGACCACCGGCGTGGCGCGCACGGCGCCGAAGGGCGCCAAGGGCCGCGGCAACCGTGTGAATGCCCACGAGAAGCGTGCCCCCAAGACCCTGGAAGAAACCCTGGAGATTCTCGGCGCCGATGAGCTGCAGATGGAAGGCGGCCGCCAGCTGCTGAGCGCGGGCAGCATCAAGCACGTGGACATGAAGGTGCAGAAGAACTCAGCGTTCTCGCGCCTGCTCGACCGGCTCGCCGAACGCTCCCGCTAGACTATTTGCCGAAAAGCTTGTCCAGATCGGAGCGCGCGCGATCGCTTGCCGAGCTGTCCGCGCCACTCCAGGCACCGGCCTTGGGCTTGAAATGGTCGCAGAAGTTGGCGCGGGTCTTGTCGCGAACCTCCTCCACCGTGGGCTCGCGGCACTGCTGGTAGACACCCGGATCAAAGAGCACGCACAGCCGGCACACATGCAGCTCGGCGCGGCACTTCGGGCATTCGTCCAGCCGGCGCAGCGGCAGCGTCAGCTCTGCAAGGGATGCGCCGCATTTCCAACACACCAGATCATGCGCCACGGGTGCGCTCCTTCAGGAATCCGGACAGCACCCGTCCGGTATGCGAGGTTTTCTGGCGTCGGGCCACCTGCGCCGGCGTGCCTTGCGCCACGATCCGGCCGCCGCCATCGCCAGCTTCCGGTCCCATGTCGATCAGCCAGTCGGCTTCGGCCATGACATCGAGATTGTGTTCCACGACCACCGCGGTGTTGCCGGCCTGGATCAGCCGATGCAGAACCTGTATCAGTTTTTCCACGTCCGCCATGTGCAGCCCCACCGTGGGCTCATCCAGAACATAGAGCGTGTGACGTGGAATCTGGCGCAAACCGCCCGCGGCATCACCGCGCACCTTGGACAGTTCGGTGACCAGCTTGATGCGCTGGGCTTCACCGCCGGACAGCGTCGGGCTGTGCTGCCCCAGGGTCAGATAGCCCAGGCCCACATCCTGCAGCAGCTTCAGCGCGTGATGCACGCGCGGGTGCGCGGCGAAAAACTCCACCGCGTCATCGACGCTCATGTTCAGCACATCGCCGATGCTACGTCCGCGCCACAGCACGCTCAAGGTCTCGGAATTGAAGCGCCGGCCATTGCACACATCGCAGCTGACCTTCACATCGGGCAGAAAGCTCATCTCGATGGTTCGCAGCCCCTGACCCTCGCAGCCTTCGCAGCGACCGGTTCCGGAATTGAAGGAGAAGCGGCTGGCGGTGTAGCCGCGGATGCGCGCCTCGGTGGTGCCGGCAAAGATGCCGCGTATTTCGTCCCAGAAGCCCACATAGGTGGCGGGGCAGGAGCGCGGGGTCTTGCCGATGGGGGTCTGGTCGACCTCCAGCACCCGCTGCACCTGGCCGGCACCCTGGATGGCCTTGCAGCCCACCAATGAGCCGGGCGGCGGGGTTTTCTTCCGTGCCGCCTTTCTGGCGGCCGCGTTGCGCGCGGCCCGCGCCCGTCCTCCCGGAGCCTCTTCTCCGACCAGGCGTTTAAGGTTGGTATACAGCACATCGCGCGCCACCGTTGACTTGCCCGATCCTGACACACCGGTCACCACCACCAGACAACCCAGCGGTATGCCGATGTCCGCGCCCTTCACATTGTGCAGCGTGACCCCTTTGAGAAGCAGACGTGCTGAGTCGGCGTTGACCGCCCGCCAGGGCTTGGCCGGATGCAGCAGGGGCGCGCGCAGGAAGCGGCCGGTCACCGAGGCCTCATTGGCCATCAGGTCCGCAACCGTGCCGCGGCCGACCACCTCACCGCCGCGTACCCCGGCGCCCGGACCCAGATCCAGCACATAGTCGGCGCGCCGTATGGTGTCCTCGTCATGCTCGACGACCACCAGGGTGTTGCGATGCGCGGCCAGCTCCGCCAGCGAATCCAGCAGCACGGCGTTGTCGCGCGGATGCAGTCCGATGGTGGGTTCGTCCAGGACATAACACACCCCCTGCAGGTTCGAGCCAAGCTGCGCGGCCAGGCGGATGCGCTGCGCCTCCCCGCCCGACAGGGTGGGCGCCGCCCGGTCCAATTGCAGATAGCCAAGCCCCACCCGCACCAGGAATTTCAGGCGCGCATGGATCTCCGCCAGCAGGTCGCGGCCGATCTCCTGTTCGCGCGTCGAGAGTTTCAGGGCGTTGAAGAAATCGATGGTGGCCTCGATGGAACCGGCGGCCAGGTTTGCGATGGATTGCCTGCGGAAGCGGACGTTGAGCGCAACGGGATTCAGGCGCTGGCCGTGGCATGCGGCGCAGGGCACGGCCTCCTGTTCGAACCACTCATTCCACCAGATCTCCTCACCGCTTTGCGCAGCGTCGAATTCCGGTATCTCAAGCCCGGTCCCGAAGCAGCTGGTGCACCAGCCGTGTTTGGAATTGAAGGAGAACATGCGCGGATCCGGCTCCGCGAAACTGCGGCCGCAGGAAGGACAGGCACGGCGCGTTGAGAACATTGCGCCTTGGGCGCTCTCGCCGGCCGCCATGACGCTGACCAGGCCCTTGCCGTAGTCCAGGGCCTTGGCCAGCGCCTGGTTCAGTTCAAATTCGGTCTTGGCGGATACGCCCAGCGTCGCCACCGGCAGCTCGATGGTGTGCTCCTTGAAGCGGTTCAATCGCGGCCAGCGCGCCGTTGGAATGTCGACCCCATCGACGCGCAGTTCGCGATATCCCTTCTTTGCCGCCCATTTTGCAAGATCGGTGTAGAAGCCCTTGCGCGCCACCACCAGCGGCGCCAGCAGCGTCACCTTGCGGCCGCGATACTCGCGCAGCACTCGCGCACCGATGGCGGCTGCGCTTTGCGGCTCGATCGCCACATCGCAGTCGGGGCAGTACTGGGTGCCGAGCTTCACGTACAGCAGACGCAGGAAGTGATAGATCTCGGTGAGCGTTGCCACGGTGCTCTTGCGGCCACCGCGACTGGTGCGCTGCTCGATGGCGACCGTCGGGGGTATGCCGAAGATCGCATCGACATCCGGACGTGAGGCCGGCTGCACGAACTGGCGCGCATAGGCATTCAATGATTCCAGATAGCGCCGCTGGCCCTCGTTGAACAGGATGTCGAAGGCGAGGGTGGACTTGCCGGACCCGGACACCCCGGTGATCACCGTGAAGCGATCGCGCGGGATGCGCACGTCCACATTCTTGAGATTGTGCTCGCGGGCGTTGTGGATGACGATGTCTTCGCCGGCATTCGCAGTCGCGCGCGTCCAGGGACGTGCCGCCTCCGCGACCGCCGCTGCGGGTGCCGCAAAGGCGGTGGCCAGGGCGTGCTCGTATTGGACAATGGCGCGGCCGGTGTGCGATTCGGGATGCGCGCGCAGCGCGGTCGGTGTGCCGGCGAAGACGATGTTGCCGCCGGCATCCCCGCCCTCCGGCCCCAGGTCGATGATCCAGTCGCAGGCGCGCATGACGTCAAGATTGTGTTCGATCACCAGCAGCGAGTGACCGGCGGCGCGCAGTTTGGCGAAGGCGCGCAGCAGCTTTGCGACATCCTCGAAGTGCAAGCCGGTGGTGGGCTCATCGAACAGGAACAGCTTGCCGTTGGCGCTGGCGGTGACCGCCTTGGCGGCAGCCTCGGCCAGATGGCCGGCGAGCTTCAGGCGCTGCGCCTCACCGCCCGACAACGTCGGCACCGGCTGCCCGAGCTTCACATACTCCAGCCCCACATCGGCCAGGGGCTTCAGGCGGGTCGCCAGTTCGCGCGACTCGCCGAAGAAGGCCAGGGCCTCGGTGACCGTCATGTCCAGCACCTCGGCGATGCTGGCGCGACGGCCATCACTGCCCTCGCGCCTGACTTCCAGCACTTCATCGCGGTAGCGGGTGCCATTGCAGTCCGGGCAGCGCAGGTAAACATCGGACAGGAACTGCATCTCCACGTGCTCGAAGCCATTGCCGCTGCAGGTCGGGCAGCGGCCATTGCCCGAATTGAAGCTGAAGGTGCCGGCGGTGTACTTGCGCTCCACCGCCGTGGGTTCCAGCGAATACAGTTCGCGGATCACATCGAACGCACCCACGTAGCTGGCGGGGTTGGAGCGGGTGGTGCGGCCGATGGGTGTCTGGTCGACCATGACCACGTCATCGATGAGTTCCGCGCCGCGCAGGGACTCGAATTCACCGGGCGCTTCACTGGGGCGTCCCTTGTACTTCAGCAGCGCCGGGTACAGGACATCCTCGACCACGGTGGACTTGCCGGAACCGGACACACCGGTGATGCACACCAGGCGCTTCAGCGGTATGCGGATATCGATGCCTTTGACATTGTGATGGCGTATGCCGCGGATCTCCAGCCAGCGATTGGTGCGCGCCTCGGCCACCACCTCACCGGGAGCATCGGGGGTGGTACGACGCGGGGTCTGGCTGGACACCGGCAGCGTGCGCCGCCCGCTCAGGTAATCCGCGGTCAGGGAGGTGCGGTTCTGGCGCAGCTTTGCCGGCGTACCATTGAAGACGATCTGGCCGCCGCGCTCGCCGGCCCCCGGACCCATGTCGATGATGCGGTCGGCCTCCAGCATGATCTGCGGATCATGTTCCACCACCAGCAGGGAATTGCCGGCATCACGCAGCCGCTTCATGACGGCGATCACGCGCTGCATGTCGCGCGGATGCAGTCCGATGGATGGCTCGTCGAGCACGAACAGCGTGTTCACCAGCGATGTGCCCAGGGCGGTGGTGAGATTGATCCGCTGCACCTCGCCACCAGAGAGGGTGCGAGATTGGCGGTCCAGCGTGAGATACGCGAGGCCCACGTCGGTGAGAAAGCCGGTACGGCTGCGCAGTTCATCCAGCAGCAGGTCCGTGGCTTTGTCCAGCGGTGCCGGCAGTTCCAGGTCGCGGAAGAATGCCAGCACGCGCTCCACCGGCAGCAGCATCAGATCGTGCAGGCAAAGTCCCGGCATGGCAGCGGCGGTTTCCTGGCTCCACTTGACGCCCTGCGGGCGGAACCGCGGCCGGCCGGCGAGCGTGGCTTCGGCGAGCGCATGGCTGCCGACGCGCCACAGCAGACCGTAGGTCCGCAGCCGGGCGCCGCCACAGGCATCGCAGGGTGTATAGGCGCGATAGCGCGACAGCAGCACCCGTACGTGCATCTTGTAGGCGCGCGACTCCAGCCAGTCAAAGAAGCGTTTGATTCCGTACCAGTGACCCTTCTCCCATGGGCCCTCGCCCTCGATCACCCAGTCGCGCTCCTCGCGGTTCAGTTCGCGCCAGGGCCGATCCAGGTTCACGCCGCGTTTCTTCGCGTGCTTCTCCAGGTCCTCCTGGCATTCCTTGTAGGACTCGCTTTGCCAGGGTCGCACGGCGCCATCGCGCAGCGTCTTGCTCTCATCCGGAATGACCAGCCCGTAGTCGATGCCAATGCGTCGGCCGAAGCCGCGGCAGGTTTCACAGGCTCCTATGGGCGAGTTGAACGAGAAGCGGCTGGGCGTCGGGGCACTGTAGCTGCGATCACAGTCCGGACAGTGAAGGCCTGCGGAGTAGCGCCAGACATCCAGGCTGCGCGGCGGATCCGCATCATCAACGACCTGCACGATGACGCGCCCCTGGCCCACCCGCAGCGCGGCCTCCAGGGATTCGAGCACGCGGCCGCGCTCCACGCCGCCCAGTCGGAAGCGGTCCTGTATGACCTGCAGAATGGCGATCGGAGCCTCATCGACCTTGCTCTTGCTTTTCTTGCCCTTGCCGGGTTTTTTCTGGCGCTTGGGTTGCGCCGCTACCGCCGGCGCGGCGGCGGCTGCGACCGGCTGCGGCTCAAAGATGCGTGTATAGCCCTGGCGCGCCAGAAGTTCGCGCACCTCGGTCTCGCTGAAGGCGCGCAATACCGGCACCGGAAAGCACAGCAGCAGGCGTGGATCTGCGGCCGCGGCCGCGCGCCGCTGCATGTCCTCGAAAATGGTTTCCGCCGAATCGCTGCGTACCGGCTTGCCACAGCACTCGCAGAACAGGCTGCCGGCGCGCGCGAACAACAGTTTCAGATGATCATTCAGTTCGGTCATCGTGCCCACGGTGGAGCGCGAGGTGCGGACCGGATTGGTCTGATCTATGGCGATGGCCGGTGGAATGCCGCTGATTGAATCCAGCTGCGGCTTGTCCATGCGATCCAGGAACTGGCGCGCATACGGGGAGAAGGTCTCGACGTAGCGTCGCTGACCTTCTGCATACAGGGTGTCGAACACCAGCGAGGATTTTCCCGAGCCCGATACGCCCGTCACCACGACGAGTTCGTTCAGGGGAATGTCCAGATCCAGACCCTTGAGATTATTCTGCCGCGCTCCGCGGATACGGATGAAGTGCCCCATTCTCGCTATATTAATGAAGGGGCGGGGCGCGCGCAGGCCTGCCGTGCATACAGTATGCTGCTCATAACAGCACTGTATGGGGACTGAATCATGACTTCCCAGCCCCTTCCGGACGTCCTTTCACTGATCGGCAACACGCCGATGGTCGCGACCTCGGGCTTTGACACCGGCCCTTGTCAGCTCTTCCTGAAGCTGGAGAACCAGAACCCGAGCGGTTCCATCAAGGACCGCGTCGGTTTGTACATGATCGAGGCGGCGGAGCGCGAGGGCAGGATCAGGCCCGGCGCCTTGCTGATCGAGGCCACGGCGGGCAATACGGGCCTGGGTCTGGCGCTGGTCGCCGCCCGCAAGGGCTATCGTTTGCTGCTGGTCATCCCGGACAAGATGAGCCAGGAGAAGATTTTTCACCTCAAGGCCATGGGAGCTGAGGTGGTGATGACCCGCTCCGATGTGGTCAAGGGTCACCCGGACTACTACCAGGACCGGGCGGCCAAGCTCGCTCAGGAGACTCCGGGCGCGTACTACATCAATCAGTTCACCAACCCGGCCAACCCCAAGGCGCATGAGGAGACCACGGCCCCTGAGATCTGGGAACAGATGCAACACCGGGTGGACGCCGTCGTGTGTGGGGTCGGGACCGGCGGAACGCTCACCGGGCTGTCCCGCTTCTTCGCCCGGACCGCCCCGGCGCTGCAGGTGGTGCTCGCCGATCCCCAGGGCTCGATCCTGGCGGACTATGTGAAAACCGGCACCCTGACCACCAGGCCCCGTTCCTGGCTGGTGGAGGGTATTGGGGAGGATTTCATACCCGATGTCTGCGACCTCTCGGGGGTCAGGCAGGCCTATACGATTCCGGACGCCGAGGCCTTCGCGGCCTGCCGGGCGCTGCTGCGCCAGGAAGGCATCCTGGCGGGCACCTCCAGTGGCACGCTGCTGGCGGCTGCCCTGCGTTACTGTCGGGAGCAGACCACCCCCAAACGGGTGGTCAGCCTGGTGTGCGACAGCGGCAACAAGTACCTGTCCAAGGTCTACAACGACTACTGGATGCTGGATCAGGGCTTTTTGCAGCGTGAACGCTTCGGGGACCTGCGCGACCTGATCGCCCGGCGCCACTGGGAAAAGGCCGCGGTTACGGTAAATGCCTCCGAAACCGCAATTGCGGCCCACGGGCGCATGAAGCTGTACGATATGTCCCAGCTACCGGTCATGCATGAGGGCCGGATCGTCGGCATCATCGATGAGGAGGACATCCTCCTGCAGGTATTCGGCCATCCGGAAGGCTTCACCCGACCGGTGGCCGAGATCATGGCACGCAGCCTGGAAACCGTCGCACCGGATGCGCCGCTGCCGCAGCTGATAGAGATCTTCAAGCGCGGCATGGTGGCCATCGTGGTGGACAAAGGCGAGTTCCTGGGGCTCATCACCCGTATCGACCTTGTGAACTGGCTGCGACGGCGGCTGTAGACCAGTGTCGGTGCGTATTTTCGGAGTATGTAAGTGAGCGATTCTGACAACGGGCGCAAGCTCGACTTTGGCACCCGCGTCATCCACGGTGGACAACACCCGGATCCGCTGACCGGCGCGGTCATGACCCCGATCTACCTGACCTCGACCTATGTCCAGGAAAGCCCCGGGGTGCACAAGGGTTTCGACTACGCGCGCACCCGCAATCCCACCCGCGATGCGCTGCAGGCGGCGCTCGCCAACATTGAAAACGGCACGGCGGCCTTCGCCTTCGCATCGGGCATGGCCGCGACCTCCACGCTCATCGAGCTGCTGGATGCGAACTCGCACCTCATCGCCTCGCACGACCTGTACGGCGGCAGCTATCGCCTGTTCGAGAAAATCCGCAAGCGCACGGCGGGCCTGGAAGTCAGCTTCGTGGATCTGACCCAGACCTCGGCCTTCGAGGCGGCGATCCGTCCGAATACCCGCATGGTGTGGATGGAGTCCCCCACCAATCCCATGCTGAATCTGATCGACGTGGCTGCGGTGGCTCAGCTGGCGCGCAAGCGCGGGATCCTGAGCGTCTGCGACAACACTTTCGCCACCCCCTACATCCAGCAACCGCTGGACCTGGGCGTGGACATCGTCATGCATTCGGCCACCAAGTATCTGAACGGCCATTCGGATGTGCTGGGCGGCGCCGTCATCGTTCGCGATGCCGCGCTCGCCGAACAGCTGAAGTTCCTGCAGAACGGCCTGGGCAGCATGTCCGGCGCCTTCGACAGCTTCATGCTTCTGCGCGGCCTGAAGACGCTCGCGGTACGCATGGAGCGCCACTGCGCCAATGGCCTGGCGATTGCGCAGCACCTGGAAGCGCACCCGGCCATCCGCAGCGTGCGCTACCCGGGGCTCGCCAGTCATCCGCAGCACGAGTTGGCACGGCAGCAGATGCGCGGCGGCTTCGGCGGCATCATCGCGGCCGAGCTCAAGGGAGACCTCGCCACGGCGCGACGCTTCCTGGAGCGTTGCGAGCTGTTCTCGCTGGGGGAGAGTCTCGGCGGTGTCGAGAGCCTCATCGAACATCCGGGTCTCATGACCCATTCGGGACTGCCGCCCAAGATGCGCGCGGACCTGGGGATCAGCGATGGCCTGGTGCGCATCTCGGTGGGCATCGAGAACGTCGACGATCTGATCGCGGAGCTGGATGCCGCGCTGGGCTGATGATGCAGAGCGCACGCGACATCGCCAGCTACCGCCGCTACTGGGCCGCACGCTTCGGCACCGCGCCGTTTCTGCCCATGTCGCGCGCGGAAATGGACCTGCTGGGCTGGGACTCCTGCGACGTCATCGTGGTCACGGGGGATGCCTACGTGGATCATCCCAGTTTCGGCATGGCCATCATCGGCCGGGTGCTGGAGGCCCAGGGCTTTCGCGTCGGCATCATTGCCCAGCCGGACTGGCACAGTGCCGAACCCTTCGCCGCGCTGGGCCGACCCAACCTGTTCTTTGGGGTCACCTCCGGCAACATGGACTCGATGGTGAACCGCTACACCTCGGACCGGCGCGTGCGCAGCGACGATGCCTATACCCCCGATGGCGCGGGCGGCAAGCGTCCGGATCGCTCCGTGATCGTCTATTCCCAGCGGGTTCGCGAAGCCTTCAAGGACGTGCCGCTGGTGATCGGCGGCATCGAAGCCTCGCTGCGCCGCATCGCGCATTTTGACTACTGGTCGGAGAAGATCCGCCGCTCGGTGCTGCTGGATGCCAAGGCCGACATGCTGGTCTACGGCAACGGCGAGCGGCAGATCTGCGAGATCGCGCACCGGCTCGCCGCCGGCGAGGAATTAAGCGAGATCACCGACATCCGCGGCACGGCCTTCACGCGCAAGGGCTTGCCGCAGGACTGGGTGGAGGTGGACTCCACGCACCTTGACGTGCCCGGCGCGCTCAATCCGCCGGTTGACCCCTATGCGATGGAACCGAACGCGGCGCCAAGCCCGCAGGCGGGCGGCGCGCTGGAGGCCCCGCGCGAGCAGGTGGTGCGCTTCGTCAGGCGCGTGAAGAGCGCGGATCGCGGCAACAGTGTCATCCGCCTGCCGGCCTTCGAACAGGTGGTGGCAGATCCGGTGCTGTACGCGCATGCCTCGCGCATCCTGCATCTGGAGGCCAACCCCGGCAATGCGCGGGCGCTGGTGCAGCGGCACGGGGCTGTGGATGTGTGGCTGAATCCGCCGCCCATTCCACTCACCACCAAGGAGATGGACTGGGTCTATGAGCGCGAATATCGCCGCCAGCCGCACCCGGTCTATGGCAAGGCGAATATTCCCGCCTACAAGATGATCCGCTTCTCCATTGCCATCCAGCGCGGTTGTTTTGGCGGTTGTACCTTCTGTTCCATCACCGAACACGAGGGCCGCATCATCCAGAGCCGCTCGGAAGATTCAATCATCCGCGAAGTGGAGAAGGTGCGCGACACGGTGCCCGGATTCACCGGCGTGATCTCCGACCTTGGCGGCCCGACCGCGAACATGTACCGCCTGGCGTGCAAGTCGCGCGAAATCGAAAGCGCCTGCCGGCGGCCCTCCTGCGTGTTTCCGGGCATCTGTCCCAATCTGAACACGGATCACTCCCCGCTCATCAAACTGTACCGGCGCGCCCGCGAGCTGCCGGGCATCAAGAAAGTACTGGTCGCCTCCGGCGTTCGCTACGACCTGGCGAGCGAGTCTCCCGAGTATGTGAAGGAGCTGGCGCAGCATCACGTGGGCGGCTACCTGAAGATTGCGCCCGAAGCGATCGGCGAGGGACCGCTGTCGAAGATGATGAAACCGGGGGTAGGCACCTACTACCGGTTCAAGGAACTGTTCGACCGCTATTCAAAGGAAGCGGGCAAGGAGCAGTACCTGATCCCGTACTTCATCGCCGCCCATCCTGGAACCACCGATGCGGACATGCTGGAACTGGCGCTGTGGCTGAAAACCAATGGATTTCGCGCCGACCAGGTGCAGGCCTTTCTCCCCTCGCCCATGGCCACCGCGACCGCCATGTATCACAGCGGCAAGAATCCCCTGCATCGCGTCAGTCACGACAGCGAGGCGGTGCAGATCCCCAAGGGGCTGAAGGTACGCCGTCTGCACAAGGCTTTCCTGCGCTATCACGATGCCAACAACTGGCCGCTGCTGCGTGAGGCGCTGCGGCGCATGGGGCGTGCGGACCTGATCGGCAACGGCCGGCACCAGCTGGTACCGTCGTGGCAACCGGCCAGCAGCGCCGGGGCCCAGGAGCGCCAGCGCACCGCCGCCCGACCCTTCCGCACCCAGCACACGGGCCTGCCGCGCACGCCCAAGCCCCCGGGCAGCGCCAAGCGGCCCGGAAGGGCCGGACGATGAGCACCGTATTGACCGGCCCGAGCGCGGCGCGCGCCTCGACCTGGATCCTGGCGATGGGCGGTGCGCTGATGGCGTTCGCGACCATCTTTGGCGCGCTCGGCGCGCATGCGCTGCCCGGCCAGCTCGGCGCCCGGGAACTGAACATCTATGACACCGCGGTGCGCTTCCAGTTCTTCCAGGCCCTGGGACTGCTGGTGCTCGGCGCCGTCGCCCGCGGCGGCTACAGCGAAGGACTGCAGACGGCGGCGCTGCTGCTGATCGGCGGCATCGTGGCTTTCTGCGGCAGCCTCTACCTGCTGGCGTTTCACATCACGCTGGGCTCACCCCTGGTCGTCGCCCTGGCCACACCTTTGGGCGGTATTTTGCTGATCGGTGGCTGGGTGATGTTCGCCATCGCCTCCTGGCGTTTGCGGCGCGCGGGTTGAGTGCGCGCCGGCAGCCCTCCGGACTGCCCATCGAGGCAGTACTTCCGGAACTGAGTGCCGCGCTGGCGGGCGCTTCGCGGGTGGTGCTGCAGGCACCACCGGGTGCGGGCAAGAGCACCGTCGTGCCGCTGGCCGTGCTCGAGAGCCCGTGGCTGGGCGAGCGTCGCATCATCATGCTCGAGCCGCGCCGGCTGGCGGCGCGCGCGGTCGCCGCGCGCATGGCCAGGACCCTGGGCGAGGAAGTGGGCCGCACCGTCGGGCATCGCATGCGGCTGGACACCAAAGTGTCGGGCGAAACGCGCATCGAAGTGGTCACCGAGGGAGTGCTCACTCGCATGCTGCAGCAGGATGCGGCACTCGAGGGTGTGGGCCTGGTCATCTTCGATGAGTTCCACGAGCGCAGCCTGCAGGCCGACCTGGGCCTGGCGCTGACACTGGACGCGCAGGCGAACCTCGCCCCGGAGCTGAAGCTGCTGGTGATGTCGGCGACGCTGGACGCCCAGGGCATTGCCGCCAAACTCGGTGATGTGCCGCTGGTGCAGTCGTTGGGCCGCAGCTGGCCGGTGGCCACCCGCTATGCGGCGAGTTCGGCGCCGCTGCTGCCCGGCCCCTATGCGCCCGGTCGCGACAGTATCGAGGCCCTCACCTCACGCATCGTGCGACGTGCCCTTGCCGAGGAGCACGGTGACGTACTGGTGTTTCTGCCCGGGGCGCGTGAAATCCGCCGCGTGCAGTCGCAGCTGCAGAACGGACCGCTGCCCGAGAACACGCGGGTACTGCCCCTGTACGGGGAACTTGGGCCGCAGGAACAGGATGCCGCGCTGGCGCCGGCGCCCGCAGGCACCCGCAAGATCGTGCTGGCCACCAACATCGCCGAGACCAGTCTCACCATCGAGGGCATTCGCATCGTGGTGGATTCGGGGCTGGAGCGCCGTGCCGTGTTTGATCCGGCAACGGGCATGGGGCGGCTGGAGACCGCGCGCATTTCGCGAGCGTCGGCCGAGCAGCGACAGGGACGCGCGGGGCGTCTGCAGCCGGGCGTGTGCTATCGGGCCTGGAGCGAGGGCGCGCAGCGCTCGCTGGCGCCGTTCGCCGTGCCGGAGATCCTGCAGACCGATCTGGCCGGCCTGGCGCTGGAGCTTGCGGCCTGGGGTGCGAACGATGCGGCGACGCTGACCTGGCTGGATCCGCCGCCGGCGGCCACCTTGGGCAGCGCTCGGGATCTGCTGACACGCCTGGAGGCGTTGGATGCGAAGGGCAGGGTGAGCGCCCATGGTCGGGAAATGTCGCGGCTGCCACTGCATCCACGTCTGGCCCATATGCTCATCGCCGCGCGGCGCCTGCACTGCGTGCCTCTGGCCGCACAGCTTGCGGCCCTGTTGTCCGAGCGCGATCTGATGCGTTCGGCCGGTGCGGCCGATGCGGATATACGCTCCCGGCTGGCGCTGCTGCGGGGCGAGGCGCAGCCCGATGGCGTGGATCAGGGCGCCCTGCAACGCGCAAGGCGCGTGGCTCGGGATCTGATGCGCCAATCATCAGCCGAGGGTGCTGCGCAGGCGGGACTGGAAGGCGTCCTGCTTGGCTTCGCCTATCCGGATCGCATCGCGCGCCGGCGCTCCGATGCCGACAACCGCTTCTTGCTCGCCAACGGTCGTGGCGCCCAGTTCGCCCAGCCGCAAAGTCTCGCGCAACGCGAATTCATCGTCGCCGTTGAAGCCGACGACCGCGACCGGGATGCCCGCATCACCCTCGCGGCGCCCCTGTCCCGGGAGGATCTGCACGATTATTTTTCATCTCAACTGCGCACGACAGATGAAGTGCACTGGGATGACAGAGAGCAGGCGGTGCTCGCCCGCCGCGTCACGCGACTGTTTGAACTGCTGATCGATGAGCGACCCTTGCGCGAGGTACCGGCCGACGCGGCCGCTGCCGCCATGCTCGAAGGCATTGCGAAGCTGGGGCTCGCGGCCCTGCCCTGGAATGATGACAGTCGCGACCTTCAGGCACGCATGGAGTTTGTCCGCCGGCATCTGCCGCCGCAGGCCGCCGCCGACTGGCCCGCAGTCGATGACGCCGCCCTCGCCGCCACTACGGGTGCCTGGCTCATGCCCTGGCTCAATGGAATCAGCCGCATTCAGCATCTTTCGCGACTTTCCCTGACACAGATCCTCAAGGGGCTGCTCACCCATGATCAGCAGCGACGCCTCGAGGAATGGGCGCCCACCCATTTCACCGCCCCGACCGGCTCGCACATCCGCATCGACTACCGCGATGAGCTCGCGCCGGCGGTCGCGGTTCGCATCCAGGAGGTCTTCGGCGTATTGAGCTCACCGCGCCTGGCCGGCGGGCGTACGCCCGTGACCTTCAAGCTGCTCTCCCCGGCGCGGCGTCCGGTGCAGATCACGCGCGATCTTGCCACTTTCTGGCAGGGATCCTATGCCGAAGTGCGCAAGGACATGCGCGGCCGCTATCCGCGTCATTACTGGCCGGAGGACCCCGCGATCGCGGAGCCGACCCGCCGCGCCAAGCCTTCCGGTGGCGGCAAAATAAAATCGTGATACTCCCGCGTCACATCGCGGCATGCCATGATGCCTGCACGGGACAGGAGCGAGCCGAGCGACGAAGAGGAATGCAATTGCGAGACGCGGAGGTGCAGCTGTCTGCGCAGCGGCTGCGGGAACTCATGCTTTGGCATGGCAAGGACGAAGGCAATCTGCCGCCGGCAGCGACCCTCGTGAATCTGTCACGCGACACCATAGCGGCGCTGGGTCAGCTGCAGAGCGCGCGCACCCAGCTGGCCGAGATGCGCACGGCGCTCTCGGAGCTGTTCTGGAGCAGCGATTCGAGCGCCATCCGCGTGGCACTGCTTACGGCCCTCGGACCCCCGCCCAATGGTTCTGCGACGAGCCAGGAACCGCCCACCGTGACCTGGCAGCCCAGCGTCACCGGCTTGCCGTTGCCCGCCCTGGCCACCGATGCGCCTGGCGCGGCCGCGGTCCTGCACCGCGCCACCGGCTGAATCAGGCCATACGCGCCCACTTGATCAGGGTCGCGATGTTTGGCGGCTTGCCGTGCATGAGCAGGGCGACCTTGAAGACCTTGGCGGCGAACCACACCACCAGGCCCGCGGCGACGCAACTGACCAGCAGTGTCGTCCATATCTGCCAGGCCGGCGGCGGGGCACTGGAGGCAATGCGCGCAATCATTGCAAAGGTATTGACCGGCGGAATGAAACTCATCGCGACACTGAAGGAGGAGTTTGGCGCGGCCCCGATGACGGGGGTCAGGCTATAGCCCGCCACCAGCAGGATGATGAGCGGCCCCTGGAACGACTGGGCCTCGGCCATCTGATTGACCGCCGAACCGATGGTCAGCATCAGCGAGCCGAACACCAGATAGGTCGCGACGAAGAAGACGATCACATAGACGATCAGCATGGGATCGAGCATGCCCGCGAGGGAGAACTGCCCCAGCGTGTACACCGACACCAGCAGGTACACCGCGGTCAACGTCAGACCCAGCCCCAGCTGCCCCAGCAACTTGCCGTACATGAGTTCCAACGGGGACACTGCGGCGAGCAGCACTTCGATGACCCGGTTGGATTTCTCCTCCACGGTGGATGTCATCAGGCCCATGCCCGCCGTCATGACGCCCATGAAGATGAGAATGCCGCAGGCGAATGGCAGGAATCGCGCCAGGCCACGCGACCCGGAATGCGCGCCCGCCGCGGTGACGACCGTCGACTCCGGCTGCATCACCTGCTGGGCGCTGGCCACGGCTGCCGGATCCACCCCCGCATCGCGCAGCCGTGCGCTGATGAGCGCGGCACGGACGCTGTCGCGCAAGGTGGTCTCGGTGTTGTCGTCGATGCGTGTCGACGTATACAGATCGAAGTTGCCGAACGCCCCGGAATTGGCGCGGCGAACCAGCGCATCGGGTCGTACCACGACGATGGCCAGATGCTGGGGTATCGCATCGCGCGGCTGTATGAGCCAGGACTTGTGGTCCGACACATCCGTGTCGCCCGGTAGCGGCACCAGCGAAAAATTCGGCACCGGCGGCCCGGCAGCCGCTGTGGCGGGACGCCCCGGCTGCGCCGGTGCGGCGGGTGCTGCCGGATTCTGGCCCGCCTCCATCGATCGGCGCTGCAAAATGGCCGTCGGCGTCGCGGTCTGCGTCAGTTGCGGTGCGACCTTCCCGGTGGGGTCGATGACCATGACCTGGCCGGCAATATCGGGGCTGCGCGAGTTGAGGATACGCGGTATCAGAACCAGCAATATCACCGCCAGTGCCGGCATGATCAGCAGGCCGACCAGGAAGCCGCGCGAAGTGATGGTGGCCTTGTAGTCGCGTGCGGCGACCAGTCCAATGCGGCGCAGAGAAACGCTCATGATGTGGCTCCGGTGTTGGAAAGACCCTGCAGATGGGTACGCAGCGCGTCCTGGGACTCCGCCGCCGCCCCGCTGGCACCGACCAGGCGAATGAAGACGTCCTCCAGCCGGATACGCGCCAGTTCAATGCGCGCCGGGGCGACGAGCGCGGCAATAGCACGCACCGCGCCCCCCGGATCGGTGCCTGGCGCCAACCGTATCTCGCATCCCTGGTCATTGAGTTTGACATTCTCGATGCCCGGGATCGTCTGCAGGGACAGCAGATTCGCAGCCGCATCCAGAGGTTCGAGCAGGATATGCCGCGTATCGTACTGGCGGCGCAGGCCCGACATCGGTTCATCGAGCACCTTGCGGCCCTGATGGATCATGACGATCTGCTGGCACAACTCCTCCGCGTGCGCCATGACATGCGTGGAGAAGATGATCGTTGCGCCGCGGTGCTGTTCCTCGGCGATCACTTCCTTGAGCAGCCGCACACTCACCGGATCAAGACCGCCAAAGGGCTCATCCAGGATCAGCAGGTCCGGCTCATTCACGATGGAGGCGACGAACTGGACCCGCTGCAGCATGCCCTTGGAGAGGTCTTCGCATTTCTTCGCTATGACGTCCGGCAGACCCAGCCGCCCCAGCAACCGATCCGCGCGTCCGAACGCCTGGGCGCGGGTCTTGCCCTTCAGGCATCCCATATAGGTCAGAAATGCCCCGACGGTCATCTTGCGATACGAGCCGCGCTCCTCGGGCAGGTAGCCGATGCGATCCTTGGCCTCCAGCGCCGAGCCCTTGCCGAAGACGCTGATGCTGCCGCGGTCCGGGAACAGAATCGACATGATCATGCGGATCGCGGTGGTCTTGCCGGCACCGGAGGGACCGATGAGACCATAGGTCGCACCGGTGGGTATGGCCAGGTCCAGCGATTCGATGGCGACCTTGTCGCCAAAGACCTTGCGGATGCCTTGAATTTCAAGAGCAGCTGTCATGAGCGCCTCTCACATGGGCTTGAAACGAAATTGGAAGGCCTGGCTCACTGGCAGCTCTTCGGTGTGGCCCTTGACCGAGAGTTTCATGCGGCCATCATCACCAGTCTCGATGCGGTGGATGGCACCGGCCCGCACGATGACGCTGCGATGGATCTGCCAGAACGCCTCCGGATCCAGCGCCTGCAGAAGGTCGCGCAGTGGCGTGCGGATCTGCACCTCATCGCTCGCTGTGACCACGCGCACATACTTATCCTGCGCCGCGAAGAACAGCACTTCGTTGATACCCAGGACCCGCGTCACATTGCCGGCGCTGCCGGTAATCCAGCGCATCCCGGCATTGATGCCGAAGGACTTCTTCAGATCCACGGGCGCCTCGGCCAGGCGGTGCTTGAGGCGCACCACGCTTTGCGCCAGACGCTCGCGCCGTATGGGTTTGAGCAGGTAATCCACCGCGGCGTGCTCGAAGGCATCCAGCGCGTGGCTTTCAAAGGCGGTGGTGAATACCACGTGGGTGGCATCGGCGGCGCGGGCAACCTCAAGTCCCGTGAGGCCCGGCATCCGGACATCGAGGAAGGCAACATCGGGGTGCTGGCTGGTCAGTGCCTCCAGCGCCGCCAGGCCGTCCGCGCATTCAGCCACGATCTCCAGCTCCGGCCACAGCTCGCCGAGCAGTTCACACAGCCGGCGCCGCTGCGGAGTCTCGTCTTCGGCCACCATGGCGCGCGGGCGACTCATGCCGCCGCCTCATAGGGAACCCGCACCGTGGCGATGACACCGCCGGCCGTTCGGTCCTGCAGGGTCAGCGAACCGCGCGGCCCGAAGCGCGCGATCAGCTGGTCGCGGATATTGTTGAGGCCCATGCCGACGGCCGCGGTTGCGCGCAGTCCGGCACCGGTATCGACCACGCTGACCACCAGCTGCCGCGTTGCAGTGAGGGAGTCGACGGCCGCATTGACCATGATCTGGCCGCTGCCGGTGGAGCGTTCGATGCCGTGCTTGATGGCATTCTCGACCAGGGAAATCAGCAGCAGCGGCGGAAAAGGGTGCTGTTCCAGGGCCGCGTCGACATTGATGATGAAGCTGAAGCGTGGACCCATGCGCACTTTCATGACGGTCAGATAGCTGCGACAGATCTCCAGCTGTTCGGCCAGCGTGGAATAGGCGTTGCCGACATCCGTGCGCAGCTTCGGGAGCGTGACGCGCAGGTGGTCCGCCAAGGCCTCCAGGGTCGCTTCGGCGCGCGCCGGATCCTGCCGGATGAGGCTGTGCACCGAGGCCAGAGTATTGAACAGGAAGTGTGGCTCGACCTGTGCCTGCAGCACCATGAGCCGCAGGTCCGCTTCCTCCTTCTCCCGATTCGCCAGCGCGAGCTGCTGCGCATGACGGGAGATCTGCCACCAGTGCTGCTCGCGGAAAAAAGCCATGAGCGCGACGCCGCCGCCGAGGAAGCAGAACAGCCCGAATTGCCAGCCGCGGATCGCCCAGATCAGAAGGCCGGAAGAATACGCACCGTTTGACACCCCAAATCCGGGAAACAACGCCATGTAGCGCGGCAGGACCACGGCACGGGTGTAGATCTCCGCTAGATGCTGACCCATGAAGCTGACGACAAGCCCCAGCCCTATGGCCAGCGTCACGGGAACCTTTGCCGGTCGAAATCGATGGCGGGCAACCGTCGCCATGACCGGACCTGCGGTTCCAAATGCCAGCCAGATCGGAACCGAGTACGCGGCGACCTGCCACCCCAATTTGGAGTCGTTCAAGCCAACGCCGATCAGACCGGCCTGCAGCAGTCCCAGCGCCCCCGTGATGGGCATGAAGATTGCGCAGCGACCCAGCAGCCACGGCGCACTGAACACCGGATAGCGCCTGTAACCGCCGAACGGGCCGGCGGCATGCGCGACCACATCGGCTGGCAAGGGTTCGCGAAGCGGGTACATGCAGTGAATGATAGCCCCGCCCTCGCGGGTCGGGTGGGGTTGCGACCGACGCGGCCGAAGTTGCGACGAAGGACCATAATATGGGGATGGACCGAATCCTAGAACCCGAAATCATGGACGGCGAGGCGGAAGCCGCGGCCTATGCACGCGCCGATTTCTCCGATTCAAACCAGGCCTATGTCGTGGATGTGGTCGCGAGCTTTCCCGACCATCTGACGAACGTCGTCGACCTGGGATGCGGCCCGGGCGACATCGCCATCCGCCTGGCGAGGGCCGCTGCAAATGCGCGCATAACCGGCGTCGACGGCAGTGCGGCCATGCTGGCGATCGCGCACGCTGCACTGCGATCTGCCGGGTTCCAGAGCCGCGTGAGCTTCCTGGAAGGGCGCATACCGGAGGTTGCGCTGCCTGCCGCAAGCTTCGACCTGGTGCTGTGCAAGGATATGCTGCACCACCTGCCTGATCCCCAGGCTCTTTGGAGCGAGGTGCGGCGGCTGGGTCGCCCGGGGGCGGCCGTGTGCGTCATGGATCTATGCCGTCCGGCGACAGCTGCTGCGGCGCACGCCATCGTCGAAAGGGTGTCAGGTGATGAGCACCCGTTGCTGAAGACCGATTTCTACAACTCCCTGTGCGCCGCCTTCACCGTGCAGGAGGTGCGCGCCCAGCTTGCCGCGGCGCGCCTGTCATTGGTCGTGAGCCAGCTGACCGAACGTCACATGGGCATCAAGGGGCGCTTACCCGGATAACGGTCTTGCCGAAGGACTCGCCCTTATCCAGCGCCTCGAAGGCGGCGGCGGCGTCCTGAAACTCGTAGACCTTGTCGATGACCGGCTTGACATGGTGGGCGTCTATGAAGGCATTCAGGGCTTCGAAGTCCGCACGCGAGCCGACATAGATTCCCGAGGCGGTAATGTTGCCGTTCATGAGTGCCATCACGGGCACATCGCCGCCGAAGCCGCTCAGACCACCGATGAGCGCCACATGGCCGCCACTACCCAGCGTCGCCAGTGCGTGCGCCAGGGATTCCTTGCCGCCCACTTCCAGGATTTCCTGGACGCCGGCGCCGCCAGTGAGCGCCCGAACCGGCTTCTCCCAGTCCGGGGTGGTTGCGTAGTTGACGCCGCCGATGGCTCCCAGCGCCTCGGCACGTGCCAGCTTTTCGTCATGCGAGCTGGTGATGATGGGTTTTGCGCCATCAGCCACGGCCAGCGACAGACCCAGCAGCGAAACGCCGCCGGTACCTTCCAGCAGTACATAGTCGCCAGGCTGCATGCGACCGCGTGTGAACAGGCCATTCCAGGCGGTGACTCCGGCACAGGGAAGAGTGGCTGCCTCTTCGTAGCTGAGCGTTGCCGGAATCTTCACGACACCGGATTCGTCCAATGCCACGTACTGCGACAGCATGCCATCGATGAAACCACCCAATGCGCTCTGCGCGACATTGGCCGGGGCCCGGCCGCTGACCCAGCTCTGGAAGAATATTCCAGCCACCCGATCGCCCACCCGAAAACGCGTGACTGCCGATCCTTTGGCAACCACTTCGCCCGCACCGTCCGACACGGGCACGAGAACCTGACGTGGCCCCACCGGGTACTGGCCATGGAGCACAAAAATGTCGCGGCGGTTGAGCGAGGTGGCATGCACCCGGATGAGCACCTGATGTGCGCCGGCCTGGGGAACGGGCACTTCCACCATCTTCATGGTGAAAGGTCCCTGGACCGCAGTGCGGACAAACTGGTACTGCTGCTGCGTGGCCGGTAGTGGCACCGCCATCACTGTTGCGCAGCTGGCCAGGCTCACCAGCAACAGTGCCAGCAGCCTTGTGGCCCGAATCGTCGCGGACCGGTCGGCGGCGTAGAATAAGGTCATAGAGATTGTCCGAAAGGGTTGTGTATATGTTCCCGCGCGGCTGCCTGGCGATGGCGTTGTGTTTGCTTGTGGCAGGATGTTCAAAGCATAGCGCGCCGGCCCCATCCGCGTCAGGTGGCGTTTCACCAAGCATTTCAACATCGTCCACGAGCGCAACATCGTCCAGCAGCGCAATTGTCAGTGCGCCGTCAGGGATTCCCTGGTACAGCGGCACCGTTGAGTCGGCATTCGCCAGCGCGCGCGCTCAGCACAAACCGGTGTTCCTGTACTGGGGCGCGCAATGGTGCCCGCCCTGTCACGAGCTCAAGGCAACGGTATTTTCGCGCCCCGACTTCATTGAAAAACTCAAACTGTTCGTACCGGTCTACCTGGACGGTGATGATGCGGGTGCGCAGAAGTGGGGAGACAGGTTCGGGGTCAGCGGTTATCCCACGGTGCTGGTGCTGCGCGCGGACCAGAGCGAGCTGGCGCGGATTTCAGGCGGCATGGACCTCTCGCAGTATGCCGAGGTCCTGGATACGGTGCTGGGTGACGTGCGGCCCGTGAACAGCATCCTGAACGTGCTCAAGAGCGGCCGTCCCGGGCTCCTGTCACGTGATGACTGTCATCGGCTGGCCTACTACGGGTGGGACCTTACGGACGAGGTGAACACCCGATTCGACGCACTGGCGCGGATACTGTCGCAGGCAGCTGCCCGCTGCCCGGCGGGCACTGAGTCGGACCAGGGACGCCTGATTCTCGCTGCAGCCTCGCTTGCGGCCGATGGGCAATCCGATGCACTCACGGCCGGTAAGGCGCCCGATCACCACCTGGTGCAGCTCATCGGCCAGGTTGATTCCATTTTGAAGAACACCGCGCGAGCCAATGAGCTTGCCGATGCCGTGGGCGGCCTGGACGACTCTTTCTTCCACGCCGTCGCAAGAGTGGCGCCGAATGATGCCGCGGCCTGGAGGACCCGATACAGCGTTATCATGGATGCAGCTGCCAACGATCCGCGTTTCTCAACCGCCGATCACCTGTACTTTCTGTATTCGAAGCTTGCGGCCTGCAAGGCGCTGGACCCGCAGCACAGGATTGCGCCGCAGCTATCAGCGCAGGCCCATCAGCGCATCGATGCCGCCCTTGCCGGCAAGTTGGACGAGCACACCCGGGCCAGCGTCGTGAACGCGGCGCTCAATATCCTTGACCTGGTGGGCGATGATGATCGTGCCTACACCATTACCCGCGACACGATGGCGCAATCCAAATCTCCCTATTACTACATGCTGGATCTCGCCTCGTTGGACGAGAAGCACGGCCACTTTGATACCGCCGTGAACTGGCTGGCCCAGGCCTATGCGAAGTCCCAGGGTGCAGCCACCCGCTTCCAATGGGGCACCGAATATCTCATGGGCCTGATCCGCATGACGCCGAATGACGATGCGGCGATCCGGACCGCAGGACTTTCGGTCCTCGGCGAACTGGATGGACCGGATCGGATCTACCGTCGCACCCGTGGGCGTCTGGAGCGTTTGGACCGGGCTCTGTCAAAGTGGAACGCCAAGGGCGACCACAGCGCCACCATCACGGCCCTGCGACAGCGCATGGACGGAATTTGCGGTCAAATCCCCAAAACCGACCCCGCCAATGCGACCTGCCGCGGTTTTCTGGCGCGGCCCGATAGCGCGAGAACCTGAAAACAGGCAACCCGCTTGGGGCGAGCCCGAGGGGATGGTATTGTCTGCCCCCCGATTTCCGGTGGGCCTGTAGCACAGCGGTTAGTGCAGGGGACTCATAATCCCTTGGTCCTTGGTTCGAATCCAAGCAGGCCCAGAAAACAAGGTAGCGCTGTCCGGACTGCATAGCTTCTAAAGCGCTGCGGCGAACCAGGGCATGCGCGTTGCTACAAACTCAGGTAGCGCCTCGCAGCGGTCTGCAAGCGCCACAAGAGACGGATACGGCACCTCCTCGAGCGCGAGTGCGTCATGAAGGCAAGCCCATACACAGCTGAGCGTGATATCCGCCTGTGTCAGATGTTCGCCCATGAACCATCGACCGGGACGCTGGACGAGTCGCCGTTCAATCTCGCCGAACGCACCGTGCATCTGGCTGCGGCAGCGTTCCTCCCAGGGCTCGTGGCGCTTCCCCGGCGGACGCGCAATGCGTTCATAAATCAGATCGCGCCCCTTCTCAGCCGCCCCGATCGCGAGTGCCATGAGCTGCAGCACCTGGCGCCGGGCTGCGCCGTTCGTTGGCACGAGGGCACGCTCCGGTCCCACCACGGAATCGAGGTGATCGAGGATCGCCGCCGATTCAGTGAGAACCTCACCGTCCTCAAGCACGAGGGTGGGGACGCGCCCGAGCGGACTGTATCGGCGGATTTGCGCGTGGTCTTTGCCCACCGACCAGTTCGCGTGCTCGAAGGCGAACCCCAGCAGCTTCATCGACACCGCGACCCTGCGCACGAACGGGGAGTCGAACATACCTATGAGCACCATGGCCACGGACCAGATACTAACAAATTGCGTTTCGACAGGACCAGGAGCTGACTGTCGGCTTCCCCGGGGCTCACTTTGCCGCTACCGGCGATTCGCGACCGTTCAATCATTTCGGCCTGCCGGCAACTAGCGCACCTTCGATTCTCAGCTAAACTGACGCGCGACCCGGGTACGCATCGGAAAAACCAGAGCACAATTTGTTGACACCTGCTCCCCGTCTAAGCGTCAACTTGAACAAGATTGCGCTGCTGCGCAACTCTCGCCGCACCGGTGTCCCCGACGTGCTGCACTTTGCCGCACTGGCGCATGAGGCCGGTGCCGACGGCATTACGGTGCATCCAAGGCCCGACGAACGGCACATCCGTCGCACCGACGTGTTCGAACTGGCGCAGCGCATTCTGCCCTGGCGACCGCGCTTCGAACTGAACGTCGAGGGATATCCCGACGACCGCTTTTTCGACATCATTCGCGCAGTGCGACCGGAACAATGCACGCTCGTGCCGGACGGACCGGATGTCCTGACCTCGGATGACGGCTGGAAGCTTGATGGAACACAGCTGCCGTTTGTCAGGCGCGCAGTGGCCAGTGCAAAGCAATGCGGATCGCGTGTCATCCTATTCGTGGACCCCGATCCAGAGGTGGTGTCCTTGATATCCGATACAGGAGCCGATGGAATCGAGATATACACCGGCTCGTACGCAGCGGCTGCCCGCAATGGTGATGGCCATGCGCTATTGAAGCGCATTGCCGAAACGGCGCGGCGCGCGGCGGCCCTGGGACTCGCCGTCAACATCGGCCATGACCTGAACCTCATCAATATTCCGCCACTGGTGGCGGCAATGCCCGCTGTGACGGAGGCGTCGATCGGACATGAGCTGACCGCGGATGCACTCATCAGCGGATTCAAGGCCGTTGTAATTGGATATAAGGCGGCACTCACCAAACGTGCGGGGAATCCCCAGTAAGCATCATTGCCTGGAACCGACGCTCAACGTCGGCCATGAGCTGAAGCGCGGCGCTTTCGGTCAGAAGCGCTCATTGCGGACCATTTGACGCCTGCCATATCGTCGACACTCAATACGTGTAGTGTCGTCAACCAGGGCCGCGCTTGGGCGTTGTCGCCCTTTGCACGCTGCGAGCTGCGCCGCAAAAGGAAAGTGCTGCCGTGCGCCAAATGCTTTCGTCCATCGTCGCGACGGTCTTGGCCCTCACGGCGCGACAAGCCGCAGCCGACAATTTTCCGGGTCTGTATGTTGGCGGCGCAATCGGTCAGGGTCGGATATCCGACGGTGTCAACAGCGCCTCTTACGCCCCGTACGCGGGCACCGGCCCTGGTGAGTTCAAAGAAAATCACTCGGCATTCAAGGGTTTGATCGGCATTCGCCCCATATCGCTCGTCGGCGCCGAACTTGAGTACGTGGATCTTGGTCACGCCGACGGGACCTTGTTTGCACAGCCGGCCGCCGCATCGATGAAAGGCGCAGCGGCATTTGGCATGCTGTATCTGCCCGTGCCCATCATCGACGTCTATTTGAAGGCGGGTGCGGCACGTCTGCAGAGCCGCCTGAACGCGGTCGTGCCGTTTCTATACCCGCCACCCCTGTGTGCCATCTGTGCTTTTCCCCGTTTTGAACAAGATCGAACGAACACAGGTTTTGCGGCGGGAGGCGGCATGCAATACAAGTTCGGCGCGCTGGCGGTGCGGGCGGAATACGAGCGCTTCACTGCGGCCGGTGAGCATCCAAACCTGGTGTCGCTGGGACTAACCTGGTCGTTCTGAGTTTCCAGAAGCCGACGGCGGGTATGCGGGTACGTTGGAAACATTGCCACTTAGCTATGGGATGGACGCCCCCACGCTCTAACGGCATCGATGTGCCAAAGTGGAAGTGTCAGCAACCACTTAACGAGAATGGGAGCGTCGGCCATGAATATTACAACCGTTGGTATTGATCTGGCCAAGAACGTCTTTCAGGTGCACGGAGTTGATGCCCGTGGCAACGTGGTGCTGCGCAAGCAGCTGCGGCGCGCGCAAGTGGCGGTATTCTTTGCGAATCTGCCGCCAATCGCAGGCTGCGGTAAGCTAAGGTCCATGTATTGCGCTGCATCGCGACGCTAGCATCTCCATGAGCGGCCCTGGTTTCGTGGCTGGTGCAGTGCTTGGGGTGATGGGCTGTGGCATCGCCGCCCACGCGCAGTCCCCTCCGGATCCCTATACCGTGACTTTGCATTGCAATCGCCCCCTTTCACTGAATGTGGCAGCGATTCCCGCAATCTATTCCTGGGCGGTTCGGCTGGTCTCATCATCCCAGGACAATTCTGGCGCGCCTGATTGGGCCTTTCCAATGTGGGAGGTCAATCAGGAATATCGTGATGCGCTCTCCGGCGATTACCTGCGCGTCGACTTAGGATCATTGGCGACAATCAAAACCATGGCGGGTGTGGTTCATGCCAGTGCGATCGTGCTGGGCCTTGATTCTTCGGGGCCCAACTGGCGCTCAAAGTATCCGGATCACTTCAGCGATTCGCTGTTCACCATCGATGAAAACGGCATCGTGGTCGGGCATGCGCTGTACAGCGGCTTGGATGTTGTCGCGCTCGCTCGAGCGATCAGGAAGGGGTTCTCCGATACCGACGCGTGTAAGCGCGCCGCGGGGTTGTTCCTCGACGACTCGCAGCTGCCTCCCTTCATCCGCGATTTCCTCAGGGAAAACGACTTATCAAACTGAAGCGGCCAAAGAGCGCATCCAAGTGGTTGCGGTAAATCGGACATTCCGCGCCCGCCACGCTTGACCCTGACGCAACGTCAGAGCCCATAGTCATGCTGAAGAGGAAGAGGAAGAGGACCATGACTGAACCAAAGCAAGCGCAGACGCCGGTAGTCATGAAAGAGCTTACGGTCAAACAACTGGCGGCGATTTCAGGCGTCACCGTGCGCGCTTTGCACCACTACGATGAGATCGGACTGCTGAAGCCGGCTTCGGTAGGCGCGAACGGCTATCGCTACTATGGGCGCCAGGAGCTGCTTCGCCTGCAGAGAATCCTGTTCCATCGCGAGCTGGGTGTGCCGTTGAGCGCAATTTCCGAACTGCTCCACCTCGAGGGTAAGAATCAGATCGGTGTCCTACGGCAGCATCGAGAGAAGCTGGAAGCGGAGCGAAATCGCTATGGGGTCCTCATCGAAACGATAGACCGCACGATTGCAGATTTGCAGGGAGAACGAATCATGGCTAACGCAGACCTTTACAAGGGCTTCAGCCCGAGCCAACAGGCGGGATACGAATCCTGGTTGATCGAGCGTTATGGCGAGCCCATGCGCGCCGGGATCGAGTCCGCCAAAGCGGCTCAGGAAAGACTGTCGCCCGCCGAGCGCAGGACGTTCATGCAGAGGCAGGGACAGGAACTGCAGGAGCTGGAGGAGGCGTTGGCTGGCGCTCTGCGCAACGGCGTGGCTCCGGGGTCGGATGGGGTGGATCTTCTTATCAAGCGCCATCGAGCCTGGGTGTCGGCCATGTGGGGACGGCCCTGCTCAGCGCAGGGATATTCAGGGCTTGCGGATCTGTACCTGGGCCACCCGGACTTCGTGGCGCGCTACGAGCGTATTGAGAAAGGATTTGCCGACTACCTGTCCAGCGCCATGAAGCTGCACGCCGCCAGGTGCACAGAGATTGCGGCCGAGTAGCAAAACGCATAGTTTCACCGGGCACTCTTGATCCCTTGGGTCTTGGTTCGTAATGGGGGGCAAATGATCAGACCCGTATTTCAACCTCTGCGCGGCTGGGCTGCCGCCGCAGTGGTAGTGACGGCATTGCTGGCACTCGGCAGCGCGCAGTCCGCGGATTCACCTGCCGCTCCCGCCGGGACGCTGAATCAGATCACCGTGCACGGTGAGAGCCTGGTCGGCAATCTCTCCGGTGATTCGGCCGATCGAACGGTCTTTGTCTATCTGCCGCCAAGCTATGCGCGGGCACGATCGCGCCGCTATCCGGTCATCTATGACCTGCACGGATATACGCTGACGGCGGAACGCTGGGTGGGCATTCTGAAAGCCCGCGAAGCCATTGACCGGGCGGTCGCCTCAGGCAAGGTCCGCGAGATGATCGTGGTGTTTCCGGACGGGATGAGCGTGCATGATGGCTCGATGTATTCCAGCTCCGTGGCCACGGGTGATTGGGAGACATTCATCGCTCACGATCTCGTGCACTACATCGATGGCCACTATCGGACGCTTGCGAAGCGGCAGTCACGTGGCCTGTCGGGGCACTCGATGGGTGGCTACGGCGCCTTTCGTATCGGGATGAAGCGTCCGGAGGTGTTTTCCGTACTGTACCCGATGAGTTCCTGCTGTCTTTCGGCACGAGGGGTGACGCCTGCTGATGCGGCGCTGGAGCAGGTCAAGACCTTGGATGAGGCGGGGAAACTGCAGAGGGGTGCACGCACGACCCTCGCAGCCTCAGCGGCCTGGGCACCCGATCCGCAGAATCCGCCGTTCTATCTGGATCTACCCACTAAGGGCGGCATGCCGGACGCGAGCGTCCTTGCACGCTATGCGGCCAACGCACCACAGGTGATGCTGCCGCAGTATGTCCCCAACCTGAAGCAATATCGTGCCATTCAGATGGATGTCGGGCTGCAGGACCCGCTGTTCAAGGACAACCAGGAAATGGACAGGCTGCTGACGGAGTTCTCCATCCCGCATAGCTACGAGACTTATGAAGGCAATCATGTGGATCACATTCCGGAGCGTTTCGAACAGAACGTATTGCCGTTCTTTTCCGAACACCTGGTGTTCGGCAGGGCACAATAGCCCTCAGCGCCCACCGCTCTCATGCGCCAGGTCACGACGATTCTGAGCATCAGCACGCGTCGCAGCGGACTGCTGGAGATCACCCGGGAGGTCGACTCGTGGCTCCAGGGGCAAGCGGTCGCCGCAGGTTTGCTCACTGTGTTCTGCCGGCACACCTCGGCATCGCTGCTGATCCAGGAGAATGCAGCGGCCGAGGTTCGCTCGGACCTCGAGAGGTTTTTCGAGGGCATTGCTCCTGAGGATCCTTCGCGTTACGCGCATGATGATGAGGGGCCGGACGACATGCCGGCGCATCTGCGCACCGCGCTCACTCAGGTGCAGCTTGGCATTCCAGTCGCGGGCGGCCGGATGCTTCTGGGAACCTGGCAGGGAATCTACCTGTTCGAGCATCGGCGCAAGGGGCAGTTGCGCCAGATCGCCTTGCACCTGATCGGGGAATGAAGCGCCGCGGCGCCGCGATATCAGCTCTTCCTCCAGGGGCGTCCGAGGCACTCATCCGGCATGACAAAGCCGTTGAACACGGTATTCAGATGCTGGCTCTCCAGCAGGCTCGCCGGTGACACGGTCTCGCGCGTCCAGGGTATCCGGCCGAAGTACCACATTTTCCAAAAGCCAAGATCCGTGTGCGGGCGGCAGTTCAACATGGCCGCAAGCGTCTGCACCTGCCCGACTCGGATGTCGGTGGCTTCATCGATCACTTCGCGAACGAAACGCGAGCAGAACTGGCGATGGGAGTGAAGATTGAAGCCGGTATCGTAAAGAGTGTACAGGCGCCGCTGCGCGGCCAGTCGCAGCCTGGCGCGCTGTTCCGGCGTCAGCGGCGTCGTCAATCTCAGAACGGCTATTCGTCCCTGTTCGGAGCGTCCGGCGAAGCCGGAAAACGGTGTGAGCCGCGACAGCGGAAACTTGCTCTCGGCGATGATGACCGTTGCGCCGCTGAACCCGACAACGATTCCGACATGGTTGGTCCAGGACCCCGTTGCTTCTGCGACTCGTCGAAACGGCCTTGGCAGAACTCGCACGAAGACTACGTCGCCGACATCAAGTCGCGAGCTAAGACTGCCCAGCGGGATTTGCATGCCATCGCTCATGTCTGTACTGCGGTTCAGGAAGGGTGAGTGCGATCCTCCCGCATAGTGTCCAGAGGCGATACTTCCTTTTGATGGGTAGCAATAGTTACGCCGGTGGGTATTACAAGGCGATACCTTGGCTTGGCAAATCAAGCCGCCCATGGACAACGCGGCAGTCGCCCCGCTCGACACCTCCCATACAGTAGTGTGGGCCGGAACGTACTGGATTTACGTGCCTTGGCAGGACTCCTAACATGAGCGCATGACACGTCGGGTCCTAGGTTCTCAATTCCTCAAAGGGCGCGGTGCCCTGTCCAATCCGCCGGTACGGTTCGAGTCCGCGTGCGTCGAGAAAACCGACGATGGTTGGCAGGCGGAAGAAGAAGTCGCGACCTCGCTGCCGGAGATCGTGCTTCCGGATCGCGCCAAGAGTGTCATTACCACCAACAGTTCACCGGACGTAGGCTTCGAGCAGTCGATCAATCCTTATCGGGGCTGCAGCCATGGCTGTGTGTATTGTTTCGCGCGGCCCACTCATGCCTATCTGGGGCTGTCACCGGGGCTCGATTTTGAAACTCGCCTCTTCTACAAGGACAACGCCGCCCAGCTGCTGCGCGCTGAGTTGGCGAAGCGAAATTACCGATGCAGGCCCATCGCGCTCGGCATCAACACCGACGGCTGGCAGCCTCTCGAACGGCGCCTGATGGTGAGTCGCAGCATACTTGCGGTACTGGCGGAGTGCCGCCATCCGCTGACAATCGTCACCAAGAGCACCCTGGTCCTGCGCGACCTCGATCTTTTGCAGGACCTGGCCCGGGACAACCTGGTCAGCGTAATGATCAGCATCACCTCCCTGGATGCGCAGATCAAGCGCACTCTGGAACCGCGCGCCGCGTCGCCGCAGGCGCGTCTGAAAACGATGGAAGAGCTGTCACGCGCGGGAGTGCCGGTCGGCGTGCTGCTGGCGCCGGTCATTCCTGCGCTCACCGACCATGAAATGGAACAGATACTGGAGGCCGCGCACGGTGCAGGCGCCACCAGTGCCGGCTATGTGCTGCTGCGACTACCGCACGAGGTCAAGGATCTGTTTCGTGAGTGGCTGGCCGAGCACTATCCGGATCGAGCCCAGCACGTGATGTCCCTGATCAATCAGTCCCGCGGCGGCAAGGACTATCAGGCTGAATTCGGCACCCGCATGGTCGGCACGGGGGTGTTTGCGCAGCTTCTGCGCACCCGCTTCGACGTTGCGGCGCGCCGGCTCGGACTCAAGGATGCCGAGAAGCGCTACGAGCTTCGCACCGACTTGTTCCGTCCTCCTTCTGCTACAGTCAGCGAGGCGCAAATGACGCTCGGGTTCTAGTCAAAGACCGCCAGGAAAGGCAGCTAGCTCATGGATACGACGCGATCGTCCGCACCGGCAGATCATTTCAGCCCCGAGCGAGCTCATCTGACGGAACTCAGCCTGCGTCTTACTTCCCTGCAAAAGGCGTTGCCGCTGCTGCATCGGATGGCGGGGGGGATGCACCACGGGCTGATATCAGCGTGCGCTGCGGTCATCGCCTACCTGCCTACCCAGCCGCTGGGTCTGAAAGAGGGATACTGGAGCGCAATGACCGCTATTGCAGTCGTGCAGACGGAGTTCCGGGCTACCGAGACGACTGCCCGCGATCAGTTCATCGGCGCGGCCATAGGCGGCATCACAGCCTTGTGCGCATATCTGGCCTTTGGCCCGCATCTCGTGGTCTACGCCGCCGCGGTGGTCGTGGCCATGCTGACGTGCTGGGCACTCAATGTCGCCAGCGCCAGCCGCCTGGCCGGCACCACCGCAACCATCATTCTTCTTGTGCCGCACACCGGCTCGCCTGCGGGCATGTTCGGATCGCGCCTCGCTGAGGTCGCCTGGGGTGTGAGCGTGGCGGTCGTCACGGTATGGGCGGCGGCGCGCCTGCCCGCGCGCCACTGGCTGCGCATGACAGAGTCCAAAACTACTCCTCGCTGAGTGGCGCGTTCGGGTTGTTCGGATTAGCCGCGAGACGCGAAGCACTTACGACGGCAGCGGCCAGCGCAATCCCCGCGGCCGCGCCCAAGGCGAGATTCGAGCCTCGCCCGCCGTAAGCCCGAAACAGGACCGCGACTCCAGCGGCGCCCAGCGTTTGCCCCAGGAGCCGGGCTGTCGCCAACATGCCACCGGCGGCGCCGGTGCGGGCGTAGGGCGCCGCGGAAATGAGCGTTCGATTGTTGGGGGACTGGAAGAACCCAAAACCCAACCCACACAAGGCCATGCGCCAGATGAGATCGGCGGACGTGCCGTCATGGGGAAAAAGCGCCAGCAGCGACAGACCCGCCGCCATCCCCAGAAGTCCCACGCTGCCGAGAATCCCCGCCGGATGCCGATCCGCCAGACGGCCGGCCAGTGGTGCCGCTATGGCAACCCCGACCGGCCAAGGTGTCATCAGCAGCCCGGTCTGCGCCGCGGTGTGGCCGACGCGCTGGATCTCGAAGGGCAATGCGACGAGTGCAGTGGTCGCCGCCATGAATGAGCCCACGGACGTAACGACCGAAAGGGAGAATAACCGTACCCGCAGCAGATCGAAGGGGATGAGCGGCGCATCACGAACGATCTCGTGGCGCACCAGCAGCACGCCCAGCAGACAGCCGCCGACAATTTCCGCGATCCCCAGCACAGTCGAGGCATCGTGCGCGAAGGACTGCAGGCCACCGACGAGTAAGGCAAAGGTTCCCGCCTGCAGCAGCACACCGACTTGATTGAGCCGCCGCGGTGATCGCTGCGTTTCGGGAAGCGCGAACAAGGCGATGACTATGGTCACAAGGCCGATCGGTACGTTCACCGCGAACAGCCAGCGCCAGTCGCTGACGGCCAGTATGGCGGATGCAATGGTGGGCCCTGTGGCAGCGGCGATTGCCACCGCAAAGGCATTGATACCGATGCCGCGGCCCAACATGCGCTGTGGGTAGGTGAAGCGCACCAGCGCCGAGTTCACGCTCATGATGCCCGCAGCGCCCAGACCCTGTACGACACGGGCGATGCTGAGCATCGTCAACGTGGGTGCCAGGGCGCAGGCGAGCGATGCGATGGTGAAAACCGCCAGGCCGCACTGCGATACCCGTCGATAGCCGACGATCTCTCCCAGGGAGGCGAGCGGCAACAGCGCGATCAGGATGGCGATCTGATAGGCATTGATGACCCAGATCGATGCCGCATCGGTCGCATGGAACTCGTGGGCCACCGTCGGAAGGGCCACGTTCACAATGCTGCTGTCGAGCACCGACATGGTTATCGCCAGGACGATGGTGGCAATGGCCCAATAGCGGCGCGGAACCGGCAGGCCATCGGCGGCCCGGCCCGCAGCCGGGGAGGCAGAGGGGCTGGGCATCAGTCAGCACCCGGCCGTTGAGCGGGACAATTCGCTGCGGAGGCATTGAATCCCGGCAATCAGGCCCAAGATCCAAAACAAGCTGCGAACCCCTCTGGCCCTAGCGCGTCTCACCCATAACCCCCATGAAAATTCGCCGTCTCACGCCCGTCATCATATTGGGTCTTCTGCATGCGTACATCGGCTTCCGCCTGTTGCCTGACCTGACCCCGGCTGCCGGGATACGGGCTGTCGGGGCCGTGGCGCTCCTGATGTCCTGCGTACTGATGCTGGGCGGCCTTATGGCACGCTCGCTTCAGCCCAGGACGGTTGCAGATCGCCTGGCCGCCGCGGGGCTGCTTGCCATGAGCCTGTTCTCATCGTTGTTCGTCCTCACCTTGCTGCGCGATCTGGTCCTGCTGCCGGCCGCTCTCCTCGTGCCGGTCGCATATCTGCCCCCACTGCTGCGCGCATCCGCGTTGACGGTGGTCGGCGTGGCGGCCTTTGTCACCCTCGTGGGCTTTGCCGGGGCCCGCCGGCGTGCCCGCGTCGTGAATGTCGAGGTGCCACTGGCCAATCTGCCGCCTGCGCTGCGTGGATTTTCCATCGCACAGATCAGCGACGTGCACGTCGGCTCAACCATCAAGCGACCCTATGTCGATGCCATTGTCGAGGCCGTAAATGCTCTGAACGCGGATCTCATCGCGGTTACCGGCGATCTGGTCGATGGATCGGTGGCCGATCTGGGGCGGCACATCGCACCGTTGGGGAGACTGAGCGCGCGCCATGGCGCGTTCCTGGTCACCGGTAACCACGAGTACTACTCTGGCGAGGCCCCCTGGACGGCGGAGTTCAGGCGCCTTGGCTTGCGCGTTCTTTTGAATGAGCACGTTGTCATACAACACGGGGGCGCGCCCCTGGTGGTGGCCGGCGTGACCGATTACAGCGCGCATCAATTCAATCCGGCACAGCGCAGCGACCCCGTCGCCGCGCTTTCGGGCGCACCAACCGACGCGGCCGCCAGGATACTGCTCGCTCATCAACCGCGTTCGGCGGATGCCGCCTCGCGTGCGGGGTTTGATCTGCAGCTCTCCGGCCACACGCACGGCGGACAGTTCTGGCCCTGGAACCTGTTCGTGCGCCTGCAGCAACCATTCACGGCCGGCCTGCACCGGCTCAATCACCTGTGGATCTACATCAGTCGCGGCACGGGTTACTGGGGGCCGCCCAATCGTTTCGGGGCACCCTCGGAAATCACTCTGCTGCGACTCGTTGCTGCGCATTAGAGAACAACGCCCCACGTAAGTGATTGTCACCTCAGTGACTCATCCCGCATAATCGCCGCATAACAAACGGGATTCGCGAACTTCCGCTCCAGGTGCGCCTCCGCATCCTACGAGGAGAACGTATGAAGTCACACCTCGCTGCCGTCCTCATCGGCGCACTTTGGGCCACGGTGCATGCCCAGGACGTGGCCCCACCGGCCGACTACATCAAGCCCGGCGACAACATGGTGCTCGAGCATGTTCCGCCCATCCCCACTGCGGTCGCAGATGCGACGGCCCGCTACGGCGAGTACCGCTACGCACTGTTTCAAGACTGGAATCCGCTGCGACGGGAAATGATTGTCAGCACCCGCTTCGCCAATACCCTGCAGCTGCACCTGGTGAACCACCCCGGCGGCGCCCGACAGCAGCTGACTTTCTTTGCGGATCGCGTGCGGGCAGCCAGTGTCGACCCGGTTGACGGCAATTCGCTGGTGTTTTCAAAGGATGTCGGTGGCAACGAGTGGTACCAGCTGTATCGCTTCGACATGGCCAGCGGCCAAGCCACTTTGCTGACCGATGGCCGGTCGAGAAACGGCGCCGCGCTCTTCGAGCACAGCGGCAGTCGCATCGCCTATACCTCGACCCGGCGCAACAACCAGGATACCGACCTGTACCTGATGGACATCCATCGGCCCAAGACCGATCACATGCTGGCACAGCTCCAGGGCGGAGGCTGGGGTCCTCTGGATTTTTCCCGCGACGGCAGCGAGGTGCTGCTGCTGGAGGAACTGTCAATCAATCTGAGCAATATTTATATCGTCAATGTTGTCAGCGGCGAGAAGCGGCAGATAACTGCAAAGCAGCAACCCGGCAAGGAAGTGTATTACGGACAGGCAGTGTTCACGCCTGACGCCAAGGGTATCTACGTGACGACGGACCTGGACTCGGACTTCCAGCGCCTGGCGTACTTCGACCTGGCAACCATGACGCCTCACTATCTCACGACCGGCATTCCCTGGGGCGTCGAGGGCCTGGCGTTGAGCGAAGATGGCAAAACCCTCGCTTTTTTCACCAACGAGAACGGTTCGAGCAAGCTGTATCTGCTGGACACTGCCAAAGGGGCCATGCGTGCGGTTGCCAATCTGCCCGCGGGCATCATCGATAGCGTGAGCTTTCACCGGAACAATCGCGATCTCGGCCTGTCACTGCACTCGGCAAAGTCCCCCGGAGACGCCTATTCAGTCGACGTGAACAGCGGCAAGGTAGAGCGCTGGACCTATAGTGAGACCAGCGGCCTTAATGCGGCAAACTTCCCCGAGCCCAGGCTCGTCAGCTGGAAGAGCTTCGACGGCCGTTCCATCAGCGGCTGGCTGTACCGTCCGGACCCAAATAAATTCGCCGGCAGGAGGCCGGTCATCGTCGACATTCACGGCGGCCCAGAGGGGCAGGCGCGGCCTGATTTCATGGGTCGCAACAACTACCTGCTCAATGAACTTGGAGTTGCATACGTTCTGCCGAATGTGCGCGGCTCGACCGGCTACGGCAAGGAGTTCACCAAGCTCGACAATGGCTTTCATCGCGATGACACATATAAGGACATCGGCGCATTGCTCGACTGGATTGCAACTCAGCCGGAGCTGGACGCCAACCGCATCATGGTATTCGGCGGCAGCTATGGCGGACATATGACCTGGGCCACAGCCGCCTATTACAACGACAAGATCCGCTGCGCCATGCCCATCGTGGGGATGTCGAATCTGGTGACGTTCCTCGAGCACACCGAGGCATATCGCCGCGACCTGCGTCGTGCCGAGTATGGCGACGAGCGCGATCCGGCGATGCGGGCCTATCTGGAACGCATCGCGCCCATGAACCACCTGGAATCCATGCACAAGCCCATCTTCGCCGTCGTGGGCAGGAACGATCCGCGCGTACCCTGGAGCGAGTCGCGGCAGATAATCGACAAGCTCAATGCCCAGGGCACGCCGACCTGGTTCATGGTGGCCAACGACGAGGGTCACGGCTATGCCAAGAAGAGCAACAACGACCTGATGTTCGATGCAGAGGTCATGTTCATCAAAACCTACCTGCTGGCTCGTGACTGACGGTGTGGCTAAAGTCGGTCGCAATTCTGGCCGGGATCCCTTTATCGACGCGGACCTGGCGCTCAAGCGGCGCAAGAGTATCCCGCATGAGTTTGTACTCGATGCGCTCGCCGGCCTGGCACCTGCGACGCGAGCGATGTTCGGCTGCCTCGCGGTCTACATCGAGGACAAGATCGTGCTCATTCTGCGCGACCGGCCCGACTCACCCGAGGATAACGGGGTGTGGCTGGCAACTACGGCCGAGCACCATGAGAGCCTGCAACGCGACTTTCCGTCGATGCGATCGATACAGCTATTCGGGCTCCAGGCCACCCACTGGCAGGTCCTTCCTGCTGATGCGCCTGACTTCGAGCAGGCCGCGCTCCGGGCGTGTGCCTTGATCAGTGCCTGCGATCTGCGCATCGGAAAAATCCCGAAACGAGGTGCGAAATCGGCAGCGCGCGTGAAAAAATCCAGCAAACGCCCGAAGGCGACCCGTCTTAACAAGCCTGGCAGGTAGAAGCGGGATCCAGAAGCCTGGCGCAGCGACCAGCGCCTTGCAGTGCCGCATGCGCTCAGCCCTGCCGTCAGGCCTGAAGCGATGGTATAAGCTATGCCACCTCAGATTGGGAGCGCTACCATGCCGACTTGCCTGCGATCGGTCCTCTTGTCTCAGGCGCTGGTATGCGCGCTAACCCTCTCAGGCGCCGCCAGCGCACAGGATGCCGCGACTTTCGATTCTGACGGCACGGCGCATGTCACCCGGGTGGTGCCGGAACCGGCGCTGGTGAGCAAGGAAGCGCGCGCCTGGTTGGATTCGCTCACGCGCATGAATCGCAAACCGCAAACCCTCGAGGAGCGGCGCAAGTTTACGGATGAGTGGCGCGCCCAGGATTCTGCGGAAGCCTTGAAGCAATACCCGGTCGTCATCCATCCGACCACCCTGGCCGATGTACCGGTCGATGAGATCACCCCACTGAAGATGCCCGCCGAGAACCGCAACCGAGTCTTCATCAACCTGCATGGTGGGGGTTTCAACGCGGATTCCGGCTCACGGATTGAAGGCGACCCGATCGCCAATCTGGCGCGAACCGAAGTGATCTCCGTTTATTACCGATTGGCGCCGGAACATCCCTTCCCGGCAGCCGTTGATGATGTGGTCGCGGTCTATCAGGCGCTGCTCAAGACGCATCCTGCCAAGAACATCGCAATCTATGGGACCTCCGCCGGCGCCATTCTGTCCGTTGAAGTCGCGGTGAAGCTCAAGCAGCTGAAGCTACCGCAGCCCGGGGCCTTGGGAGTGTTTTCCGGCGGCGGCGACTTCAGTCGTGTCAGTGACTCCAGACAGCTGTTCACTTTGGATGGTTTGCCCGGGATGCTCCAACCCACGGACAGCAAGAGCCTTCCCGATTCGCAATACGTGGGGCGTACCAGCCGCCGAGATCCGGTCCTGTCGCCGGTGTTCGCCGATCTGAGCGGCCTGCCACCCACTCTGCTCGTGACCGGCACGCGCGACATGCTGCTTGGAGAAACAACCACGATGCACCGCGCACTGCTGCGTCAGGGAGTGGACGCCCGTTTGGTGGTGTTCGAAGCCTTGCCACATGCCTTCTGGTACCACTTCGAATTTCCGGAGACTCGCGAGGCTCTGGAGCTGATGGCGCACTTCCTCGACAGCTCAGTCGGGCACTGACGGTCATGAACAGTCATTTGTCGTGCTTCCTCCGCCGTGCTGCACTGTGCCTTGGGCTGGCGGTGATGGTCCAGGCGACATTCGCCGCAAGTCCCAGGCCTGCAATCACGGCGGTCTCGCATATCGCCGTCTACACATCAGATCCCACTGCGACCGAGCGTTTCTACGTTCATGACCTGGGCGCAACCAGGGGCTCTGATCCTGAAAGCAAGCTCGGTGTGAGGTATTACTTCAATCCCCTGCAGTTCGTCGAAGTACTGCCGTTGCCAAAGGGGCCGCCGTCCATCAACCGCCTCGATCACATCGCCTTCGCGACGCCGGATGTCGAGGGCATGCGCCGCTATCTCGCCGAGGCGGGCATACCTGCTCCCGGTGCCATCACCACGACGCCCGAGGACAGCTGGTTCGAGGTCCAGGACCCCGAAGGCAACCGGATCCAGTTCGTGCAGTCGCGCACGGCACCCAGCATCCTGCTCACGAACCAGAGGTTCTCCGATCACATCATTCACGTCGGCTTCATCGTGCACGATCGCGCGCTCGAGGATGGCTTCTATCGCAAGATCCTCGGATTCCGACCCTACTGGTTCGGCGGCAACGAGAATGCCAAGCCGACCTGGATCTCGCAGCAGCTGCCCGACGGCAACGACTGGCTGGAATACATGCTGGTCGACCCCCCTCATGGACGGGGTATCCCTGCAGGGATGAGTCAGACGGTGCTGGGGATCTTCAACCACTTCTCACTGGGTGTCGGCAACATTGAAACCGTGTTTACGCGCCTGTGGAATGAGGAGCGGCTGACCGGGCAGGACGGCACCCCGAAGATCGGCAGGGATGCCAAGTGGCAGCTGAATCTGCACGATCCGGACGGCACCCGCGCCGAGATCATGGAATTCCATGCCATAGGCAAGCCCTGTTGCTCGCCATTTACCGCTTCGGATCCCTCACGTTAACCGGGTACGCGCTCGGAGGTTCCCCACATGACAGCTCGCCGCCGATTCCTCGCGCAGGGCGCCGCACTCGCCGCGGCGCCATTCATCAGCACGCACACCACGCGCGCACTGGCCGCGGCTTCGAGGCCCAAGCTCGGCTTCGCGCTGTGCGGCCTGGGTGAGCTCAGTGAGCATCAGATTGCGCCGGCGTTGCTGAAGACCGAGCGTTGCAGGCTGGCGGGCGTCATCACGGACACGCCCGCCAAGGCGGCAGTCTGGCAGAAGAAGTACGCAATCCCCGCCGGCAGCGTCTACACCTACGACACCATGGCCCGCATGGCCGACAACAAGGACATCGATGTCGTTTATGTCGTGACTCCGAACGCGCTGCATCTGCAGCATGGAACCGACGCCGCCAAAGCCGGCAAGCATGTCTTCTGCGAGAAACCGCTGGAAATCTCCGTAGAACGCTGCCAGCAGCTCATCAACGCCGTCAAGGTGGCGAATCGCAGACTGGGGGTCGCCTATCGCTGCCGGTTCGAACCCCATCATCTCGAGGCCATCCGCCTGGTCCGCTCGCACGAGTTGGGTGCCCTTCGGACCATCGATGCCTATTTTGGCTACAACACTCAACCCTCGGGGTGGCGCCTGAAACGTGCCCTGGCCGGCGGTGGCCCGCTGATGGATGTCGGCATCTATGCATTACAGGCAACCCGGTATCTGACGGGCGAAGAACCTATCTGGGTCTCCGGGCTCACCACCACCGGTGACGCCGCGCGCTTTTCGGAAGTCGAAGCCTCGGTACTGTGGGAGGCAAGGTTCCCGGGCGGCACCGTGACCCAATGCGGCGCAAGCTACGCCTCCGCTTCCACGGGATACGTGCGCGCCATAGGTGAGCGTGCCGGGTTTACACTGGATCCGGCATTCAATTACGGTGGCATTCGCGGACAACGAAGCGACGGTCAGGCCTTCGATTTTCCGGATATCGACCAGTTCGCCGCCGAAATGGATGACTTCGCGCGCTGCATCCAGGAGGACAAACCGAGCATCGTGTCGGGTGAGGAAGGACTGCGTGACGTCAGAATCATGATGGCCATCTATCAATCGGCGCGTAGCGGCGCACCAGTGGATCTCAAGCGCAGCTGATGTCGCGCAAATTGGCGTGCGGATCGGCTATTCACCGATATGGAACAGCGCTCCTTCGACGGTGCCATCCGCGGACAGGGTGATGCGCCATTCGGCGGTGCCCTGCGCATAGGTGACGCGGTAGATGTCCGCGCCGCCCGCACCCACTTCGGTAAATGACAGGGCCGTCATCGGCCCCAGTCCGGTCAGGAGCTTGTGCAGCGCCGGCAATTGCTCACGGGTCAGCGCGGCCAGGCCCGGGCTCAATTTGCTGTAGTCGGGATTGCCGGCCGTGATTCCGTCCAGCATCCGGCGCAGCGCCGCCTCACTGCCCGGTGCCGCCGTCTGATCGTGGAATCTCTTGTTGGTGCTCGCCAACGCATCGGCGATTTGCTTCGCGGTCGCAGCATCCAGGCGCTGCCCCGGCACATCGCGACCGTTCTGATGGAGTACCAGGGATGTCGCATGACCTTGAGAGTCCACCTCGAACGTCGTGCTGGAATCAAAGTCCCTGGTGAAGAACTCGCGCTCGCTCTGCGGAAACAGTGCGATCTGCCCCTGTCCCGTTGCCTGCGACAGCAACTGACTGCCCTGGCGTGTGATGGTCAGAACGAATTGCGGCGCCAGCTGATAGCTACCCGTAAGCAGATCAAGTCGCGAAGGTTCGATACTGGCAAGGTGACGCACTGGCGGTTGGAAATCCGGCCATCCATAGATATGCGCGATGGTCCGACGCAGGTCGTCCATCAGCTGCCCGCCGCTGTCGCTGTTGGTCATGATGACGACACCGTCGCCGCCGTCGTAGGCGACGAGGTCGCACCGATAGCCCTCATTCGCGCCGCTGTGCTGAAACAGCGGTTGGGACGCACTGCCGCCGATCCCGGGGCCTAGACCCTGCTGATTCATGCCGGGCGTGAGCATCTCGCGCACCATTGCAGCGCTTAGCACCCGATTTGACTTGCCGGCGAGCGAGCGTTGCACCTCGATCGCATAGCGTGCGAGGTCAGTGGGCGTGGTCCACAGCCCCGCCGGCGCCTGCTCCGGATAAACATGGGGTCCGCCTTTCACGGGGGTGCCATCGTCGCGATAGGGTAGGGCCACCTCATTCGCACGGGCGCGCGGCAGCGGCTGCTCATACGTGCTGTCGGACATTCCAATCGGTGACAACACGGTTCTTTGCATCAGGACGGAGAAAGGCTGCCCGCTGACATCCTCAAGGATCCGCTGCGCGACGACGTAACCGCCGCCTGAATAGCGCCAGATCGTTCCCGGGACGGTATCGACGCGAATGGGCGGTGAATTGGCGGGAGGCTGTCCGTCCAGAACCTGCACCAGCGTGGGCAGTTTTTCGTCGGATGCGTAGCCTGGAAAACCATGCACCGTCATTCCGGCGGTATGCGTCAGCAGTTCGCGCAGGGTCACGGGGTGCTGGGCAGAAAAACCGCTGGCAGGAATCTTCCAGCCTTTCAGGTATAGATTCACGTCGGAATCCAGATTCAGAGTTCCAGCCTGAACCAGATGCAGCACAGCAAGAGCAGTGACGGGCTTGCTGATGGATGCGGCCTGAAAGAGCGTCCTGGGCGTCACGGGCGGCCCGCCAATGCGGGTGACTCCAAAGCCGCGCGCCCATTCGATCTCGCCGGCATGTATGACTGCGATGCTGACACCGGGAACCTTCAGCGCCGCCATCCTGTCGGCAAGCTTCACCGGCGTGGGCGACTCGCCGGCCACCAGGACCGGCGGCGTGAGCCCATTCTCGATCTGCTGGATCTTCTGATCCACGCTGGTATCTGTGGCCCAGCCGGATCCCGCGAATGCCGGTGTCATCAATAGGGGCGCAAGACGGACCATGCGGCTTGTCATAGGTTGATGGACCATATCGCAAGGTGAGCGCAATCGCACCTCCGGGCCTCTTCTTCTCCGTTGCACTGCGGCAATCGACGCTCGGTGCGGCAGGAGCCTGACCGCTCGCCCTCAATGCCTGGCGGTGATGCATCATTTCTACCAGCGACTCGGCCGTGAAGTTCAGTTCAAGGGCCGCAGCCAGCAGCGCATCGATTCTGTGTTCGATGATCTGTCGCCGCTGCCCGTCCATGACCTGCATGCGTTCCCGTGAAACAACAGTGCCGAAACCACGGCGCTTGTGAACCACACCGGTCGTCACCAACTCCTGATAGGCCCGTGCGATGCTGTGCGGTGCGAACTTGGGCTCAAGTGCCAAGGCGCGAATGGAGGGCAATGCCGTACCAGGCTCGATCAGACCCAAGGCCACCCGGCACCGAATTTGCCCAACGACCTGTCGGTAGATGGGGATACCTCCGGCAAATCAGCACCAGCAGGAAACTCGTCTGCGGGTCGCGTGAAACGCAACACATCACTCGTAGGCTTACTTCTAGGCGAAAAGCATGGCGATCTTGGCGCGATCCGGCTCGCGCACGACGCCCTTTTCCGTGATCAGCGCCGTGACCAATTCAGCCGGCGTCACATCGAATGCCGGGTTGCGCACTGACACGCCGGCGGCAGCCCATTGATTGGGGCCGAATCCCAATACCTCATCCGCGGAGCGTTCTTCTATGGGAATTCGGGAGCCATCTCCGGTCTTCAGATCAATGGTCGATAGCGGGCAGGCGACGTAGAAGGGAATTCCATGGCGCCGGGCCAGCACCGCGACCATGTAGGTACCGATTTTGTTGGCGACATCGCCATTGGCGGCAACCCGGTCGGTTCCAACCACCACCGCGTCGACCTGCCCGGTGGCCATCAGATGTCCGGCCATGTTGTCGGTAATCAGCGTGACCGGAATGCCATCCTGCATCAGTTCCCAGGCCGTCAGGCGCGCACCCTGCAGGAACGGCCGTGTCTCATCGGCCAGGACGCTGATGCGTTTGCCGCTGGCCACGGCCGATCGGATCACTCCCAGCGCCGTGCCATGACCGGCGGTGGCAAGCGCGCCTGCATTGCAGTGCGTGAGGACCCGTGCGCCGTCGTTCAGCAGCGCGGCGCCATGCCCGCCCATGGCGCGGTTGATGCGGATATCCTCGGCCAGTATCCCGTGTGCTTCCAGAAGCAGCCGCTGCGCGGCACCGGCCGTATCCTGCTCGGGCCATTCCTCCCAGATGCGCCGCATGCGCTGCAATGCCCAGAAAAGATTGACCGCCGTGGGACGGCTGGCGGCAAGCTGGGTAAAGGCGGCATTCATGCCGGTGGCAAAATCAGGCGGCGCCGCCCCCTGCAGCTGCTGGGCGGCCAATGCCACACCGTAAGCGGCCGCGCAACCGATGGCCGGCGCTCCGCGCACCACCATGCTGCGGATTCCCTCGGCAACGCCCGCGGCATCCTCGTACGCGCGATACTCGACCCGCGCCGGCAACAGCCGCTGGTCGAGCATCTCCAGCCGGTCGCGGACCCAGCGCAGGGTATCGAAGGACTGCCCGTGCAGGGCAGCGCCGGCTGCCGTTTCGCGGTTCATACCCGGTCCCGCGAACGCAGCACACGACCCGCCACTGCGTCCAGCCGCTGCAGCATCTGCGGAGCCCGGGCTGCAGGGGCGGTGAGCACGGCATGATCCAGCGCAAACCGGCAGCGGCACGTGGCCGCCGCAGCATCGGCGCCAATGCGCGGCGCCGCGTTCCTGACCAGGCTTCGCGCCTTGTCGGCATTGCCCAGCAGCACCTTGACGATGGCGTCCACCGTCACGTCTTCGTGCTGGGGGTGCCAGCAGTCGTAGTCGGTGATCATGGCCACCGTCGCGTAGCACAGCTCGGCCTCGCGCGCGAGTTTTGCCTCGGGCATGTTCGTCATGCCGATCACATCGCAGTTCCAGGTTCGATACAGTTCTGATTCAGCGAGGCTGGAGAACTGCGGACCTTCCATGACCAGATAGGTACCGCCTCGGGTGGCGCTGATTCCGGCCTCGCGTGCCGCGTCCTGCAGATGCGTGCCCAGTCGCTTGCAGACAGGATGGGCCATCGAGACATGGGCCACCAGGCCAGTGCCGAAGAAACTCTTGGTCCGCGCAAAGGTGCGATCGATGAACTGATCGACGATCAGGAAGGTGCCGGGAGCCAGATGCTCGCGCAGCGAGCCCACGGCGCTGACCGAAATGACGTCCGTCACGCCGGCGCGCTTGAGCGCATCGATGTTGGCGCGGAAGTTGATATCCGTGGGCGAGAGCCGGTGACCGCGGCCGTGGCGGGGCAGGAACACCAGCTGCTGACCCGCCAGTTCACCGAACAGCAATTCGTCGGAGGGCTCACCGAAGGGGGAGTCGACCCGTTGCCAGCGGGTATTGCTCAAGCCATCGATGTCGTAGACACCGCTGCCGCCGATCACCCCCAGTACCGAAGCGCCCGGCCGCTGCAGGTTTCCTTGCAGGCTCACGTTTTCACCTGAAGCTCAGCGAATTGCGCGCCACCGAAGCGCAAATCGGCATCGCTCGCGTCCTGCCGCCCATAGCTACGAAACTTCTCCAGCACCGGCTGCATCTGCGCGTCATCGAGAAGCTTTGTGCCACCCATCGTCAATGCAGCGCAGTACTGTGCCGCAAGATTCTCCACTTCAGCAGCCAGCCTCAGCGCAGCGGCCACATCGGCGCCCAGCGCGATGAGGCCGTGATTGGCCAGCAGACACGCTCTGCGGCCGGCCAATGCGGCAACGGCGGCGTCGGACAGCTCCTGGGAGCCGAAGGTGTGGTACGCCGCGCAGCGGATGTCACTGCCACCGGCAACCGCCACCATGTAATGAAAAGCGGGAATGGCGCGGCCCGTGCATGCCAGCGCCGTCGCGAACCGGGAGTGAGTGTGAACAATGGCACCGACCTCGCTTCGCGCCTGCAGGATGTCGCGATGGAAGCGCCATTCGCTTGACGGAAGGCGCCGCCCGAACCAGCGCCCATCGAAGGCCAGCAGCGGCACATCGTCAGGTTCCAGCGCCTCATAGGCGAGCCCTGTCGGACTGATGAACAGACTCGAGCCGTCGCGTCGCACACTGATGTTGCCCGACGTGCCATGGGTCAGGCCGCGCGTTGCCAGCTCGCGGCACGCCGCGACCACCTGTTCCCGAAGATGCAATGCGCCTGTGGTGTCCACACCAGTCTTCGCAAGTAACTGTTTTATCATCGTATCATACGGACCATGAGACGCTTTCCGTAACGATGCCCTACACGATTTCCCATGCCGCGGCCGTGCTGCCGTTTTCGCGTTGGCTGGCGCGCTGGCGGGTCTTGTCCGCCGCCATCATCGGCAGCATGGTGCCCGATCTCGGATACCTCATGCCCGAGCACCCGCCCCGGGAGATCACCCACAGCGCAGTGAGCCTGTTGACGTTCAGTCTGCCTCTGGGGCTGCTGTGCTACTGGGTGTTCCAGCGTCTGATGAAGACGCCGCTGCTCAGCCTGCTGCCGGACCAGGCCTACCTGCGCTGGCGATCATTTGCGGCGCCGGCGGCGCTGAACAATCCTTGGCAATGGTTGCTGGCGGCCGGGGGAGTGCTGGTGGGTGCGATCACGCACCTGGCCTGGGATGCCTTTACGCATGAGGGCTCGCGCGGCATGCGCATGATTCCGGAGCTTGATGACTGGGTCGTCACCGTGCACGGTCATCATCTGATCGGCGCAGGGCTGCTGCAGGGTGCCAGCTCGGTACTCGGACTGCTGATCATTGGGGCGGTCATCGTCTACGCGCTTCGTCGTGGCAGTCCGCAGGCGCCGCTGCAGCGCGCGCTCAGTGACCTGCAACGGCGCAGATGGGTTCTACTGTTCGTCGCCGTGACCTTTATATGTACGGCCGGGTTCGATCTGCTGGTCGCCGATGACGACTTGTCTTTCCACGCGGTGCGCGCACATGTCCACAGCGTGGCGATCTCGTTCCTGCGCGGGCTGTTTCTCGCCGTCCTGATCGTGAGCGCGCTGCTGAACCGCCAGCTGCGCTATCGCGGCTCGGGAAACGCCAGCACTTCTGAAGTATAGGTTTCCGTCAAGGCGCTGATTGGGGTCCCGTCCGGGAGGCTCAGCACCGCGGTGTGCTGCAGCACGTTGGCAGGAATCATCAGCTTGTTGTCGTGCTCGGCGGTCGGTCCGGTCATCTCCCAGCCCTCCGGCAGCGGTGCCCACAGCAGCTGCGCCGACAGGGTATGGCGCTGGAAATGCAGGGCCTCTATGGCCCGGCCGAATGGAACGTCGCTGTGTTCCAGGGCCTGGTTCATCTCAGGCGTCAGCCGCCCCGGTACGTACCAGTTATCAGCTTCCGACAGTACGTGGGAGCCGCAATGCAAACGCACGTGCCGGTATACCAGAGGCTCGGTTGCGCTCACATGAAGCAGGTCCCGCTGCGCTGCTGTCGCAGGCTTGTCGGCGTCATGGACAAGTTCGGCCGTGATGGTCGGCGGATCCCCGAGATGGTGGGATGCGCACCAGTGATCGAGGGTGACCGTGGCGCTGTCGTGCGACAGCAGATCGGCATTCAGAGTCTGCAGCAGCGCGAGTGCCTCCAGGCGGGTCGTATACGAATCCAGCCAGGTGCTGGCGGTCTCGGCAGGGGCCGCAATGGCGGCGGGGCCTGCCGCTGCGACAAGCAACAAGGCGATGCTGCGAGGAAAGAATGGCATGAATGATTACCTCCGCGCGCAGTGTAAGGGCCGTTGCAATGTCACCGCAAACTGAAATCAATGGTTTATGTGATAAACTAATTCCTGAAAATGGCCGGGGGCCGCCGGCCAAGTGAGGCTCGATCTGTGAGCGATCGGAAACACAGCTCTCAGTGGCCGTACCTGACGGCTGTGATGCTGACCGCAGTCGGTTGCTGCTCGCCCTGCGCCATGGGGGCGGACTACTGGATCGCCCCCGGACAGGGCACGGTGCTGCCGGCGCAGGTACGTTTTGCGGATGCTTCCGGCAGTGTCGGAACCCAATTCGCGCACGGGCCTGTGACCATGCGCGGCAATCCTTTCTTCGAACCGCTGGGGACCAATGGGCGCGCCTGCGTGAGCTGCCATCAACCCGGCAGCGCGATGGGCCTGTCGGTCGTGGCGATTCGCCAGCGCTGGCAGGAGACGCGCGGCAAGGATCCGCTCTTTGCCGCAATCGATGGCTCGAACTGTCCAAGCCTGTCCCAGGATCAGGAAGCGTCCCATTCCCTATTGCTCAAACGCGGCCTGTTTCGGGTTTCATTGCCCTGGCCGCGCACCGTTGGGCCGGACGGAAGCCCGGTTGAACCGGAATTCACCATCGAGGTGGTGCGCGATCCGAGCGGCTGCAATACCGATCCGAAGTATGGATTGAGCGCTCCTGATCCGCATATTTCGGTCTTCCGTCGTCCGCGCGTGGTGGCCAACCTGAAGTACCTCGCGGTCGATGCCGGAGCCAATATCTATGGGGCTGCCGGTCCGTTCAATGCAAAGCGACTCGCCATGGTCATGGACCGGGATCCGGAAAGTGGCCGCTATTCGGCCATGAATATCATGTCGGACGCTCGGGAACCAAGCCTCAGGATGCAGGCCAGAGACGCATCGCGGGATCACCTGCAGGTTCGTGAGCCACTCACCGAAGCGCAGTTGCAGTCGATCGTGGATTTCGAGTCCCAGGTCTATGCGGCCCAGCAAAGCGACGCATGGGGCGATGATTTCGCCGCCGCCGGGGCTCCCGCGGCGCTCGGTACCGAAAATCTGCTGCAGTCCCCGAGCGGCGTGCTCGGCGACAATTTCGGCAATCCCGCTTTCAAGTCCTTCGTGCCATGGCAGCAGCCGACCGTGCCCCCAGGGGATGCCCGGGCGAGCTTTCACGCCTCGGTCATTCGTGGCTACGACGTATTCTTCAACCGGCCGTTCTGGATACGCGATGTGACGCACATCAACACGGTCGGACTGGGCAATCCCGCCAAGCGTACCTGCGTGACCTGCCATAACCTGCAGATGGTCGGAACCGACGCTTCGGCGGGCTGGGGTGACCTTGGCACCACGAATGAACCCTGGGCGAGTGAAGCCATATCCTCTCCCGGCTACGATTCAAAGCCGGATCTGCCGTTGTTCAAGATCGTGTGTAAACCCGAGGCGCGCCCGCATCCGTTTCTTGGCCGCGTGATCTTCACCCACGATCCGGGGCGCGCACTGATTTCCGGTAAGTGCTACGACGTGGGCTCCATCGTCATGGGGCAGTTGCGCGGCCTGGCGGCAAGGGCGCCGTACTTCGCCAGCGGCTCGGCGCCGGACCTGCGGGCGGTGGTCGACTTCTACGATCGACGCTTCAACATCGGCCTGTCGGAGCAGGAACGGACCGATCTCGTCAATTTTCTGTCGGTGTTGTGAGCGATGTTAAGAGCCAGCTGGCAACCGACACTGCTGCTCGTGGTGGCGACGGCGGCCATTGCCGCAACGCCCTCCGAGCGGCGCAATTTCGTGGCCTGCCCGGTGCTGCAGGACACCGACAACGTTCCGTGCTGGCTCGCGCGCTACCAAGGCGAGCTGTATTTCCTGGGCATACAGACCGATTCGGGTGGCTGGGGGCCTCCCTGGCTGGGTCATCGGGTTCTGGTGGAAGGCAGGCTCGCGGGTGGACCGCGGGTGTGCGGGGGCATTGCGCTGACTTCGGACTACATGACATCCAATATTCCATCCGGGAGCGCGGACGGGGAGTCCTTACCCATGCCTCCCGTCGTGTCCGTCATGCGCGAACTGGATGCCAGCTGCAACGAACTTCTACCGGCGGACCCACGTTTCCACATCCTGGGACGTCGGGGTCCGGGGCCGAATACCGCGGCCTCGGCGCTGCGCAGCCCGCCGCCGCCGGCGGCGGCCCCCACCGTGACCGCGCCGTATGGAGTGCAAGCCTTCACCCTGACCTATGACTTTGATTCCGAACTTGCTTCCCGAACCATCGGCGAGGCCCTCAAGGCCGCGCAGTATGCGCAGGCCGTGCAGGCCCGCAGCATCGCGATCATCGGCCGCCGCGGCAGCACCTTGCTCAGCGATGGATCTCTTGCCGAGGAAATTCCCGACATCGCGCGACTGCGGGCTCAGGAGCTGGCAAAAACCTTGCACAAACTGGGTCTGCCGGCGGGCTCGGCACTCAGTGTGCGCTGGGACGCGAATCTGGAGCCGGCCGATGGCATCAAGGATCCGCAGCGACGACGCGCCGAAATTGTCGTGACCCCGTGATCATCAGCCGATTCCCACGCATTCACGCGTGGCGGACCTGATGTTCCTGGACGCAGCTGTCGCACACAGTGTGTGCCTGGGTAGGTCACAGGCGGACTAAAATCATGGCAGCTAAAGGCAATACCGGTGCCAGAAAGGTCAAACGGGCCATGCACGAGATGAAGGCGGGCACCTTGCGCAGCGGGCGCTCGGGCAAGAAGGTCACCAGCCGCAAGCAGGCGATCGCCATCGGCCTGTCCGAGGCCCGCAAGGCCGGCGCACATATCCCGAAGAAAAAGGCACGCAAGCGCAGCGCCTGAGCTAAATCCCCATACCCCGGTACTTGGAGATATTATCGGGCAGTTGAAATCAATGGACTGGGGATGGGTTTCACCAGCGACCTGAGGAACTTTGCCGGGATGCTCTTCCCGTGGCTGAACCGCCGCGCGGAGCTGCGTGCGCGGTGGGGGCTTCCCGGTGAAGAGGATGGCTTTCGCGCCAGCCGCTACTTTGACCTTACCCGGAAGCTCTCGGAGCGATCCGCCGTGGTGGATGACAAGACCTGGGCGGATCTGGAGTTCCCCAAGTATTTCACCACTCTCGACACCACGATTACACCGATCGGGCGGCAATACCTCTTTCATCAGCTGCGCACCTACGAATTCAACCAGGACGAACTGGATCAACGCCACCGCGCCTACGAAGTCCTGGGCTCCAACAGCGAGCTGCGCGAAGAAATCCAGCTGGCACTGAAGGCCCTCGAGATCGACTCAGCCGCCTACATGGCGGAGCTGCTGTTGGGGTCCGAGCCGGAGAAGATCCCGCTGCAACACCTGGTCATACCCTGCATGGCGCTGGCCATCATCGCCATACCGGTCGCCATCGCTCATCTGGCACCGGTCTGGTTATGCGCCATCCCGTTCCTCATCAACATGTTCATCTGGAGAAGGGTCGACCTGAAACTCGGGACGAGTGTCGGCGCGCTGCTGGTTTGCGGACAGATGCTGGCCGTGGCAAACCGCCTGGCCGCCGTGCGCGGCCCCGACGGCTCGCCCTATCTGAGCCGACTCGCCGCCGAGGACCCAGTGCGCCGGGAGCTTGGTTCTCAAGTCCGATCCCTTGGCTGGCTGGAGACGATCCGCAACTCGCAGCTCGGCGGCCTGGTCATCATCGCCGATCTGTTCTTCCTGCTGCGATTCGCGCTCTTTGGAAGATCGATCGAGCGCTTCCTGCGAACCCGCACGCGCTGGCTTTCGACATTCGAAGGGATCGGTGCAGTGGACGCAGCCATCGCGGTCGCAGGCTTTCTGCAGCGTTTCCCGCAGCACTGTCGACCCAGTCTCGCCAGCGACTCACAAATCATGATCGAGAACGGGTATCACGCCCTGATCCCACAACCCGTGAAGAATTCAATCACTCTGATGGGCAGTTCGGCGCTTGTAACCGGGTCAAACATGACGGGCAAGACCACCTTCATCAAGATGGTCGCCATGAATGTCATCCTGGGGCACACCCTCGGTGTCTGTCTGGCCGACCGTGCGACCCTGCCTCGCTCGCCGGTACGGGCGCTGATCCGTGGCGATCAGTCGGTCGAATCCGGCAAGAGTCGCTATTTCGCCGAGGCCGAGGCCATACGCGACTTCATCGAGGAAGCGGCCACGGGCGGGTGCCGGATCTTCATCCTGGATGAGCCCTTCAGCGGCACCAATACGGTGGAGCGGGTCGCGGTGGCCAAAGCGGTGTTGCGGGCGATCAGCCAGAACGCCCAGGCGCTGGTGACCACCCACGATGTAGAACTCCAGCACCTGCTGGGTGAAAACTTCAAACTCTTCTACTTCCAGGAAGACCCTGCGGTGGAAGGATTTTTCGATCACAAGCTGCATGCGGGGGCCAGCACACAGCGAAACGCCATCCGGGTACTTGAGCGACTGGGGTATCCTGCCTCGATCATCGCGGAGGCACTGGCAACCGTGGCGGCGGTGGGCAAGGCGCAATAGCGCAATGCAGCAGGGAACCGTCCCGTGCCGGACGGGTCCAATTGGCGGGCGGCTGCCGATTTTTCCGAGGGATTCACATGACGCAATGGCTGAAGAACAACCGTTCGTTTCTCATCATCCTGCTGGTCTTTGGGTTGTTTCGCACCGCGCTCGCGGATTGGAATCCCATCCCGTCTGAATCGATGCATCCGACGCTGCTGGACGGTGACGTGGTCCTGGTGAACCGTATCGCCTACGACCTGAAGCTACCGCTGACCGATATTTCACTTGCCCGCGTGGGTGAGCCGCGTCGCGGGGATGTCGTGACGTTTCATTCGCCGACCGACGGCGTACGTCTCATCAAGCGATTGGTCGGGGTGCCGGGCGATAGCGTCGAGCTAAGGGATGACCGGCTCTACGTCAATGGCGTAGTGGCGGAGTATGAAGATCTGCGCGCCTATCGCGAGCCGAGAGACTATGCCGGCTCCACCCTGGCGGTGAAGTCCGCCGAGATCATCGATGGCAGTCGTCGCGAGATCCAGTTCCTGCCGGAGGTTCAGGCGCGGCGCAATTTCGGTCCGGTGGTGGTGCCTGCGGACAGTTATTTCTTTTTGGGCGACAATAGAGATGACAGCGGTGATTCGCGCTACATCGGTTTCGTGCCGCGCCGCCTGCTGATCGGCCGGGCTCACCATGTGCTGGTGTCCGCGGACTTCAAGGGCAACTGGATGCCGCGGTTCAAACGATTCGGTGAGCGGATACTGTAGATCCCTAAGGAGTAGGCTTTGCATCCGTACGTGCGCAATCTGATCGTGTCGACAGCCCTCTTGATGAGCACGCATGTTGCCATCGCCAAGGATGCGGCCCAGTCATCGCAACCTGCCAAGTGGGTCACCCGCGATGTGCAGTTCATCTATAAGGGGCTCGCCACTCAGTACTCCTGTGAGGGGCTGAGGAAGAGCATGCTGGTGATTCTGCAGGCCCTCGGTGCGCGCAAACAGGGCTTCAACGTGCACGCGACGCATTGTGGATCAGAGCTGGATACGGCCTCCCGCGCGCCCGGCATCCAGGCGACGATCTCGGTTCTGGTCCCGGCCACGGCCGAGGAGGTATCACGGGCCGATCCGAATATCGTGCGGGCGCACTGGCGCAGGGTTGATCTGACGCGGATCCAAAACCTGGACACCTCGCACGGCCAGCAGTGCGAACTGCTCGAACAGACGGAACGCGATCTGTTGCCGCTATTCACCAGCCGGCAGCTTGATTACTCCTCCTTTTGCATACCGAATACCGGGGATACGGCCGGCATGACATTCACGGTCGAAGTGCTCGAGGTGGATTCGAAGGCCGTGGTGCATTAGCCTGCACCCGCATGTACGTCGTCATCTTCCGCGCCCGGGTCCGGGCCTTCGATGCCGAGTATTCCGCCACTGCGGCGCGAATGCGGGAACTGGCACTGACGCAGTTCGGGTGCCTTGATTTCCACGCCGTGACCGAGGGTGACCAGGAGGTCGCGTTGTCCTACTGGCCCGATGAGGCCTCCATTCGGGCCTGGCGCGCGCATCCTGAGCATGTGCTGGCGCAGAAATCCGGCCGCGAGCGCTGGTACGCCTCGTATAGCGTGCAGGTCGCGGCGGTCACACGCGAGTATCAGAGCCAGCCGCGCCCTGTCTAGAAAGTCCAGCTCAAGCCGACCGAGTACAGGTCGGGGTTGTTCCAGCCACCGAATGATCGTTCGCCACTGATGCGCTCGTACTGCGCCCGTACCGCAAACTGTTCGAAATGAAACTGAAGGCCGCCACCGTAGGCGGTGCCATTGGGGTGAGTGGTCTGCGAGGCTGACTGAAGACCCAACGGCGTGCCATTGACAATGACGCCATTGTAGATGCCCGAGTAGCTGTCGTGTTCCCACATCTCCGCCCAACCGAGTTTGACGAACGGCTCCATCCACGGAATCGGCAGCGGCAGATAGCCGACCGCAAAAAGCGCCGCCGCCTGGTCATGCACGTCGGCACCCAGGAACTGGTTCGCGTTGTAGGCCGCAAGTGCGCCCGTGTGCGTGTTGCCGAAGTCGATATATTCGACCTCTGCGCCCAGAAAAGGCAGCGGGCGTACGCCGATCACGGCATTCCAGCCCAGCGGCTGGCCGTCGATGTGGTGGAAGTCAGAGGCAAACTCATCAAGGTCGGTCTGGTTGAGGGAGGATCTGCCCAACCCCGCACCCACATAGACTCCCAGGGGATTGTAGAGCCCGAGAACGGTGCCATCGGCCATGGCGTTCACGGATATCGCACTGCCAATCAGCGCAAACCCTGTAAGCCAAGCCATTGTTCGTAGTGCCATGCTCCGCTCCTCAATGATGCCGGCCTGGTCTTGGGACCCGGTTGCGGCGGGGAAGTTCAGCTCACAACGCGCCTGGGTGTCCCGCGGCTGACAGGCAAGGACCGGATGGTTACAAATTGACCAACTTGACAGTAAGGTAGTATTGCACCCTTCGCAGATACCGCGGGAGCCGATCATGTCCGAGGTCATCGTACACACCGTACCCGGCAGTCCCTTCGCGCGCACCGTGATGGCGACGCTGCAGGAAAAGCAGGCCCCGTGGCGGCTTGCGCCGCTGACGCCCCAACAGTTGCGCGCACCGGCGCACCTGGCGCGCAATCCCTTCGGGCGGATGCCCGCGATCGAGCACGCCGATTTCACCCTATATGAGACCCAGGCCATCGTCCGCTACATCGACCGGGTATGGCCACAACCGGCATTGACACCGAAGGAGCCGCGGGCCGCGGCGCAGATGGACCAGGCGATGAACGTCAACGACTGGTACCTGTTCCAGGGCTGCGGCAATGTCATCGGCTTCCAGCGGGTAGTCGCCCCGAAACTGCTGGGTCTGACTCCCGACGAAGCGGCCATCGCGGCTGCCATGCCCCATGCCCGCAAGGTCTTTGCGGAGCTTTCGCGACTGCTGGGCGAGAAACCCTACTTCGCCGGCGAGCAGGTCTCGCTGGCGGAGATGATGCTGGTTCCGCAGTTCGATTTCATGAATCAGTCTCCTGAATGGTCCGAGCTGACCGACTCGCTGCCGAACCTCGTCGCCTGGTTCCAGCGCGCGAGCGCCCGGCCGAGCTTCAAGACCACCAGCTGGGAAGCCGTGGCGGCATTGGCCAAGGCGTCGGCATGAGCGGCGCGTCCGTGGATCAGTATCGGATCGACTGGGAGGATTTCCTCAAGAGCGCCCCCGAAGTCGTCACCACACTGCGCACGCTCACCAAGGTCATAGCCGACTCGGGTTTGGAAAGGCCGCTGACCGAGTTGGTCAAAGTGCGCGCCTCGCAATTGAACGGCTGCGCCTTCTGTCTGGCATTGCATGTTGAATTCGCCCGCAAAGCGGGAGTTTCGCAAAAGGCGCTGGACCTCCTCGCTACCTGGCATGAGGCTGAAATATTCAGCGCGCGCGAACAGGCCGCGCTGGCCTGGACGGAGGCCCTGACACTGATGGCGCAGCAGCGCCCATCCGCTGAGGTCTTTGCGGCGCTGTGCCAACAGTTCTCGCCGCAGGAGGTCGCGTTCCTGACCTCATCCATCGGCCTGATCAACGCCTGGAATCGGATCGCCGGGGGGCTGCGCTTTGCACCCGCCGCCGTTTCCTGAAGCACGCCTTACGCGGACGCCATCGCCCCCCAGGCGGCGAATTCAGCCGGGAAATCCTTGAAACTGGGCAGCCCGTCCTTCATGGGCAGCCGCCTAGGTCGGTTGCGAAGACAGCGATCATCTTCGGCGGCGGATGCGCGGCGCACAGAAGCAGCTTCCCTTGTATTCGCTCATGCAGTCCTCCGGTAAGATCCTCGCCACTGCCAGTCGAACAAAGATGCCGAACAGATTTGCCCAGCTGGCCGCTCTCGCGGCGTCAATGGTATGCCTGATGGGCAGCGCCGTGGCGCAGCAGGCGCCCAATGCCGGCAGTATCCTGCGGCAGCTGGAGCCCGAGACACCGACTGCGCCGCTGCCAAAGGCTGAACCTGAGCAAAAGAAGGCCCCGCCGCCCGCAGCGTCGGGCCCTGCAATCCATGTGAGCGTCTTTCACATCGAGGGCAATCACCTGATCGCGACGGCGCGGATCCAGTCGCTGCTCGCCAGATATGTGAATCACGATCTGTCGCCCACGGATCTGCAGCAGGCGACGGATTCGATCGCGCGCCTGTACCACCATCAGGGCTGGCTGGCGCGGGCGCTGGTGCCTGCGCAAACGGTCGAAAACGGCAACCTCCTCATCCGGGTGGTGGAAGGCAGGCTGGGCAACATCGTGTTCGGCGCAGGGACGAATCCGCAGTCGCTGCATGTGACGCCACAGCGCATCGTCGATCGGGTGGTTTCGAGACTGACGCCGGGGGAACCCCTGGACCAGGACGACCTGACGCGCGGTGTGCTGCTGGCCGGGGATCTGCCCGGGATTGGTGTCTCGGCCCAGGAGGTGAGCGGTCAGGACAACGGTCTGACCGACGTGGTGCTGTCGGTTACCAACCAGGATCTGGTGAGCGGGCAGTTCTCCATCGATAACTATGGGCAGGCCAGCATCGGCTCGGAACGCGCCTCAGGCTGGCTGGATTTCAACAGCGTCTTTGGCTTTGGCGAGGAATTCGCCGTCGTCGGGGTCCTCACGCCGGACCTGCAATTCGGCCGGGTCAGCGCGCGGCTGCCGCTGAACGACGATGGCCTGTCGTTGGGTCTGGACGCCGTCGGACTCAACTATGAGGTGCGCGCACCGGGCTGGACGGCCATCCAGCCGCATGGCAGCTCCGACAGTTTCGGCTCGGACCTCGAGTACCAGCTGGTGCGTACCACGGATCACAATCTGTCGGTGGGCCTGACACTGCTGCGCAAGAACTTCTACAACGACAACATTGCCGGGCGTGTCAGTGACTACCATGTCTACGATGCACTGCTGTACGCGAACGCCAACCTGTTCGACACGCTGGGCGGGGGCGGCCTCAACACCGCCTCCGTGAGTGTCGGACGCGGCTGGGTGAGCATGGCCGGTTCGCCGGGGGAGGCTGATGATCGCTTCGGCCCCGATACCCAAGGGGAGTTCGGGGTGCTGCGTTATCGCATCGACCGTACCCAGAAACTGTGGGGTCCGTGGTCCGCCTATGCCGCCTTCAGCGGCCAGTTGAGCTATCAGAATCTGGACCCGTCGGAGGAGTTCTATCTCAGCGGGCCCGCCGGGGTGCGGGCCTACCCCGTATCCAGCAATGGCGGGTCTTCAGGTCAATTGCTGACCGCCGAGCTGCGCTGGGCGGTGTTGCGATCGCCCCGCTGCACCTGCGGCCTGAAGCTGCTGTACGACGCGGGCCACATCCGCCTGTTCGCGAACGATGATTTCCCGCTGGCCCCGCAGCCCAATTCCTATTTTCTGCAGGGAATTGGCGTCGGCGCCTACGGCACCGGACCCGGCACACTCAATTTTTCGCTCACCGCGGTGCGCAAAGTGGGCGGCGATGCCGAGGGGGAGGTCCCGTACACCGGGCTGACCGGGGCCCGGCAGGACAGCCGGGTGTGGGCAAGCCTTGGATGGCAATTCTGATAGAATGCCGGCAACTGACCGGATCCCCGTCCTGGTCACGAACCTTAACACTATCAATGACTTATCTCGGCAGCCACTGAGCGGCCGCGGCAGTCGTTTTGCCACGACGATCACAGGCCCATGCTCTCCACGTCCAATCTCGGCATCCAGTTCGGCGCCAAGCCGCTCTTCGAACAGGTCACGGTCAAGTTCTCCGATGGCAACCGCTATGGGTTGATCGGTGCCAATGGCAGTGGCAAGTCCACGCTCATGAAAGTTCTGGGGGGCGAGCTCGAACAGAGCACCGGCGAAGTCATGCTCCAGGTCGGTCTGCGCATGGGCAAGCTCAACCAGAACCAGTTCGCCTACGAGGACGAACGGGTGCTCGACGTGGTGATCCAGGGACATGCCGAGATGTGGCGGGCGATGCGCGAGCGCGATGCCATCTACGCCAACCCCGAGGCCACCGACGATGACTATATGCGCGCGGCTGAGCTCGAGGGCCGCTTTGCCGAGTATGGCGGCTATGACGCCGAGGCGCGCGCCGGCAGCATCCTCACCGACGCCGGCATCCCGGAAGCCTTGCACAACGGACCCATGCGCGAGGTCGCGCCGGGCCTGAAGCTGCGGGTGCTGCTGGCCCAGGCACTTTTTTCCAGGCCCGATGTGCTGCTGCTGGATGAGCCCACCAACAACCTGGATATCAACTCCATCCGGTGGCTGGAAAAGGTCATCAACGACTACAGCGCCACGATGATCATCATCAGCCACGATCGTCACTTCCTGAATCAGGTGTGCACGCATATCGCGGATCTGGACTATCAGAAGTTGACGATCTATCCGGGCAACTACGATGACTTCATGCTGGCTTCGGTGCAGGCGCGCGCACGGGTCGAAGCCTCCAACGCCAAGGCCAAGGACCGTATATCGGACCTGCAGGAGTTCGTGCGGCGTTTTTCCGCCAATGCTTCCAAGTCGCGGCAGGCCACCTCGCGCAAGCGCCAGTTGGAGAAGATCAAGCTCGAGGACATCAAGCCCTCATCGCGCCAGAATCCCTATATCCGCTTTGAGCAGGCCAAGAAGCTGTACCGCTCCGCCTTCACGGTTGAGAAGCTGAAGTTCGCCTATCCGGGCACGGCCGTGCCGGTGCTGAGCAATGTGAATTTCACGGTCGAGGCCGGCGAACGCATCGCCGTCATCGGCGCCAACGGCATCGGCAAGACCACGCTGATGCGTTGCCTGGCCGGGGATCTGAAGCCCACCGGCGGCACGATCAGCTTCGTCGAGAATGCCGAAGTCGGCTACATGCCACAGGACCCCCAGGCTGAGTTCGAGGAGAAAATCGACCTGTTCACCTGGATGTCAAACTTCACCGGCAAAGCTGATGACGAGCAGATCACCCGCGCCACGCTCGGCCGGCTGCTGTTCTCCGGAGATGAGACCAAGAAATCGGTGAGGGTGCTGTCAGGGGGCGAGAAAGGCCGCATGATCTACGGCAAGCTCATGCTCACCCGCCCCAACATCATGCTGATGGATGAGCCCACCAATCACATGGACATGGAGACCATCGAATCCCTGCAGATCGGCCTGGAGAAGTATCCCGGCACGCTGGTGTTCGTGTCGCATGACCGTGAGTTCGTGGGCAGTCTGGCGACCCGTATCATCGAATTGCGCGAAGGCGGGCAGATCGCCGACTTCCACGGTACCTATGATGAATACCTGAAATCCCAGGGTATTGAGGTGTGACGTCAGGTCGCGGTGTAGGACGTTGCCGCAGCGCGATCCGCTCGCTTCAGCACGAGCCCGGCCTGCCTTCAAACCATAAGAGTGTGTCGATTCGCGACGTGGGAACCTACCTACGCCGGATATGAGGGCGCGGCGACACGCCGGCATGCTAGGGTTCATATTGCATGGAAGATGTAACCGGCAGCAGCATAGAAGAACTGCGGCAAAGCGAAGAGCGTTTCAGGCTGCTCGTCGAGAGCGTCCGGGACTATGCGATTTTCATGCTGGACCCCAAAGGAGTCGTCCTGACCTGGAACGCCGGCGCCGAACGTTTCAAAGGATACAAGGCCCACGAGATCATCGGGCAGCACTTCTCCCGCTTCTATCCCCCTGAAGCGCTGGCGAGCGGATTGCCCGCGTACGAACTGGAGGTAGCCAAGGGCACCGGCTCCTTCGAAGACGAAGGTTGGCGCGTCAGGAAAGACGGCTCGCTGTTCTGGGCGAACGTGGTCATCACGGCCATTCGAAATCCCGTAGGTGAGCTGTTGGGATTCGCCAAGGTGACGCGCGATCTGACACAGCGGCGCGCCCATGAGGAGGACTTGCGGCGCAGCGAGGAACGCTTTCGCCTGCTGGTGGAGGGCGTCAGCGACTACGCACTTTTCATGCTCGATGCCAATGGCAGAGTCGTCAGCTGGAATGCCGGTGCCGAGCGAATCAAGGGCTATAAGTCCACTGAGATCATCGGTCAGCACTTTTCGATCTTTTATCCAAATGACGCACGCGAGAGCGGATGGCCTGAGCACGAGCTGCAGGTAGCTGCTGAGACGGGCAGCTTCGTCGACAACGGATGGCGGCTGCGCAAGGACGGCACGACGTTCTGGGCCAATGTCACGATCACGGCCCTGCGCGACAGCACCGGCCGTCTGGTGGGCTTTGCCAAGCTCACCCGCGACCTTACCGAGGCCAAGCGGGTCGAGGCCATGGAGCTTGCCAACCAGCAGCGCGAAGAGATGTTGGAGGCCGAACGGAGCGCTCGTATGACGGCGCAGCGGGCAACGCGGGTCAAGGACGAGTTCCTGGCGACCCTGTCGCACGAACTGCGCACTCCATTGAGTGCGATTCTGGGGTGGACCCAGGTGCTGCTGCGCAGTGATTCGTCCAAGGGACCTGAATTGCAGAAGCGGGCGATCGAAGTCATCGATCGCAACGCGCGCGCACAGGTTCAACTCATCGATGATCTGCTGGATCTGAGCCGCATCATGACGGGAAAGATCCGGCTCGACCTGCACCAGGTCTCCTTGGCAGGAATTGTCGATGCTGCCGTGGACTCCGCCATCCCTTCCGCGGAGGCCAAGGGCATCCGCCTGAAGACGATTTTGGGGGCAAGCCAGGACATCGTCAGCGCCGACAGTTCGCGCCTGCAGCAGGTGGTGTGGAACCTGCTGACCAATGCCATCAAGTTCACTCCCAAGGGAGGCCAGGTGCAGGTGCTCCTGCAGCGTGTGAATTCGCACCTCGAACTCAGTGTCAGCGACACCGGCATCGGCATTCCGGCCAGCTATCTGCCGTATGTCTTCGACCGCTTTTCGCAACGGGACAGTTCCACCACGAGGACTTTCGGCGGCCTCGGACTGGGCCTGGCGATCTGCAAGCAACTGGTGGAACTGCATGCCGGTTCCATCAGGGCAGCAAGCCAGGGCGAGGGCCAGGGTGCGACGTTTTTCGTCCAGCTGCCTCTGTCGATTGTTCAGGTGCAGGACCAGAGCCCGCCACGTATCCATCCGACAACGGAGATTCAGGGCCCAGAGGTGCTCACGCTTCCGAGGCTGGAAGGCGTGCATGTTTTCGTGGTCGACGATGAACCCGATGCGCGCGAGCTGGTTCGAACGGTGCTGGAAGATCAGGGCGCCAAAGTGACGTTATTCAACTCGGCGCAGGAGCTGCTGAGCGCATTGAAAACGACGCGCCCAACCGTCCTCATTTGCGATGTGGGTATGCCAAGGATGGACGGCTACCAACTCATCCGGACAGTACGCGCCGAGGAGCCTCGAAGCGAACGCCTCCCCGCTTTGGCGCTCACGGCATTTGCGCGCGCCGAGGACCGCAAGCGTTCCCTGGTTGCAGGGTATCAAGCCCACCTGGCAAAGCCATTCGATGTGGGCGAGCTCGTGCTCGTGGTCGCGGACCTGATGGGACGGTAGGATCGGCCGGGCGGCGTGCGGGAGTCAGTGCATGGTCTACGAGCTGTATTACTGGCCTTCGATTCAAGGCCGGGGTGAATTCGTCAGGCTGGCCCTGGAAGAGGCGGATGTACGCTATGTCGATGTGGCCCGCAGGGGAGCTTCGGGCGCCGGCGCGGCGCGGATCATGCCGTTTTTGACGGCACGAGGCATCAGGAGGCCACCCTTCGCACCGCCATTTCTCAAGGCGGGATCGCTGCTGATCGGACAGACGGCGAATATCCTGATGTACCTGGGTGAACGGCACGGGCTCGCTCCCAACGATGCAGGCGGGCGTCTATGGATCAACGGGCTGCAGCTCACGGTCGCCGACCTCGTGGCCGAGGTCCATAACACCCATCATCCCATCGCATCCAGCCTGTACTACGAAGACCAGAAAAGGGAGGCGCGCCGCTGCGCCGCCGACTTCCTGAAGAATCGCGTTCCGAAGTTTCTCGGTTACTTCGAGAACCTCCTGTCCCGAAACCCGCGCGGCCGTTACCTGCTCGGGTCGAAAGTGACGTATGCCGACCTGTCCCTGTTTCAGGTCATCGCCGGATTGAGTTATGCCTTTCCGCAGGCCATGGCGAAAACCGTGCGCCGCCATCGGCGCCTGCTTTCCCTGCACGCGGCGGTGCAGGAGCGCCCGCGAATTGCCGCCTACCTCGCATCTCCGCGGCGCATCCCGTTCAATGAGGATGGCATCTTCAGGCACTACCCACAGCTGGATCGCACCTGAAATTCAGGCAATCGTATTGTTGTCAATCGGCAGCATCTGTCCTGAGATTGTGCGGCCCGCATCGGATGCGAGGAACACAGCCAGTGCGGCCACATCCGTGGGCTCCACGACGGTCTTGATCGACTGCATGGCCAGGCCCGCCATGCGCTCCTCCTCGAGGCTGCGCCCGCTGAGTTTGGCGCGTCCTTCGAGCACCTTTTCCATCCTCGGGCCCGCCACTGCGCCGGGCAGTATGGCATTGGCACGAATTCCATAGGCCCCCAGTTCCAGGGCCAGCGTCTTGGTAAAGCCGATCAACCCCCACTTGCTGGTCGAATAGGCACTGCGATTGGCATAGCCGAAGCGTCCCGCCGCCGAGGACATGACAATGATCGAAGCAGAATTCGATTTCTTCAGGTGCGGAATCGCCAGACGCGTGACATTGAACGTGCAGCTGAGATTGACCTGCATTACGGCTTCCCAGGCCTCCGGATCCAGGTCCGCCACCGGACTCGTGGGTCCGCCGATTCCGGCATTGTTGACCAGCACATCCAGGCCCCCGAGCCGGGCGATCGCCTCGGGCACCATGCGCTCGATCTCACTGCGCTTTGACAGGTCGCAGACGCCACAGTGAATATCCGGCGATTCCTTCCCCAGGCGTGTCAGCGCGGCCGCATCGATATCGGCGACAAAGACTTTCGCACCCATGGCGGCGAATGCGCGCGCGATGGCCAGGCCGATTCCTGCGGCACCGGCGGTGACCAAGACTTTCTGACTCATCGGCGAATGATGCAGGCTTTGACCCGCGGAGTCGAATATTGCACTGTACGGACATGCAGGAACCGACACGACCGACGGTGAGCGCAGTCCGCAATGTGATCATGGATCTCGGCGGCGTGATGCTGGAGTGGAATCCGGATGAGCTGTTGACGCCCTTCCAGCCGGACCCGGAGTTGCGCCGGCAGCTGCGCAGCAGCGTCTTCAATCATGAATGGCGCATGTTCGATCGCGGCCAGATTACCGAAGCGCAGTTGCTCACCGGCCTGATGGCCTCAACCGGGCACTCCCGCGACACCGTCGGCGCGATCATCGAGGCCGCGCGTGGTTGCCTGCGCGAAAAACCGCAGACCGTCAAACTGGTGCGGGCGCTGCGGCAGCGCGGGTTCAACCTGTACTGTCTATCCAACATGCCTGGTCCTTTCTATGAGCATCTGCGGTTGCGCCATGACTTCTGGGATGTCTTCCACGGTGTGGTGATATCCGGGGAAATTCAGATGATGAAGCCCGAACCGCAGATCTATCTGCACCTGCTTGAGCGCTTTGGCCTGCGCGCGCAGGAGTCGGTCTTTGTCGATGATCTTCAGGTCAACGTCGATGCGGCGAAGGCGGTCGGCCTGCACGCCATCTGCTTCCAGGACGCGATCCAGTGTGAGCAGGCGCTCGAGGCGCTGCTCGGCGCCTGACTGCGAGCTCTTCGCTAGCGCGCGGCATTCCCCGGCAGCGCCAGAATGGGCATGATCTCGACGCGGTCGCCCGGGAAGATCGTGAAGTGCGGATGGCCTTCGAAAAGGCGCGCCGCGGCCTCATGCGAGGGCGCCCTGACGACCGTGAATGCGCCCATCTCGTTGCTCACATCGGCGATGCCGCTTTGGCTAACCTGTTTGGTTTTGCCCAATGGGCCGCCTATCTCGACAATGGCGCCATGGCTTTTAGCGGCCCAGGCTCCCCAGGCCGCCATGCCTTCCTGCTGCTTCGCGGCGCGCTCGCGCTCCGAAAGGGCATTCCAGGCCGCACGGCGTGCGCCGTTCTTGCTGCCGAGGAACACTGCCAGATAGACATTCTGTTCGCTCATCGTGACTCCTTTTGGCTCGACGCCACGCCTGAAGGGTTGCCGCTTACAGCATCGTCGACGCTCGAGTAGTCGAGCGCCGCGGCGGGCAGCTGCACGATATTCGCACGCAGCAGGCCGTCACGCGCGCGGTCCTTCAGGCGCGCCACGCGCAATTCGACATGGCGCTGATGCAGCCAGGTGCTGAACTCCGACAGGCTCTCCAGGGAGGAAGCGTCCAGGTCGGGGGATTCCTCCAGGCTCAGCACCACCCGCTTCACGCTCGCCACGCGCTGGACCTTGGCGCGGGCCAGGGCCAGCACCGGATCGGCATTGGCGAACAGCAGCGGCTCCTCGGGACGCAGCACCAGGATATCCGGTGTGCGTTCGGTATTCGGGAAACGTTCGATGTTCACGAAGTCGTGCGCACCGAGACGTCCCAGCTCGGCCAGCCGCGGTCGGGCCAGGGTCTGCAGCAGCATGGCAAGACTGAAGGCGATGGCGAACAGCAGTCCGTTCAGCATGCCGAAGATCAGCACGGCGATGATGGCGATCACGGTGATCAGCCGGTCACGTCGCCAGCGGAAGTAGGTGCGCAGTGGAGTCAGGCGCAGCGACTTGCTGACGGCGTGGATGACGATGGCCGCCAGAACCGGACCCGGTATGCGTTCGATGTAGGGCAGGCACAGCAGCACCAGCGCCAGGATGATGACGGCGGCCAGCAATCCGGCCGCACGCGACTGGGCGCCCGCGGCATCGTTGGCGGAGCTGCCGGAGTAACCGGCGCCCACCGGCGTTCCGTGGAACAAACCCGAGACCAGGTTGGCGACTCCCAGTGCCAGCAGGTCGCGATTGGGCTGGACCGGGTCGTCGTGTTTCAGGGCAAAGGTACGGATGGAGCTATAGGACTCGGCGTACAGGATGAACATCAGGGCCAGCGCGAATTCTATGAGCTGCGGCCAGGCCAGATGCTCCGGATGCGAAAAGCTGGGTGGCGTCAAGGCCAGGTGAATGGCGCCCGTCAATGCCACGCCGTGAAGCGCCAGCCAGCCGGAAGCCGCAATGCCACCGACGATGACGACCAGGGCGCCGGGAATGCGCCTGACGCGCTCCAATGCGAACAGACCGAGCAACGCCAAAAGCCCGCTGAGCAGGGCCGCCGGATTCGCGCCGCGCAGCGTGTGCAGCAGCTCCAGCACCAGGCCGAAAAAACTGCCGCTATGGGTCTGCAGTCCACTCAGGGCCGGCACCTGTTTGACGGCAATGACCAGCGCCAGCCCAAACGCAAACCCGCGCAGGACCGGCCGGGCGATGAGGTTTGAAATGGCGCCAAGGCGGGCGCTCCCGGCCAGCACAAAAGCCAGTCCCGTGCAGGGCACGAGGATGCTCGCCAGCAGCACCCGTGCCGGCTCATCTCCCGCGCCCAGGGCGGAGGTGGCCGCGGCCATGACCGCGGCGGATGAAGAGGTCGCGGATACGATGGCGAAACGGCTGCGACCCAGCAGCCCATAGCACAAAAGGCCGGCAAAAAGTCCTATGACGCCAGCCTGTGGCGGCAGATTGGCAAGGCCCGAGTAGGCCACGGCCTCCGGCAACAGCAGGCCGGCAATGGACAGCGCGGCCAGGACATCGCCGATGTCCGCCAGGCGTCGCAGGTTCACCCTAGGCCGATCCAATGATCGGCCCGCACCACCCTGGCAGGAAATCCGCCTCCGGACTCTTGGCCAGCTTCAGCGCTCTCACCAAGGCTTGCGGGAAATCCTCATCCAGAAGCCGCGCCTTGAGTCGACGCCGCAGGAAATCGGCCCAGAGAAACTCGCTGAAGGGCGTCGTGTCCTTGGCGAACCCGCCACTGCGGCGCAATTCTCCGGCCAGGCTGCGGTAGGGGTCATCGACCAGATCCCACATTCGACGCGGCACATCATCGTAGCCGCGGCGGCGGCCGTGTTCATCAAAGGGGTGCAGCCACCCCCGATTGTCCAGGTAGACCCAGAATGCATCGCGTGTCAGACGCCGCAGGTCGGCCGTCACCGTGATCATGACGTGCTTTACGCCCTCCTGGTGCAGTGCCAGAGACAGATGATGATGGTCGATGACGTAATAGTCGCCCTTGGGACCCCATACCACCGGGATCATGTGGTTACCGAGGAAGTCCGGCTTCTTGCGATCCGGATGTTCGCGCCAGGACTTGCGTTTGGCTTTGACTTCGCGCATGCCCACAGTGATCTGGGTGGGCCTAAGGTTGGTCATGGCCACCGGGTGCAGCCGGGGTTCGCGGGAATAGCGCATGAAGGAAGCTCCGGGACAGAATTTGCAGCAGATATAATGCACGCCGCGCCGCGCTACCGACACTACCTGGAGTAAAGCACCCTATGCGCCCGACAGCAGCGAAAGTCGCCGCCGCGGCATTGGTTTGGGCGGCAGTCTGCGGTCCCCGCAGCTTCGCCGCCGATCCAGCCGCCGCACTGCCCGCCGAGCCGGATGTGAGTCAATTGCAGTCGGCGCTCATGGCGCACCGCACGACGGTGAGCGCCGTCGCCCGCCACTACCTGCAGCGCATCAATGACGTCGACGTGCATGGTCCGGCGCTGCATTCCATCATCCAGGTCAATCCCGAGGCCGAGAAACTGGCGGCGGCGCTGGATGCGGCGAGTGATCGGACCGGCATCCTGTTCGGCGTGCCCATCGTGCTCAAGGACAATATCGAGACGGCCGATGGCATGCTGACCACGGCGGGGTCGCTGGCGTTGGTGGATTCAAAACCGCGGCAGGACGCCTTCATCGTGCGCAAGCTGCGCGCCAGCGGCGCGCTGATTCTGGCCAAGACCAATCTCAGTGAATGGGCGAATTTCCGTTCCAGCCGTTCGACCTCAGGGTGGAGCGGCCGCGGCGGCCTTACCCTCAATCCCTACGACACGACGCGCAATGCCTGCGGGTCAAGCTCCGGATCGGGTGCCGCCACCGCGGCGGATCTGACCGTGCTGGCCGTGGGCACCGAAACCGATGGCTCAGTCGTCTGTCCCTCGAGCTTCAATGGCCTGGTCGGCATCAAGCCCACCGTGGGATTGGTGTCGCGCTCCGGAATCATCCCGATCAGCGCGAAACAGGATACCGCCGGACCCATGGCGCGCAGCGTGGCGGATGCCGCCACGCTTTTGACGGTGATGGCTGGCTACGATGCGAATGACCCCGCAACGGCGCCCCTGAAAAATGCACCACCGCCGGACTACCGCAAGTTCCTGGATGCCGGGGCACTGAAGGGCAAGCGCATCGGCGTGGTGCGCAAGCTCGCCGGCTTTGACGATGAGGTCGATGTGGTTTTCGAGCGCGCGCTCAAGGTGCTGAAGGCGCAGGGCGCGATCGTGGTGGATCCGGTGGAGCTGCCCAACGCGGACAAGCTGTCCGCGGATGAACTCACCGCGATGCTCTATGAATTCAAGGATGAACTGAACCGCAACCTGGCCGCAAGGGTCGGAACCTCGCCGCGCTCACTTGCTGAACTCATCGCCTGGAACAAGGCGCATGCCGCACAGGAGATGCCCTGGTTTCCCCAGGACATACTGGTGCAGGCGCAGGCCAAGGGGCCTGTGACCGACGCGGCATACATCAAGGCGCGCGAAACCGTGCGACGCCTGGCTGGGCCCGAAGGCATCGATGCAGCGCTGGCGCATGATCACCTCGATGCGCTGGTGGCCCCGACGATGGGCCCTGCGGATGTGAATGACCTGGTGAATGGCGATCACATCCTGGGCGGCGGTATTACATCCCCGCCCGCAATTGCCGGCTATCCGCATATCACGGTGCCGATGGGGCAGGTGCACGGACTTCCGGTCGGTCTGTCATTCGTGGGAACCGCCTTCACCGAGCCGAAGCTGATCGGGATCGCCTATGCCTACGAGCAGGCGAGCCATGCGCGGCGGCCGCCGAAACTGCCCGCGCGTACCGCGCACTAGCGTCGCTCCCCGCTATCTGCTACAGTCCGTAGCATTGAACGGGCAGGTTCTGGGCGGCGACATATCTGTGCGAGGCATGTGGGCACATTGCGCGAGCAGGCTGACGTTACTTGCAATGATGGCGATTGCCTCAAGCCCGATCGCCCGTGCAGGCGATATCCATATTGGAACTCCTTTGATATCTGGGGATGTTTCCAGGTTTGCAGATCGCCAGGAAACCGGGCATTCGAATCTGTCGTCGCAGCAGCTGCAAGCGCTGGCAGCCTGGATGGTACATCACCGGTCCGGGTGGTCCGGAATGGTCACGGCCGCTTCACTGGAACCTTGTGCACTGCAGGTGAATCTGCGTCACAGCGACGGCGCAACGACGTCCATCAGCGTCATCGCTCAGGCCAATGGCGGCCATTACCTTAGAGTCAGCGGTCCGGGTAAATGGGCCTATGAAGCGTTTGGCGGCGTCTTCAGATCCTGGGCGGCCACGCGGCAGGTTTCCGATCAGGAGTTGGTGGCGCTCGCGAACCTGGTCAGCGCTACATGACGATCAGGCCCATCGTCTGGCTCCTGTCACTGTCACTGGCAGCGACGCTATCGTGCCGAGCAGACGCGGCGGTCGCGCCGGCACCTGTCGAGCAAACCATTACCGCACTGAAGAGGACGCCGGACGCCGATTCACTGGCTGCCGCCGGTGTCCTGAGTCTAGCCGATCATCCTGACCAATCATTGCCACTTATCGAGCGCGCCATCGCGGCCTCCCCGATGCGCGCCGATCTCATCTGGCTCGAGACCGAAGTGTGTCTGAAAGAAGGGTCTTGTGATCCTGCGCCAATCGAGCAGCGCTTGCGCGTGGCGGACCCTGTCAATGCAGCCGGTTGGCTTGGCGCACTCGTACGGGCTAAGTCATCGGGCGACGAGCGGGCAACCGAAGCTGCACTTGAAGCAGTCGGCCGTGAGCGGCGGTTTGACATCTATTGGACGCCACTTATTTCGCGACTGAGTGAAGCCGTCATCAAGGGACACAAAATGTCCTCGCAGGAGGCCGTCACGTTGATCGCCGGTTATCTGGCAGCAGCGCCCATTCCGGGTTATGAGGCTGCCACCAAGGCCTGTGAGGGAGATGCCATAAAGCGCGCCGACGTCAATGCCGCATGCCGAGGCGTCGCGCGCGCCTTCCAGGAAGGCGATACCTACCTGACCGAAATGATCGGGGTCGCAATCGCAAAGCGCGTTTGGCCTGAACAATCGCCGGAATGGAAGGCCGCCGCCGCGGAGCACCGCGTGTACGACTACCGATCGAAACTCTGGCTCACGCTCGATGTGGATGACGATGCGCACGCCGCGCGGTACCTGGCGCTGTGCGGGAAATACCGCCGCGAACAGGATCTGTGGTCGGCGCAGATCCTCGCCGCGGGAAAGAACCCGAATCCGCCGGATCCGTGAGCATCGCGGCTCAGCCGCGAATGTATTGTTCGAGTTCTTCGATGGTCTTTTGCTGCTCTTCGAGAACTGCCCGCACCAGGTCACCGATCGAGACCACGCCAATGACGCGCTCAGCCTCGACGACCGGCAGGTGGCGTACGCGCTTCTCCGTTACGATCTGCATGCATTCGCGCACCGTCTGATCAGGCCGCACGGTGAACACCGGGGAACTCATGATCTGGCGCACCGAGGTTTCACTGGACGATCGGCCCTTTAGAATCACCTTGCGAGCGTAGTCACGCTCTGAGACGACCCCCACGAGCTGCTGGGCCTGCATGACGACCAGCGCACCAACGCCATGCTCGGCCATCAGTCGTATCGCTTCGAGCACCGGCGCGTCTGGCTCGACACTGTAGATAGTGCCCCGCTTGTGCTTCAGCAACTGCGCTACCACCGTCACAACGGTCTCCGCCGCCACTTGTGGTGGCCTGCAATCATATCACCGAGGCTTCAAGGCTTGCTGGGACGTTCATGCCGACCTGAGCTGTCTGAACAGGCCCAAGAGATCCAATTCGCCCCAGGATTCACCGATCCGCCCGTCAACGATCCTGTAGATCACGATTCCAGTGAGGGTGACGTGCCGGGCGGTGGGCTTTACTCCCTGAAATTCACCTGTGTGGTTTGCGGTCGTTCTAACCCTGAGCACCACCCTGTCGCCAACGGCCAGGAGATCCTCCACGTTGTATGAGATATTGGAAAAGGCTGCGGCGAAACCGCGTTCCAATTCGATCAGATCCTTGAGGGACTGAGGCGGCTGGCCGCTCAGATGTCCGCAGTAGTCGGGCGCAAAGTACTCAGTGAAGTCCCCGGCAAATCCCTGCTCGCCCATTCTGAGCCATCGCCGGATGAGCGCCTTATTGTCCTGTGTAGTCATTGGCACATTCAGTATCGTGGTCCAAGGGACCCGAGGCAACCGCGCCAGGGCCAGCAGTGAACACTCGTGATGCTTCGCAACACAACTGCCCAGCGCCGGGAAAAAACGGACTCTCGCCGGTTGCCTTCGAGGTTTGACGAGCCCGGCGGCAAGTGCTCTATTGGGCCGACGCCTTTGAAAGGAGAGCGTCGGTACGATGCTCAAGCTAGCTTTAAATCTTGCACTGCCGGCTGCTGGAATTCTGCTCGCCGCTTTAGCACAGCTCGCGCTAACGACAGTCTGGCCCCGAATAAAAATCGTTCACTCTGGCTACGTATCGATCGACAGCTACTTCGTGGTTTTGCTGGCGCTGGGATTGTGCTTTGTTGCCGGCCGCTGGGCGCAACGCAATGCTCCGACCATCGCCGGCGCGGCCTGTGCCGTGGTTGCGCCGCTCGCATGGCTGGGGCTTCTGCTCAGTTCCATGGTGGGTGTCGGCCCGATCACATGGTTCCGGCCGATTGTGCTATTCGTGATATTTACGGCGATGACGCCGCTGATTGGTGTTGCGTTAGGGTGGTTCCTGTCCGCCGCACGACAGGCCCGCCTGGCGCGCGCTCACTCATGAATGAAGCACCATGGCTACCTTTGCCAGCAGCAGCCTCCCCAGGAACGATAGCGGATAGCCCGAGTACTGCGGGACGTCCGTCGCCATGGTCAGCCCGTCGGGCTTGAACTTGGTGCACATGCGCATCTGCACCGGCGGGATATCTCCCGTGCATCGAGACCGGTACAGGTCAACCCAGTGTTTGCCGTCATCAAAGCTCAGAAGCATGGGCGAATTACAGCAGCTTGCAATCACCCGATTGGTGGCGGAGTCAGCTCTGATTTTGAGATGTCTCAACAGTGAGCCGCCCTTGGGGTACGTTACGCGATCCTTCCGATATGCCAGGTATGCGGTCCCTCCATCCGGCTCCTCGATTGAAACGGCATTGGGTAACGAGCGAATCTGCCGCGCTCCTGTCTGACAATCGTCGCAGTAGCAGATGACGCTGGCAATCGGCGGGCCGACAGCCTCGACAGCGACCTGTCCGCAAACGCAGCACACCGTCGCAGTGGTACGAAGTGGTTTATCCATATGGGTACGATAGGGTGGACGATGCCCAATGTCAGCGGATTTGGCCGCTGACCTGCTGAGCGATACCGCTAGCCGGCGTTCTGCACCAGCTTTGCGCCCAGAGCGACCGGATCCAGGTCGGCGACCTGCTCCTGCAGCGCCCAGGGCGGATCGGCGAGCTGGGTCTTCAGGAAGGCAACGAATTCGCGCACCACCGGGCGGTTCATTTTCATGCGCGGCACCAGCGCCTTGAGCCAATGCAGCTGCAGCGGCGTGTCCTGCAGCAGCGCCACCAGCCGCCCGGAGCGTATGTCATCGGCCGCGAGGTAGCGCGGCAGCGCCGCGATTCCCAGTCCACGACGCGCCATCTCACGCAGCACCCGCGCCTCACTGACATGTACTCGTGAATGCACCTCGACGCTCAAGGGGCCGCCGGCACTTTCAAACACCCAGCTGCTGCTGAACAAGCCGGATGTCAGACAATCGAAGTCCACCAGGTCGGTAGGGTGCTGCGGCGCGACCCGGCCCTCCAGATATTCGGCGCCGCAGCAGACGACGACCTCATAGGGGCACAGCGGCACGTCTATCACATTGGGATAGGACACCTGCAGCGCGCCGATTGCGCAGTCGAAGCCTTCCTCCAATGGATTGACGGTGCGGTCAAGCAGCGACACGTCCAGTGACACGCCCGCATGCAGCTGCAGAAATCTTGAATAGGTGCTGCCGAGGTACTCGCTGGTCAGGGTTGTGGGGGACTTGATGCGCAGCTGGCCTTCGACGCCCTGTTCATCGCTGGCCGTGCCTTTGAACAGGTCATCGAATTCGGCCACCAGCCTGACAAAACGAGGCAGCAATGCCTCGGCTGCGGGGGTGAGCGTCAATCCACGAGTCGAACGCACCACCAGGCGAGTGCCCAGTTCCTGCTCCAGCTGATCGATGCGTTTGGTGACCACCGAGGGCGCCACCTGCAGCTCGCGGGCAACGCTGGAGAAGCTGCGCAAGCGTGCGACGCGCAGAAATGCCCCAAGGTTCAGCAGGCTGTTAACGGTCGTTCCCCCTGCGCAACAGATGCGAAGCCGGTTCAATTCTCTGTATTTGCGAAAGCTGATCACGCTTTGCGCTGCGTTCTACCCGGCTGGCTTCAATGTTACCTTTTTTTACTCTTGCGGCAAGTTCGATCGCAATTCGCAAGATCAAAGAGTCGACCTCAAGTCGCTACAGGGGGCGTTTGCGCATGAAGATTCAAACTATTGGACCTGCTTGGCCGGCGCCGATACGAAGCTTGCTGCTGATCGGCCTGCTGGGCGTCACGACCGTGCCTGTCGCGCTGGCCCAACAGGCGCCGGCGACACCCGCCCCGTCCTCAGATCAGTTGGAGGAGGTCGTCGTGTCAGCGCAGCGCCGCACGGAGAACCTGCAGACGACCCCCATCGCCATCACGGCGATCACGGCCGCCTCCCTCGAAGCACGTGATCTGGACAATATTTCGGATGTGGGTGCCTATGTCCCCAATGCGGTGATTGCGCCGCTTGGCGCAGGCTGGGGCGCGACCATGGCCGCATTCATTCGCGGCGTCGGTCTGGGCGACAACATCCTGTCGTTTGAGCCGGGCGTGCCGATCTACGTGGACGATGTCTACATCGGCCGCCCGCAGGGCTCGATCTTTGACCTGCTGGACCTGGAGCGCGTGGAGATCCTGCGCGGCCCGCAGGGCACCCTGTTCGGCAAGAACGCCGAGGGCGGCACGGTGCGCCTGATTTCAGTCAAGCCGCAGGGTGACAACACCGGTTCGTTGAGCGTGACCTACGGCAAGTTCAATCGTCTCGAAGCGCGTGGCATGGCCGATGTCTCGCTGATCGATGATTTTCTGTATGCACGCTTCTCGTTCTCGAGCAAGAAGGCCGACGGCTACTTCAAGAACCTTGACTATGTCTGCGTCAATGGCGCGGGAAGTCTGGGCAGCATGCAACCGGCCATCGCACCCGGCTCAAACTGCGTGACCAGTACCGAAGGCGATGAGAACGTGCAATCGGGTCGGGCCGCCTTCCGCTTCCTGCTCGGCACCGGATTGGAATTCAATCTGATCACCGACATCACCGTGCAGAACCAGGAAGGTCCGGCCGACAAGTACACGGTCATCGATGGCACCAACGGCCTCAATGCCGGCTGGGGCGCCCTGACCTATGGATATCTTGGCGTGCCGACAGCCGGCCCGGCGGCATACATAGGCAAGCCCATCATCTATGACAGCCGCTTCATCACCAATGGCTTCTACACCGGCTACTCCGAGTACGGCACAGACCCGATCTCGGGTCGCAACGTGCCCAACATCAATGACCTCAACCACTGGGGCGTGTCAGGTACCCTGGACTGGAAATTCTCGGACGATCTGACGTTCAAGGCGGTCACGGCCTTTCGCGAGTTCCGCAATCAGTACGGTCGCGACTCCGACGGCAGCCCGTTGTCGGAGAACTCGACCTATGACGACGCCTTCCACCAGCAGTTCACCGAGGAGGTGACCCTGACCGGCAAGGCCGGCGCCCTCGACTGGACCACCGGCGCCTTCTACTACACGGCGAATGACTCGGATCGCGGCTACGACGTGCTGTATCCGTGCACCGCGCAGAACCCGGATGTGTGCATACACGAGCAGGACGACTATGTGTCGCAGACCACCACCAACTGGGCGCCCTTCGCCCATGGTGTCTGGCATTTCACGGACGCCTTCTCCGTCACCGGGGGTGCCCGCTACACCTCCGACAGGAAGGACGCGACCATCACCATCAACAACTTTGATCCCTATGGTGGACCTTTCGTCAACGTCAACGGCCAGTACGTACCCACCTCGGCCTCGCACACGGACTTCGACGTTTCGCTCAATTACCAGTGGACCCAGGACCTGATGACCTATCTGCGCTACTCCACCGGTTTCAAGGGCGGTGGCTTCAGCCCGCGCCCCGCCGATGCATTGCAGACCGTGCCGTTCCGCCCCGAGTTCCTCAAGACCGCCGAGGTCGGCGCGAAGTCGGAGTTCCTCGATCACACCATCCGCTTCAATACCGACTTCTTCTATTCGCGATACCTGGATCAGCAGACCTTCGCCCAGCAGCTGGATGCGGATGGCGTCAACTGGTTCCGCGAGGAAAATGCCGGCACCGCGCGTATCTGGGGTCTGGAGGGTGAACTGCAGGCCGAACCGCTCCAGGGACTGCACCTGGATGCCTCGTTTGGCTATGTCAACTACCTGCTGCTCTCCAACGGCGGCAACGCGCTGCTGTTCACGGGCAACAACTGCGACGGCCAGACCTGCTACTCGCCGCGCACACCGAAGTTCACCAGTGCGGTGGGGATGCAGTATGCCTTCCCGCTGGCGGGCGGCTCGCTGACGCCACGCCTGGACTGGACCTATCAGTCGAAGATCTACTTCGTCACCAACAATGGCTGCTTCACCGAAACCACCGATGCGGGCTGCGGCACCGGCGCTCAGGGCGGGTATGGGGTGCTCAACGCCCGGCTGACCTGGCAGCCTGCGGGCAAGAAATGGGAGATCGCCGCCTGGGGGCGCAACCTCACCGATAGCGAATACTTCTACGGCAAGCTCAGCCTGATCTCCTTCTTTGGACGTGAGCAGGGCAATCCGGCGCCGCCGCTGGAGTGGGGGCTCACCTTCAAGCGCAGCTTCGACTGATCAGCGCGCGGCGTCGGGCTGCTCGGCGTTGAACATGTCGCGCGACATGCGCCAGGAGCCGTCCGGCTGGCGCCGGTAGATGCGCAGAAAGCTGCCCGCGGTGGTGCGGGCGGCGCCACCGGCCTTCGGCGTTGCAATGACCGTGAAGCTGCCGCGCTGATAGGCCAGGTTGCCATCGATCACGGTCTCCAAAGGGTTCCAGGTCTCGAGGATGTTGAACTGCTGGAAGCCACGGGCATTGGCCGCATCATTGGCCGCCTTGCCCATGACGGGCGGCCTGCCCGGGGCCAGCATGATGTGATCATCATCGGTGAGGGCGCTGAGCGCCGCACCGTCACCACTGTTGATGGCCCTGAGATAGCGCGCGTTGAAGTCGCTGATGGCCGCGAGGTCGGTGGCGTAGGGAACTGATGCCGTCGGTGGCGCGCTGGTGGTGAATACCGGCAGCGGGAAATTGCCCTCGAAGGGTGGCCAGTTCGGCACCGGTCGTTCCGGACCCGGGTAGTACATCGCGGTCCAGATATTGCGGATCTTCCCGTCTTCGATCCAGAACCACTCGCTGAAGGCATTGCGCGGCAAGGTGGCGCCGGCCCTGCGGATGAACACCGCCATGCCCAGAACCACCCCGGCCTCCTCATCGACGAAGCCCACGCGCCGCCCCGCGACATTGGCGAGATTGAAATTGGTCAGTCCGGATACGCAGTCATCGTTGACTCCGCCGCGCCGCCCCGTGACCTTGGTGCCGTTCTCATAGCGGTTGCAGCCCGGATGAGCGCGCACGACCGTACCATCATGGGAGGTGATGCCATCGAAGTAGCTGTTGACGATGGCAATCATGCTCGCACGTGGCAGGCGCTGCGCGGGTGCCAGCACCCGTTCCGGGGGTGGTGTGGCGGTGAGGCCTTGCGGATTCCAGGAGCTGGGCGGCGTTGCCCCGGGCAGCCCCGGATCCCCCTCGCGCGCGATGTACCACTCCGCCTCGGTGATGCTGCGGTTCTCGATGCGCAGGCGGGCGGTCACGATCGCCAGCTGCGCGCCTTCGGCGACGATGCCGTAATAGGCGGCCTGACCGCTGACCGGGTCGAGGTAGCGGCGCTGCACCTGGCCTAATCCCGTGATGCTCTGCCACACGCCCCTGCCCAGGGGGATGTTGATGGCGTTCTCGGTATGGCGGTAGCTCGGCGCGAGTGGCGCGGCGGCGGGATCGTGCCGGATGACGGCCGCCAGATAGCCATTCAGCATGGATTTCAGACAGGGTCGGTCGCACTCGGAGGCGGCGCTGGCCGCGGTTGCGCAGGCCATCCAGAGGAGGAGGACCGACACGGGCGCCAGTGGGGGAGGGGAGCGCAGCATGGCGCAGAGTGTAGCGCAACGGCGGATACCACTGATGCGCGCGCTGCATTAGTCTGAAGTCCAAGGAGGCTCCTATGTACCTGCACACCCGGCTGCTGCTGGGCGTCGCGGCGGTGACCCTGGCGGCACTGCTGCTGAGCGTGCTGATCCCACTGGGATCGGTGCGTCCTGACGTCGCGCGCGAGACCGACTCGACGCTGCAACTGACGACTTTGCTGGTCAAAGTGGAGGACAGCGTGCGCGGCGCCCCGGATGCGTCGCACGCGCTGGCCGCAGCGGCCGCGGCGGTGCGCCAGTCCCAGCCCCTGCGCCATGTCCGCATCACATTGCAGGATGCGGCGGGCCGCGGCGTCGCGGCAACGGCGCTCGATGCCGCTCAGGGCGGATGGCTCGCCGGAGAACTCGCCGACGGCAGCGCTCGGGCGCAGCTGAGCTACCCCCTGAGCTGGTCCGGTGAGCCACTCGGGACGCTGCGGGTGAGCGCCAATCCACGTTCTGAAGTCAGCGAGATCGAGGAGCGGGTCGAGTCGGACGTGCTGTTGCTGGTGATGGTGGTTCTGGCCATGGCGGGCGCCGTCTATGTCATGGTCCGGCGCGGTCTGCGGCCGGTGGGACAGATCCAGTTGGCGCTGTCACGGCTGCAGGCCGGAGCACTGGCCACCCGGCTGCCGCATTTTCAGGTGCAGGACCTGGATGACATCTCCGACAGCTTCAATCACTGCGCGCAGGCCCTGCAGTCCGCGGCCGAGCAGCGGCGCACGCTGAACCTGCGGCTGATTGCGGTGGAGGAGGAGGAGCGGCGGCGACTGGCGCGTGAACTTCACGATGAGCTCGGTCAGTCGCTGACGGCCATCAAGGTGGACGCGGCCTACATGGAGCGGGAGGCGCGCGGGGTTCTGCCCTCCGTCGTCAGCTGCGCGCAGGGCGTGGGCCAGGTGATCGACGGTATCATGGCACTCACCCGCAGCATGCTCACCCGACTGCGGCCCCACGAGCTTGAGACGGTGGGGCTGCGGGGCACGCTGCAGGATCTGGTGAGCGGCTGGCAGGCGCGCATGGCGGAACGCTTCAGCTGCGCGCTGGATTTCGAGGGTCCGGTCGACACCTTGTCGCCGGATCTGAATATCACCCTGTACCGACTGATCCAGGAGTGCCTGACCAATGCGGTGCGGCATTCGCGGGCGCGGCGCATCGCCATCCGGATCCAGGTCAGCGCCGATCAGGTCCAACTGCGCGTCGAGGAGTCCGAGGTGGCCCCAGGAACCGTGGCGGATTCGGCCGGTGGCACCGGGCTGGACGGCATGCGCGAGCGGGTTGCGGCACAAGGCGGGGAGCTACAGCTACTATGGCAACCCACGGGCGGCATGCTGCTGACCGCATGGATGCCAACGGGAGCGGTGGATGGGCGCTGAGGTACGCATCGTGCTGGTCGATGACCATGCCGTGGTGCGCGCAGGGTATCGGCGCTTTCTCGAACAGGAGCCCGGGTATTCGGTGATCGCGGAAGCCGCATCGGGTGAGGAGGCCTATGCGCTGCTGCAGCGTGTTTCCCCGGACATCGTGCTGCTGGACCTGAGCATGCCGGGGCTGGGCGGATTGTCGAGCCTGCGCCGCTTCAAGCTGCGCTGGCCGCTGCTGCCGATCCTGGTGTTCAGCATGCACGACACCGCCGCGTTCGCCACCCAGGCGCTGCGCGCCGGCGCCAATGGCTATGTCAGCAAGGGCAGCGATCCGCAGCTGATGGTGGAGTCGGTGCGCAAAGTGCTGGCCGGCGAGGTGGCGCTCAGTCCGGATATTCGCCAGCGCCTCGAACGCATCGCCGCGGACATACGCGCGTCCCCCACACTGGGGCTGTCGGTGCGCGAGTTTGATATATTCCGCATGATCGCCAGCGGCAAGAATCACGACGACATCGCGCAGCTGTTGAATCTCAGTGTCAAGACGGTGGCCAACAATCACTCAAACATCCGGCAGAAGCTGGGTGTGACCACGGACATCGAGCTGCTCGATGTCGCCCTGGAATGCGGCGCCGTCGAAGGCTTTCCGTCGCAGGTATGAGCAGCAGGAGAGCGCAAGCATGTGGCGATCGGTAGCGGCAGTGTGTGTAGGCGGCACGGTGGGCTGCCTGCTGCGGTGGGTCCTGGGCCTGTGGCTGAACTCTCAGCCCACCGCCGTGCCCATGGGGACGCTGGCGGCCAATCTGATCGGCGGCTATATCGTCGGCGTTGCCGTGGCCTTCTTTGCCCTCAACAAAACCCTGGAGCCGGCATGGCGAGTTCTGGTGATCACCGGCTTTTGCGGGGGACTGACCACCTTCTCCAGCTTCTCGGCCGAGGTGGTGCTGCTGCTGCGCCAGGACCGGGTGATGTGGGCGATGCTGACGTTGTGCCTGAATCTGTTCGGGTCGCTGCTGCTGACATTTGGCGGCATTGCAACAGTTCTGCGTTTCAAAGGCGGCACCAGCGGATAGCATAAGCACATAGTCAATTGATATGAGGCGCGACTGATTTGTCACTGCGCGCCGGCTAGACTGCCTCCAACAAGGAAAATAGAGGGGGACTGTCATGGCCGAAATCGCCACTACCGGACCGCTGCCCACAGTGGGCCCGCTGACCGGTCCAAACAACCGCGAGGATTGGTGGGCCGTCGCCGTCGGCATCGGGCTGATTACGCTCGCCGTGGCATTGTTCGCCTCCGGCGGCAGCATCAAATGGATCGCGATCGCGCCGCAAAAATGGAGCCACCTGAGCGATGCCGGCACTCAGCTGCGGGCGCACTGGCTGCAGTTCCTGGCGCTGTTCGCCTTGTGGGCGGGAGTGTTCACGGCGGCCGCGAGCGCGCTCGGCTATCGCGCGCGCGACTTCCTCGGCGCATTCGTGCTGCTCTACATCGTTTCCTTGCTGCTCTATTTCCTCGGGCTGTGGGATCAGTCTTCCAGGTACAGCCTGGAGCCGCCGCTGGTGGGCCTGGTACTGGGTCTGCTGATCGCCAATACCGTGGGCGTGCCGCGCTGGGCGAATGCCGGATTGCGCGTGGAACTGTTCATCAAGATCGGCATTGTGCTGCTGGGCACCGGCTTGCCTCTGACACTGATCGCATGGGCCGGTCCGGTGGCGTTGGTCCAGGCGGCCATCGTCTCGCTGGTGACGTTCGGCGTCATTTATTTCATCGCCACGCGCCTGGGACTGGATAAGCGCCTGGCGGCGGTACTGGGCACCGGCGGGGCGGTGTGCGGCGTATCGGCCTCCATCGCCATCACCGGCGCGGTGGGTGCCAAAAAGGAACATTCCTCGGTCGCGATCTCCCTGGTGGTGTTCTGGGCCATCGTGCTGATTTTCGTGCTGCCGCTGGCGGCGCGCAGCCTGGGGCTGGCCGCGGGGGTTGCGGGCGCCTGGATCGGCACCTCGGAACTGGCCGACGCCACGGGGCTCGCCGCCGCCCAGGCCTACGGTGGTTTCGCCGGCAAGGTCGCAGGAATCGCCGGCAAACCCGACGACGCCGTCAATGCCTTCACCCTCATGAAGGTCATCGGCCGCGACATCTGGATCGGGGTGTGGTGCTTCGTGCTGTCGATTATCGCGGTCACGCGCTGGCAGTCACAGGGCGCGCAGAAAGCCAGCGTGGCGCAGATCTGGCAACGCTTCCCGAAATTCGTCATCGGGTTCCTGCTGGCCTCGCTGATCATCACGCTGGTATCCCACGGCTACAGCTATGCGGACTACAAGCAGAAGGTACTGCCCTCGCTGGTGACTCCATTGCAGTCATTGCGCGTGTGGGCATTCACCTTCACGTTTCTGAGCATTGGCTTGACGACCAAGGTCCGGGACTTCGCCGCCGTGGGCGCCAGGCCCTTCTACGCCTTCACCGCCGGGGTCATCGTCAATGTCATCCTGGGATTCGTGCTGTCGACGCAGGTCTTCGTCGAGTTCTGGACCAGGCTGGGGCAGTAGCTCAATCCTCGCGAAAGGCATCCGTGACGGATTGCAGAATCGCCTTTACGTCCTCGATGGCGCGCGGCGCATCGCCCGCGCGCAGCGATCGCATCAGGCACATGTGCAGGGCCACCATGGGGGCGAGGCCGCCGCCGACCGCGGCCCGGCGGCGCAGGGCGATGCGGCCGCGGACTTCCCAGTGCAGCGAGTCCCAAAGCTTCAGGAAGGTGCCATTGCCGCCCATTTCCACCAGGGTGCGGTGAAATTCCAGGGCGCCATCGATGTATTGCTCGGAGTCCCCGCGGCCGACGCCCTCGGACATGCTGGCGATGCACGACTGCAGCTTCTCCAGCGCGGCCGGTGTCAGCGGCAGACCGCGCTCGATCGAGCGCACTTCCATCATCAGCCGCAGCTCATAGGACTCGCGCATCTCCACCGAGTCGGCGCCGCGCACGCGCGTGCCGCGGTAGCGCTCGGAGCTCACCAGGCCGGTGCCCTCCAGTTCGCGCAGCGCCTCGCGGATCGGGGCCTGGCTGACATTGAACTCGCGCGCCAGCGACAGCTCCTTGAGCTGAAGGCCCGCCGGATAGGTGCCATCGAGGATGCGTGCCACCAGCACATCGCGGATCCGGTCGCGCATGCACAGACGTTTCAGAGCGGTATCCATTACAGCACCGGTGAATTCAGGCGAGCGGGAGTGGCCGTCCAGCCCCCGCCCAGTGCCTGGACCAGTGATACCGCCGCATTCAGCCGCGCCGCCTGGGAAGCGAGCGCTGCGCTCTGGGCCGCGAGCGCCGCGGTGTGCGTCGTGGTGACCTCGATGTAGTCGGCGACGCCGGCCGCGTAGCGTTCGTCGGCGTGATAGGCGGCGCTTTGGGCGGCCTTGGCCGAGGCGGCATCCGCGGCCTGCTGTTCGCTGAGCCGGCGAACCGCAACCAGGCCATCCTCCACTTCCTGGTAGGCGGTGAGCGCGGTCTTGCGATAGTCGGCAACCGACTCGTCATAGACGGCGCGTGCCTGGGCGTTCAGGGCGCGCCGGCCGCCGACATCCAGCAGCGGCAACTGGCCGCCCGGACCCACCGACCAGAAACGGCTGGGTGCCCCGATCCAGTTGGCCGCTGAAACACTCTCGAAACCGGCCGCCGCGGCCTGCAGCGAAAACACCGGAAACCACGCCGCGCGGGCCACACCGATTCCGGCGTTGGCGGCCGCGACTTCACGCTCGGCGCTGGCAACATCCGGACGACGTTCCAGCAGTACCGAAGGCAGTGCAACGCTGATCGCCGGCGGCTCGGCGGCCAGCGGCGCCGGCGGCAGAGTGAAGGCCGACGGGGGCAGGCCCAGCAGTACCGCAATCGCATGTTCCAGGCGCGCGCGCTGCAGACGGGTTGCCGCCAGTTGCGAGCGCGCGTTCTGCCGCAGCGTGTCCGCCTGGTCGACATCGGTGGCTGCCGCGACCCCGGTGTCGTAGCGGCGTCGGGTCTGTTCCCAGGCGGTGTCGAACTGCGCCACCGAATCCTCCAGCAGCCGCACGGTCGCATCATCACCGCGCAGGGTGAAGTAGTCCGTGGCCAGTTCGGCCTGCAGCGTCAGATCGAGGGCGGCGAGATCGGCGGCGCTACCCTGGGCGCGCGCATTCGCAGCCGCGGTGGTGTTGCGCAGGCGGCCGAACAGATCGATCTGCCAGGCCATATCGAGCGAGGCGATGAAGTCATTGCCGGTCTTGCCGGGGGCGAGGATGTCCGGGCCGTTGAGCGAGGTGCGACCGCGGATTGCCGATGCATCCAGGTTCAGCTGCGGATACTGCTGGGAGCGGGCCTGCCCGGCGAGCGCCCGGGACTGCTCGAAACGCGCGAACGCGGCGCGCAGATCCAGGTTGCCCGCGCGCAATTGCTGCTGCAGTTCGTTGAGCTTCGGATCACCGAATGCCTGCCACCAGTCCGGACGCGGCTGATCATCGGCAGGTGCCGCCGGCGCCCACTCCCCCGCCTCCTTGTACTGGGTGACCTCGTGGTCAAGCTTCGGCGCAACATAGGGGGGCGCGAGCGAGCAGGCACTGAGCAGTGCCGCGAATGCGCCGACGGTGACCAGCTGCTTCACGATCAGGCACCTGCCGCGGGCTTGGTGCCCAGGCGCACCTGGGCGTGATCCAGCAGCGAATCCGGGGGGCTGAGGATCACCACATCGTTGGGCGTCAGTCCATTGACCACCTCGATCGCCGCGCCATAGTCGCGGCCGATGATGATGGTCTTGAGCAGTACGTGACCGGTGGCATCAACGGTCGCCACGTGGATGCCATCGCTGCGGAACAGCAGTGTGTTGGCCGGCAGCTGCAGTGACACCCCCAGCGCGCCCGGCGGCACCTTGAAGTGCACATCGGCGTAGGCACCGGGCAGCAGGGCGCCACTGGCATTGTCGACCTTCAACTGCACCAGCAGGGTGTTGGTGGTCGGATCGATGGCATTGGCGGTGGAATCCATGCGGGCGCTGTAGCTCATCCCCGGATGGTCCGGGAAGCTCACCTGCGCCGTGGTCTGCGCGCCCATCTGCGGCGCAAAGGCCTGCGGCACCCGCACATACAGCCGCAGCTGGCGTTCGTCGCTGATGCGGAAAAGTTCCGGCCCGGTGCCGCCGCCGGCGGCGATCAGCCGGCCGACGTCGGTCTCGCGGGCCGTGATGACCCCGTCGAACGGCGCCACGATGCGCTGAAAGCCGTTGAGGTCGCGCAGCCGCTGCAGGTTGGCGCGTGCCGATTGCAGCTGTGCCTTGCTGGCATCCGCGAGGCTGGTCTTCTCATCCGCGTCCTGGCGCGACACCGAATCGGTCTTGCGCAGCGACTCCCAGCGCTCCGCGGTGACACTGGCGATCTTGGCGTTCGCCTCGGCGGTGGCGACATCGGCTTCGGCCTGGCTCAGCTGCTGCTGGACTTCGGGCGTATCGATCTCGGCCAGGAGCTGCCCGGCCTTGACGCGCGTGCCGATGTCCACCAGCCAGCGCTTCAGGTAGCCGCTGGTGCGGGCGTAGATCGGCGCGTCGATGTTGGCCTGCACCGTTCCTGGCAGTACCAGCTCGCTTCCCGTCGGATCGGTGGGCTTCGGATGCGTCGTGTTCACCGTGACGATGGCGGCATCCTCGGTCGCGCTGGCCAGTTTCGCCGCGGCCCGATGCGCCGAGATGATGTTCCAGGCAATGAAGCACAGCGCCGCCACGGCGATCACCAGGCCGACGCGGGCCAGCCCTTGCATGTGAATCCGGGTCTGGGGGGAGTTGGAGGGGTGCATAGTGGAGTCCGTTTTCGGTTCGGTGACTTCAGGCGTGTGAAGGAGAGTGCGCATGCGCCGGCTCGGGGGCGCGCCGCCGGCCATGCAGGGCGGTAAACACCACGGGCACGAACAGCAGCGTGGCGACGGTCGCCAGCAGCAGTCCGCCGATCACGGCGCGGCCCAGCGGGGCGTTCTGTTCGCCGCCTTCGCCCATCCCCAAGGACATGGGCAGCATGCCGATCATCATGGCGAGCGCGGTCATCAGCACCGGCCGGAAGCGGGTGAAGCCCGCATCCAGCGCCGCCTCCAGGGCCGAGGCACCCTGGTTCATGCGATCGCGCGCGAAGCTCACCACCAGGATGCTGTTGGCGGTGGCCACACCCATGCACATGATGGCGCCGGTCAGTGCCGGCACGGAGAGCGTGGTGCCGGTGATCAGCAGCATCCAGGCGATACCGGCCAGCGCTGCGGGCAGCGCGGTGATGATGATGAAGGGGTCCATCCAGGACTGGAAGTTGATGACGATGAGCAGGTAGACCAGCAGGATCGCACCCACCACGCCGATCGCCAGACCCGTATAGGAGCCGATCATGGTCTGCACCTGGCCGCGCAGCACGATGTGGGTCGCCTTGGGCAGCTTGGCATCGAACGCTGCAATCCTGGCGTTGATGTCATCGGCCACCGACCCCAGGTCGCGGTCCTGCACATCGCCGTAGATGTCGATCAGATTCTGGGTGTCATAGTGGTATACGACCGCCGGAGTGGTGCCGCGGGTAATGGTGGCGACACCGCCGAGAATCTGCGGTGTCGCACCGGAGGTCACCGGAACATTGCGCAGGTCATCCAGCGAGGTCATGCGGTACTGCGGGGTCTGCGCCACCAGGGGGTACTGCAGGCCGTTCTCCGGGTTCAACCAGAAGGAGGGCGCGATCTGGCTGCTGCCGGACAGGGTGAGCAGCAGGTTGTTGGCCACGTCGTGCTGGGTGATGCCCAGCTGCTGGGCGCGGCTGCGATCGGTGTTCACGCGCAGCTCCGGCAGATCATCCGGTTCCTCGATGCGGGCATCGACCAGGCCGGGAATATGGCGCACCGATTCCAGCAGTTCATTGGCCACGTCCCGGTTCTTCGGGCTTGGGCCGACGATCTGAATGTCGATGGGCGCGGGGATGCCGAAGTTCAGGATCTGGCTGACGATGTCGGCGGGCAGGAAGGCAAAGTTCGCGCCCGGGAATTGCTGGGGCAACTCGCGGCGCAGGATGTGTACGTACTTCGAGGTCGGCGCATGGCCCGGCTTGAGCGATATCAGCACGTCCGCATCCGAACTGCCGACGGTACCCGAGGTGCTGTAGGTGACATTGATGCTCGAGACCGCCAGCCCGATGTTGTCGACCACGCTGCTGATCTGATCGGCGGGAATGACCTGGCGTACCGCATCCTCGACATGATCGACCAGACCCGCGGTGTCCTCCACCCGAAAGCCCGTCGGCCCGCGCACATGCAGCTTGATCTGTCCGGCATCCACTTCGGGAAAGAAATTCCGGCCCAGGAAGGGGTAGATGATCATCGAGGCGAATGCCACGGCCAGAAATCCGATCATGAAGGGGCGGCCATTCGCCAGCGCCAGCTTCAGCAGATCGTGATAGCGCGCGCGCAGCGCCTCGAAGCGGGTCTCAAAGCGCCGCTGGAAACGCTGCCAGGCATTCGGATTGGCCAGCGCCGCCTTCTCCGCGGCGGCGGTGCGCAGCCAGTACATGCACAGCGTCGGCACCAGCGTCCGGGACAGGATATAGGAGGTCAGCATCGCGAACACCACCGCCTCGGCCAGCGGCACGAACAGGTAGCGCGCCACGCCGGTCAGCAGGAACATCGGCACGAACACGATGCAGATCGACAGCGTGGAGACCAGGGCCGGCACCGTGATCTGCCGCGAGCCTTCGAGAATGGCAGGCGTCACGTCCATGCCCTCCTCGAGGTGACGGTTGATGTTCTCGATGGTCACGGTGGCATCGTCGACCAGGATGCCCACCGCCAGCGCCAGGCCGCCGAGGGTCATGAGGTTGATGGTCTCGCCCGTCGCCCCCAGCAGGATGATGGAGGAGAGGATGGACAGCGGGATCGAGATTGCGATGATGAGCGTGCTGCGCCAGCTGCCCAGGAACAGCAGCACCATCAGCGCAGTCAGGGCCGCGGCGATCAGCGCTTCGGTGACGACGCCGCGGATGGCGGCGCGCACGAACACGGACTGATCGCCGGTGGCCGCGATGGATGCGCCATCGGGTATCAGCTCGCGCACCCGGGGCAGCCGGTCCTTGATGGTATTGACGATGGTGAGCGTGGAGGCCGAGCCGGTCTTCTGGATGGACATCAGCACCGCGCGCCGGCCGTCAACGCGTACCACGTTGGTCTGCGGCGGATGCCCGTCGTGCACGAAGGCCACATCGCGCAGGTAGGTGACGGACCCATCGCGGCTGCGTATCGGCAGGTCGTTCAGCGCTGCGATGCTCGTGGGGCTGGCATTGAGCCGCACGTTGTATTCGGTGGCGCCGATCTTCTCGGTGCCCGCCGGAATGATCAGCGACTGGTTGGCGATGGTGTTGTTCACGTCCATCGGCGTCAGGCCCTGGGCGCGCAGCGCATCGGGCCGCAGATCGATCTGCACCTGGCGCGTGGCGCCGCCGAACGGATAGGGAATGGACACGCCGGCGATGGTGGCAATCTGCGAGCGCAGCACCTGGTTGCCGAAGTCAAACAGCTGCGCCTCGGTGAGCTTGTCGCTGGACATGGCCAGCTGCAGGATCGGGACGCTGGAGGCGTTGTACTTCAGGATCAGCGGTGGCTGCGCGCCGGGCGGCATGTTGCGCAGCGCGGTCTGGCCATAGGCCGTGACCTGGGACATGGCGAGGTCGATGTTCACCCCGGGCTGGAAGAACAGCTTGATGACCGCCATGCCCGGGTAGCTCTCGGACTCGACATGTTCGATGTCATTGACGATGGTGGTGGCGTAGCGCTCCAGCTGCGCGGTGATACGCCCGGACATGTCATCCGGCGACATACCCGTGTAATTGAAATTCACTGCAATGATGGGTATGGCAATGTCCGGGAAGATGTCCACCGGCATGCCCGGCCGCAGCGGCGTGCCAAACAGCGTCAGGCCACCGAGCAAGGGGAGCAGGAGTGCCAGAACAATGAAGGTGTAGGGGCGCTTCAGCGCCACCTCAACGATCCACATGGGTGAGTCCAGTCGTCAGAATCGATTATCGATAATCTACAACAATTTCCTTACGAGGCAATTACCGATCATTAATCTGCACGAACGGGCGATGAGCTTTGGAGCAATAGGCTGATTTTGATGAAGAAAATCCTGATCCTGAGTTTCGCCCTATACGCAACCTTGAGCGTGGCCGCAAATCCGCCACCGCCCGTGGCGTGGCCTCCCCCGCAAGCCATGGTCAGCTGGCAGGACCCTCAGGCAGCGCCGGCGCTGGCCAGGGCGGTGACCGTACAGGTGCTGACCTTCAATGATTTTCACGGCAACCTGCAAACCCCGGCGGCACCGGATGGGCTGCGGCCCGCCGGTGGTGCCGCGGTGCTGGCGGCCTATCTGAATGCGCGACGCGCCCGCGATCCGCAAGGGACGCTGATCATCCATGCCGGGGATCTGCTGGGCGCCAGTCCCCCCATCACCCGATTGCTGCAGAATGAACCGGCCATTCAGTTCCTGAATCTGCTCGCCGGCGACCAATGCCCTTACGGGGCAGCGACCCACTTCTACTCAGCGGCGAGCTGGCGCGAACACCCCGATCCCTGCCCGCTCATCGGCACTCCGGGCAATCACGAATTCGATGCCGGCCCCGAAGAGCTGCTGCGGCTGCTCAATGGCGGCAACGCCAAGGCCGGTCCCTTTCTGCAGGACCCCTGGCGCGGAAGCCGGGTGCCGTATGTGTGCGCCAATGTCCTCGACCGGCGCACCGGACATACGCTGCTGCCGCCCTATGCCGTGGTCGTGATCCACGGGGTGCCGATCGGAGTCATCGGCGCGGTACTGAAGGAAACCCCGACCATGGTGCCGGCCTGGGCGACGGCGGATCTGCAGTTCACGGATGAGGCCGCGGCGATCAATGCCGCCACGCGCGAACTGCACGCGCAGGGGGTGCACACGGTGCTGGTGACCATTCACCAGGGCGTGGTGCCGACGCCTTCAGGCCCGGGATTCGCCTGGCATGGACCCCTGCTGCGCATCGTCTCGCAGCTTGATCCGGGCATCGATGTGGTGATCTCGGGGCATACCCACAACTTCACCAATGCATTGTGGCCCGACCATGCGGGCCACCCGGTGCTGGTGGTGCAGGACTTCTCCTATGGCGTGGCCTTCGGGGAACTGACCCTGAAACTGGATCCGGACAGCGGCCGGGTGCTCGCAAAGTCCGCCCGGGTATTGCCGGCCTGGGCCGACGCGGGTGCCGGCCTGCACCCGGATCCTGGCGTGACCCGACTCACGCAGCAGGCGGTGGCCGCGGTGGGTCCGCGGGTGGCGCGGGTGGTCGCACGCAGCGACCTGGCGCTCACGCGGCGCATGTCAGCGGCGGGCGAGTCGGTGCTCGGCGATTTCGTCGCCGACGCCCAGCGTGCAGCCGTGCACGCCGACATCGGCTTGATGAATGCCGGTGGCCTGCGCGCGGACCTCTTGCCCGGAACCATCACCTGGGGGGACATCCTCACCGTGCATCCCTTCGGCAATCGCATCCTGGCGCTGAACATGACGGGCGCGCAGCTGCTGCGAACGCTGGAGGAGCAGTGGCCGGCGGACCCGTCCGCCATACCTCAGATTCTGAAGACCTCCGGCCTGTACTACCAGTGGGACCCGGCTCAGCCCACCGGTTCGCATGTGGTGCGCGCCTGCGACGCGCAGCGGCGCCCGCTGCGCGCCACGGCGCTGTACCGCGTCGCCGTCAATGACTTCCTGGTCGGCGGTGGCGACAATTTCAAAAGCTTCGGCGGCTTGCCGGTGGCTCAGCTCGGACCGCTGGATGCCGAGGCACTGGAGAGTTACCTGAAGACCCTGCACGGGCCGATCGTTGCGCCCGCGGGTCCACGCATCTTTGTGAGCGGAGGTCCGGCGCTGCAGTGTCGCGCCGCCGACTCTCAGGCCACGTCCTCGCCGTAATCGCGATCGGGATAGTCCGTGGCGCCCTGCTTCCAGTAGCCGCGCGTGGTGACCCACTCGCGCGCCAGTGCACGCTCCACCAGCAGGTGGCGGCGGATGCGGCGCATGGCATCGGCCTCGCAGGCGACATAGACGGCGCCGGTGCCCGCCGGTTGCTGGAAGGCGGCGACCGCGGCCGCCAGCTCGATTCCAGCCGGTCCGGCGTTGCCGTGGTCCAGCAGCGGCTGCGCGCGGTGCAGCCAGCGCAGGCTGACATTGGGGCGCGCCGGTGCGATGTCGAACTCATCCGCCGCAGCGTCGACTTCCACCAGCACCTGGGTGCGCACCGTGTCGGGTACCACATCAAGAATGGTGGCGATCGCCGGAATCGCCGATTCGTCCCCGCCGAGCAGCAGCCACTGCGCCTGCGGGTCGAGCGCATAGCAGCGTCCCGGACCTGCGATGATCATGGATTGACCGACTTCGGCCTGCGCCGCCCAGCTGGCGGCTGGCCCGGTCCCGTGCAACACGAAGTCCACCGTCAACTCGAGCCGCTGTGCATCGAAGTGACGCGGCGTGTAGGTGCGCGAGAGGGGACGGGAGTCCGGATCGGCGTCGGGTGCGCCCATGATGAGTTTGATATGCGCCGCCGGACCATTCCAGTTGAAGGCCGCCAGTGCCGGTCCGCCAAAGACGATGCGGACCATGCGCGGCGTCAGGCGCTGCACGCGCAGCACGGTGGCGGGGTGGCGCGGCTTGCGGGGCGCGTTCACGGTACCCTGGCGGTGGGTGGCAGCACGGCGCCGGGTGCGTGGCTGCCGGCCGGTGGCACCGGGGCCGCGTCGGCCCAGATGCGGGCCGTGTCGATCTTGCCGGTGAGCAGCAGGGTGCCGTGCAGATTGGTACCGTCCATGGCGAAGACATCATAGAGCGCATCGAAGGAGCGGGCATTGCCGCTGCGGGCGCTGAGCTGCTGCAGAGCATCCTGGTGCGTGATGCTCTCGGCCGTATGCATGACCGCCACATCGCGGGTGCCCGAGATGATCATGATCTGGTTGCCGGAGGGCCCGGCGAAAGTCGCGAAGTAGCCGTAGTCGTGATAGGTCTGCTCGCCGGGCACCGGCATGGCCGCCTGGCTGATATAGCGCTTGCCCGAAGCCCGATCGATCAGCACGTCGAAGGACTCGCCCACATCGAAGCGTGAGCCGCTGAACACCAGGTCGCTGAGCATGCCCATGCCGCTCAGGTACCCGATGTAAATGACATCCGAGGACTTGAGCATGGTGGGCGTGACGTCCGAGGCCATCACCACGCGGGTGCGCGCGGCCGCTCCCGCCAGCAGCGGCATCAGGTCCTTGAGCGCATAGGCCGCCGAGGTCGGCAGGTAATTCAACTGCATGTCCTGGTAACGATCGGCGAGTTCCGGATGCAGCTTCAGGTACTGGTCCAGATCGGCCGGGGAGTTGATGGAGAACTCACGCACCAGGCGCTGCACCTCCATGTTCCGATCGGTCTCGGCAAAGATGTAGTAGTCCCCCAGCACCACCAGCAGCGGCCGGTCCGAGTTGAGCAGGCGCGTCCACAGCGGATTGTGGAGCACCGGGTCGGCATTGCCCGAAGGCGGGTGCCAGAACCAGGCACCGAGGCACAGCAGGTTGATGAGCAGGGAGGCCGCCAGCACCGGCCACAGCCAGCGCCGTGGGCGGCCGGGCGCTGGCGGCAGCCCGGGTTCGCGCACTTCACGGGACGCTTCGGGGAGCGCTGCAGGGCCTGCGGGGCGCTCAGCGGCGGGATCTTCGATCACGAACCGGTACGCGCCCTTGGGGATGGTCAGTCGATTCGGTTCGCCTCGACCTGCGCCCGAGTAGTATTCTTCGAGCTTGCGGCGCAGCTTGTGGACGTAAACCCGAACCATAGCGTCCTGGGCGACATCGAAATCCATGTCCTTGCCGAAGACCTCGATGGCGACTTCCGTCTCCTTCGGGGCACGGCCGGTTGCGGAACATTCAATCAGGAAATCAAACAGCTTCTGAATGAGCTGCGAGCGACCCAGCGCATCGGTGGCGCGGATCCGGGCGGCCAGCACCTGCAATGATTCGGGCTCGGACATGGGATGGGATGGATGTGGCGCGGGCGGCGATGCTAGCACGATTTGTTAACGTTAAATAACGCAATCAGAAACAGTGATTTAGCTGACTATCACGGGTGTTGGGGCGCACCATGTACCCGGTGGGCGTCTCTTGGGAGAGGGGTAGATGATCCGAGAATTCTGCAGGTGGCTGGCCGCCACCGCATTGAGCGAGCATATCCAGGACATTTTCTGGGTGATTCCGACAGTGCAGATCGTGCATATCGTCTCGATCGCCATCGTGATGACGTCCATGGCCATGCTGGATCTGCGCCTGGTGGGCATCGCCGGGCGCCGCCAGAGCCTGCCCGACATGGCGCACCGGTTCCTGCCCTGGGTGTGGGCGGCGCTGGTGGTGCTGCTGTGCTCCGGAAGCATCCTCATCATCGGGGAGCCCGGCCGTGATCTTCTGAACAAGGTGTTCTGGCTGAAGATGTCGCTGCTGGCCGCGGGCTTGGTGCTGACCTTTACGTTCCAGTTTATGTTGCGCCGCAACAAAACCTTCTGGGATCGCAATCGGGCGGCAGCCATCGCGCTGGGCTCGGTGTCGCTGCTGATCTGGATCGGGATCATCGGTTGCGGGCGCTGGATCGCCTATGTCGAGCATGGTTGAGCAGACAGGGGCGCGGTAGACATGATCAAGCAAATACTGCAGGCGATGGAGGCGACCCCCTGGGGCACGGCCGTTCGCGAGAACACCTGGCTGTTCCCCACCATCGAATCGATTCACGTGCTGTCGCTGGTGCTGGTGGTCGGATCCATCATGGTGGTCGACCTGCGGCTGCTGAACCTGGCCTCGCGGCAGCGCTCGGTGAAGGAACTGACCGATGACGTGCTGCCCTGGACCTGGATTGCCTTCATCTGCGCGGCCATCACCGGCACGCTGCTGTTCAGCTCTTCGGCGGTGCGTTATTCGGGGATCTGGCAGTTCGAGGCCAAGATGTGCATGTTGGTGCTGGCCGCCATCAACATGGGCATCTTTCACCTGGGTGCCTTCCGTTCCGTCGCGCAATGGGACAAGGCGCCGGTTCGGCCGCCCCTGGCGGCCCGGCTTGCCGGGGGCATTTCGCTGGGCATCTGGGTGGTCATCGTCGCGCTGGGTCGCTGGATCGGCTTCGCCTGAACTGAAGCTGCGCGGGTTGGCGCCCCAAGGCTTGCCAGGGCGCGCCCAGGTGCGATTCCATGGAGTCAGGCGAGAGGGGGGCGAGGGTGCAATACGTTGTCAGGTGCATCACCGGGTTGCTGAGCGTGTCCACGCTGCTGGTCATGGGATCGGCCGTGGCGGCCGAAGCGCCCGCATCCAGACCCGACCTGAGCGGTGTATGGGAAGTCACCATGGGTGTGCGTACCCGGCCCGGACCGGGGATGCCCGAACAGCCTGCGCTGACCCCCGACTATGCGCAGAAGCTCGCGGACTTCAAGGCCGCCCAGGCGCGCGGCGAGAATCAGGAAACGCCCCAGGCCAACTGCGTACCGCCGGGCATGCCCGGCATCATGAACCAGCCCTATCCCATGGAACTGCTGTTCACGCCGGGCAAGGTCACCATCGTGATCGAGGCCTACAGTCAGACGCGGCGCATTTTCATGGACGGCCGCAAGCATCCGGATGATCCGGACCTCACCTACAACGGCCACTCCATCGGCCATTGGGAAGGGGACACGCTGGTGGTGGACTCGGTCGGCTTCACGCCGGACACCGCCCTGGGTCCCAGCCAGGGATACCGCCACAGCGACCAGATGCACATCGTCGAGCGTTTCCGCCTCACCGCTGCCGACACCATGGAAGTCGTGACGACCATCGATGACCCCAAGGCCCTCAGCAAACCCGTTACCGCGACCAAGGTGCTCAAGCGCCATCCTGACTGGGATATCGCCGAGTACATCTGCGAACAGAACAACCGCAACCTGTCCGACGACAAGGGCAAGGCCGGCATCATCCTCAACCATTGAGGCAATCATGAAACCCAACGCGATCCGTCTGCGCACCGGCGCACTGTGGCTGACCCTGGCGGCATTGCCCTCGGCGGTGCTGGCGCATCACTCCTACGCCATGTTCGACATGTCCCAGACCCTGACTCTGCAGGGCACGATCCGTGACTTCCAGTGGACCAATCCGCACAGCTGGATCTGGATTGATGTCCCGGATGCCAAGGGGGCGGCCGAGCAGTGGGGCATCGAGGGCATGAGCCCCAATTATCTCGCGCGCCGCGGCTGGAACAAACACACGCTCAAATCCGGTGACAAGGTCAGCATGCTGATCCATCCGCTCAAGGGCGCCGAACACGGCGGCAGCTTCATGAGCGTGACATTGGCCGATGGCAGCGTGATGCGCCAAAGCGGCGGGCCGCCGCCGCCGGCCTCCTCGGCGCCCTGATATGCCGCTGACGGCCATGGAGCACTACCTGGTGCTCACCTCGGACCTGGATGCCACGCGCGACTTCTACCAGGACGCGCTGGGCATGAGCCAGGGCTTCCGGCCGCAGCTTGGGTTTCCCGGCTACTGGATGTACCTGGGTTCCACACCCGTGATCCATATCGCCGAGTGGGTCAGCTATACCGCCCACTCCACCGGCAAGGACATTCCGGTGACGGCGCCGGCCGCGAGCACCGGGGCCTTCGATCACGTCGCCTTCAATGCCGAGGACTTCGAGGCCGTGGTGGCACGCCTGGCCCGCCATGGGGTGACCCCGGCGCGCAACCTGGTGTCCAAATCCGGCATGCGGCAGCTGTTCGTGTTCGATCCGAACGGCGTGAAGCTTGAAATCAATTTCCGAAATCAATAAGCATTGTTGGGGGGGATCATGAACAGTATGCGCAAGTTCAAGTGCCTGGCGGCGCTGCTGCTGCTGGCCGGCGCAAGCAGCGCGCAGGCGGCGCAGTGCGATCGGGGCTGCCTGGAAGGTTTCGTCGACCGCTACTTCGATGCCCTGCTGGCCCATGATCCATCGCGTGTGCCGCTGGCAGCTGATGTGCGGTACACCGAGGACGGTCAGCAACTGGCGATCGGCGACGGGCTGTGGCGCACCTTGCATGCCAAGGGCCACTACCGCCTGTTCGTCACCGACCCGCCTGCGGGCGAGGTGGCTTTTTTCGGCACCATCGAGGAGGACAACCGCGACCCTGCCAAGGGCACCGAAGTGCTGATGGCGCTGCGCCTGCGCGTGCGCGACGGCAAGATCACGCAAATCGAGGAATTGATGGCGCGCGATGAGAAGCCGGCGCTGGCCATGGATGGCAAGACGGTGGATCCGATCTACCTCGCCACCGTGCCGCCCGCCGAGCGGGTCTCACGCGCGCAGCTGATCGCCACGGCCAACAAGTACTTCACCGGCATGCAGCAGAATGACGGCAAGGGCGACTATCCCTTCGCCGATGACTGCAACCGGCTGGAAAACGGCATGCAGACCACCAACGCGCCCACGCCCCCCGGGCAGACGCGGCCGGACCCTGCCACCTCCAGCAATTATTCCGCGCAGTGGAGCTGCATGGAGCAGTTCAAGTCCGGCCTGCTGCACTTCGTCAGTCGCATCCGCGACCGGCGCTATGTCGCGGTGGACGAGGAGCGCGGCATCGTCTTCGCCTTCGGCTTCTTCGATCACGAGGGCGGCGACACCCGGCATTTCACCACGCCCGACGGACGGCAGATCGTCGCCGGTCCGGTGCAGCCCTGGACCTGGGAGATTGCCGAGCTGTTCAAGGTGCAGGGCGGCAAGATCCATCGCATCCAGGCCGTCCTGCAGCGCAGCCCCTATGGCATGAATTCGGGTTGGAGCACCTGGCAGCAGGGCATGTCGGACCAGGCCCGCGACGTGAGCATGCAGTAGCGGCCGGGGCGCCTAGACCTTCAGGGTGCGCAGCTGGCGGTTGGTGATTTCATCAACCGGCTGGCTGCTCTGCGCCTGCTTCAGGAAGGCAACCGTGTCCGCGACCGACAGCGGCCGGCTCACCAGGTAGCCTTGAACCAGGTCGCAACCCAGGCGCTGCAGCAGATTCCAGGCTTCGTGCGTCTCGACGCCCTCGGCCACCACCTTCAGGCCCATGTTGTGGGCCAGCTCGATGGTGGACATGATGATGGTCACATCGTCGCGGCGCTCATGGGCGCGGGTGATGAAGGAACGGTCGATCTTCAGTTCATCCAGGGGCAGGCGGCTCAACTGCGACAGGGATGAGTAACCGGTGCCGAAGTCATCCAGCGAGAAGCGCACCCCGGCGATGCGCAGCAGCTGCATGTTGCGAACCGCCAGCGCCGGGTCGCGGATCACGGCGCCTTCGGTGATCTCCAGGATCAGGCGCGTCGGGGGCACGCCGTGCTTGCCAAGGGTCTCCAGTATCTCATCGCCGAGCTGCGAATCGAGCAGATCCGGCGCCGACAGATTCACCGCGACGTCGATGTCGATGCCGTCACGGCGCCATGCCGCCATCTGCGCGATGGCCGCACCCAGGGCCCAGCTGGTCAGGCGCCGCGAGCCTCCGGTCTGTTCGGCTATGGGCACGAACTCACCCGGTGACACCGGACCCAGCTGCGCATGGGTCCAGCGCGCCAGCGCCTCGAGGCTGCGCACCCGGCCGCTCGCCAGATCGATCTTGGGCTGATACACCAGCGTGAGCTCATTGCGTTCGATGCCGCCGCCCAGATCACCGGCCAGCGCCAGACGTCGCCGCAGTTCCTCCTCGCGACCGGGGCGATATACCGCGATACGCCCGCGCGCCTCGCCGGCATCCTCCAGCGCCGTATGCACATGGCGCAGCAGTCCTTCGGCGGTATTGTCATGATCCGGCGCGCAGCACATGCCGGCATTCACGTGCAGGTCAAGACTCACCGACAGCAGGCTGAAGCCGGCACGCAGCGAGCCGATCAGCTGTTCGGTGAGCAGCGCGGCGCGGCTGAGGGTGCAGCCGCGCGCCACGACCAGGAACTGCGCGGAACCCAGGCGCGCGGTGATGTCATTCTCGCCGCAGTTCTGGCGCAGCCGTTGCGCCATTTCACGCAGCGCCGAGTCGCCTACGTGGTGGCCCAGGGAGGCGTTGATCTCCCCGAGATTGACCACTTCGAGCAGGATCAGGGCGACGGGCGGCGGCGGCGACAGGCGCAGCAGCTCCTCCAGATGGCGTTCGGTGTAGGTGCGGTTGGGCAAGCCGGTCAGCGCATCGTGATGCGCGTCGTGACTGATCCGCGCCTCGCGTTCGGCGATGTTCTCCTGCATCGCGTTGAAGGTCGCCGCGAGGCTGCGGAACTCCTCGCCGCCGCCCACGTCCACGGTCTTATCATAGGTGCCGGCCTGGATTCGCTGGGCGGCACGCACCAGCTCGCGGATGGGCCGGGTCGCGCCGCGGCTCAGCAGCAGCGCGATTCCGAGGGCGGCTCCCAGTGCGATGCCGCCGATGGCCGCAAGCGCATTGCGCTGTGAACGATACGGCGCCATCACCTCAGCCATTGGCTGCTGCAGCACAACAGCGACCCTCTCGGAGGACCCGCCCAGCCGCGACACCGAGGTCAGGTAGTCCTGCTGGCCCAGCGGCTCGGCCTGGGTGGCATCGCCCAGCATCGACAGGTCGTGGCGGGCGGCCAGTGCGGCGCGTTCCTCGGGCGGCAGCGTCGAGGCCATGAGATTCAGACGCCCGTGATCACCCGCCAGGACGCTGACCTGGGTGCCCACCAGATCGCGCACATGCGAGGCGAGTTCATCATCCACCGCAAAGCCCATGGCCACCCAGGCAATGGTCTCGGGGGCGCGCACCGGGGTCACGAAGAAC
>Ga0210391_10000114_pt1 | contig 96378 bp, 59 predicted proteins | sample IncBWC12OmetaG_FD_160573 | JGI IMG/M metagenome (GOLD analysis project Ga0210391, IMG submission 160573) | Forest soil microbial communities from Barre Woods Harvard Forest LTER site, Petersham, Massachusetts, United States - Inc-BW-C-12-O ...
CTGGTTGCGCAGCCTGCAGAATCTGGCCACGTCCATATCCAAGAAAGGCAAGATTCCAGCGAGCGTTGCCGCTATTTACTTCGATTCCACGCGAGGTGAAGTGCGTGGAAAGATCCTGGGCAGAGTTGATTGCGGTAATTTCTGTCTTAGACGAATGCACCTTGTAGGCCTGCGAATCTGCGCCCAAGGTGGCTGAAATCGCCGATTGAGCGGAGGCCGGAAGAGAAGACTTTGCAGTTGAACTGGCGAAAAGTGAGAATGAAAAGGTTGAAACGATAGCAAGAGCGAGGGTCAGACGATTCAGCATGAGAAGTCCCTTTCGCAGAGACGGCTTAGGAGATTAATGCAGGACGAGCGTGGAGTTGGGGGAATCTACCTCATCCGCTAATGTAGACGATTTTGCACCCGTTATGCGACGCGGTCAAGATGAAGGAAATTGCAACCCTGTGCGGCCAGCGGAGGCAGGGGTTATGCTAAGATCGGTTGAAAATTCCCTCCCAAGAACATCTCTCGGAGAATCCAAGACATGCGCAAGCTTTCGCTATTGTGCCTTTTGCTGCCGTTGAGCCTCGCATGGGGCCAGACCGAACCCAATGAGCCGACAGCCGGATCAGCAACTACCGTCGACCGCAATGCGAAAGACAGTGCGAAAGACAAAGACGACAAGCAGCCGCTGCCGGATTCAGCGGCCGCGGTTCCTCCGGACGCCGCGGTTTTGACGATCAAGGGTTTGTGCCCGGGGCAGGAAAAAACGGCATCCGGGGCATCGGCGTGCCAGACCATTATCACGAAAGCGCAGTTTGAAGAGCTGACGGAGGCGCTCCATCCCAACATGCCGCCGACTACGAAGCGGCAGCTCGCCAGCTCGTATCCGCGGCTGATGGCGATGGCTCATGAAGCGGAGCAGTGCGGGCTGGACAAAAAGGAACATTTTCAAGAAATGATCGCGTTCGCGCGGCTGCAGATTTTATCCCAGGATCTGGTGCACGAAATCGAGGACGAAGCATCGCAGATTTCGCAGAAAGATGTTGAGGATTACTACCGCGAGAATGCGGCAAATTTCGAGCGAGTGAACGTGGAACGGATTACCGTACCCAATATTAGGCAGGTAAGCCAGAGCGCCGGTGCATCCGGCAATAAAGAGAACAGCGAAGAACAGGATAAGGCAGCGATGAAGGGGGAAGCCGATTCGCTGCGGGCGCGCGCTGCGGCGGGAGAGGATTTTGCGACACTGCAAAAGGCAGCTTATGAGTTTGCCGGATTGAGTACACCTCCGCCAGCGACGAGTTTGTCGATGATTCGGCGCACAACGCTCCCCGCCGGCCACGCGTCTGTATTCGATCTAAAGGCCGGAGAGGTTTCGCCGGTGATCAGTGACGACGGAGGCTTTTACATCTATAAAGTTGTTTCTAAACAAGATGAGCCGCGGAATGAGGCCGAAAAAGAGATTCGCAAGACTTTGGTGAGCCAGCGCATCCATGCCACGATGCAGAAGGTGCAGGATTCGATTACGACCGAGATGAACCAGGCATATTTTGGACCGCCTTCGAAGCACCATGCGGCATCGCAGACAAAGGCCAATCCGGCCGGTGCAGCGAGTACCGCAGCAGACAATCCGAAGTAGTTAGATTGGGGCAGAGTCGAACGGCCCTATCCTCGTCAGTCTCCATTTCTAACATTATGTATTGACTTGACCCCAGTAGACGTCTATTACCTATATTGGCCTGAGCCCCCCTCTGGGCCGTGTTCTGTCCGCCTTTTGGACAGGTTTTCAAAACCGGGTTCCCGCTCGAAATCCATAAACAGAGGTTTCGTGTGATCATGCATTGCTTGCTGGTTAAAAGTGACCCCGCTTCATTCACAGGGGTCGCGCGGCTTCGAACGTTGCCAGCGGTATTCTTCGTTGCCGCTATATTTCTTCTTACGACGGCTGCGGCGTGGGGGCAAGCCAGTGTGTTGACCGGGCGCAACGATGTCTCTCGCGACGGGCTTTTCGGCACCGAGACGACCTTAACCACGGCGAATGTAAACAAAGGCACCTTTGGAAGCCTGTTTTCGTGCAATGTGGATGGTTACGTGTCTGCACAGCCCTTGTACGTGCCTGCAGTGACCATCGCCGGCGCCACTCATAACGTGGTATATGTGGCGACAGAACACGACAGCGTTTTCGCCTTCGATGCCGACAATATGGACTGCGCCGCTCCGCTTTGGCAGGAGAGTTTGATTCCATCCGGAAGCACGACCGTGCCAGTGAACGTTCAAGGGTGCGCTGGCGTGAACGGCCTTACGGAAATTGGAGTTCTGGGAACACCAGTTATCGATCCGACGAGCGGCACGCTCTATGTGGTCGCGAAGTCTACCCTTACGAATACCGACAAGACCAACTTCTGGCTGCACGCGCTGGATATTACGTCTGGAGCCGAAAAGTTTGGCGGGCCCACCAACATTCAGGCTTCTGTGCAGAGCATCAACGGGACGCTCAATTTCAATCCTCTATCGCAAATGCAACGCCCTGCGTTGCTGCTCTCGAACGGAACAGTATTCATAGGATTCGGTTCGAATGGCTGCGATCTGAAGGATCACGGCTGGCTGATGGCCTATAACGCCGGTTCGCTCCAGGACCGAGAGGGCGTTTTCAATGCCTCGCCCGATGTATCGGCGGGAGATGCGATCTGGATGAGCGGGGGTGGGCCGGTCGCGGATTCGAATGGATACATCTATCTGGTAACGGCGAACGGCGACTTCGACATCAATACGGGCGGATCGGATTACGGCGATTCGGTGGTGAAGCTGCAATTGACGAGTAATGGCCTCTCGGTGGCCGATTACTTCACTCCATTCGATCAGGAAAACATGGAGGCGAACGATCTCGACCTCGGCTCGGGCGGTGTCATGTTGCTGCCTCCGCAATCCGGAACCTATCAGAATCTGCTGATCGCCGGCGGCAAAACGGGGACTATCTACGTCATCAACGAGCAGGATTTGGGTCAATACGACATCGACGGAGAGAATAACAATCAGATTCCGCAGTCGATTGCCAACGCGCTGCTTCAGGAGTATGGCACCGCAGCCTACTGGAACAATATGGTTTATTTCTCGGCGCACGATGACTTTCTGAAAGCATTCAGCGTGACGAACGGAGTACTCTCTACCGCTCCAGTTGCGCAATCCACGGCCCATTATGTAGTGGTCGGTGTCCCAGTAATCTCGGCCAACGCAAACACCAACGGCATCGTTTGGGTGGTACGTTTCGTCAAAAGTAACGGAAACGAGGGACTCTACGCGTACAACGCTACCGCGACAGGCGCGCTGCTTCCGGAACTTTATGATACGAATCTGAACTCCAGCCGAGACGGTTTGGGAGGGACGGCGCATTTCGCCACTCCGATTATTGCCAACGGAAAAGTCTACGTGGGAACCGCCGCTACACAATCGCAATTGAAGGTGTACGGATTGCTTCCAACTCTTGCGGCGAGCGCTGGAAACGGCCAGTCGGGCACGGTAGCAACGACATTGCCGACGGCCCTTGCCGTCACCGCGACGGACTCTTACCAGCATCTGCCGATCGCGGGAGTCACGGTAAATTTCAGTGACGGCGGCGCGCAAGGCACGTTCAATCCGACGAGTGCGACTACAAATTCAAGCGGTGTCGCCACCACTCAATACACTTTACCTACAAAGGCGAAGACCATCACGATCAACGCGACCAATCCGAACTACGTAACTGGATCGTTCAGTGAGACGGCGACGGCTGGGAATCCAGCAGCCTTGGCCGATATTTCGGGAGGGTATCAAAGTGGTGTGGTCGGGACTACTCTGCCTGCGCCGCTTTTGGTGCGCCTGAAAGATACCTACGGAAATGTGGTTCCCGGCATTCCGGTTACGTTTATTGACAATAAGGCGGGCGGAATGTTCACTCCTCCCAGCCCAGTGACGACAGACTCTACGGGCACGGCCACCGTGAGCTACACGCTCCCGTCAACACCACAGACCATCACGATCACTCCGTCCTATGGAACGCTTTCGGGCAAATTTACGGAGAAGGCGACCGCTGGAGCAAAACGGCAGTGAGTGTGCTCTGTCAGTAACTTTTCAAACACAAAACTCCCTCATGTAAAATGCTGTTTTCGGAGGCGATTTAGAACGAATGCAATCGAAGTTCTGCGTGTGTTTGCTGGTGGGGATGTTTCTGGCGCCGTTTGTTTTGGCCGCTTCCGACAGCACTTGTCCTGCTTCGCAAGATTATCGAGCCCCGCACCGTTTCGACCGATACGTCGTGCGTATCATTCCCGGTGTTCCGCCGCACGGAAAAGATCGGTTTGAGTTCCGCTGCCTGGGGACCATCATGCCGCCACAGGGCGTCCGAAAAACCATTGCCAAAGATTGGACGATGGCGGTCGACCCGATTTCCGGGAGTGACGTAAGTGGTGGTGGCAAGCCGGATGTAGTATTTGAGGGTCACACCAGCGGCGCTCGCTGCTGCTACGAATACTGGGTCGCGAGCCTGACCCGTGCGCCGCGGCTGATAAAAAAGATACGCAGCCCGTTGCAGGCCAAGTTCGAAAAAACCGCCGACGGCACGGTTGAGATTCGGATTCCTGACGCTGCCTTTCAATTTTTTATGTTGCCGTTCGAGGACGCGGTCACTCCCATGGTGATTTTCCGACTCGAAGGCGACAAGATTGTTGACGTCGGCTCACAACACCAGCAGGAATACGACGAGCAAATCTCAAAGGCGCGCGGCGAAATCAAGCCGGGCGAGTTGGAAAACTTTCGCCAGTCGCGCTACAACGACAAACTTTTTACCGACCAGATGCCGGCCGTAAAAGCCGTGTTGAGCATCGTTCTGGATTACCTCTATAGCGGCCGCGAGCAGCAGGCTTGGCAGACTCTGCAAGAGATGTGGCCGGCCTCAGATCAGGCTCGGGTGAAAGCTACGATTCTGGAGCGGCGCGAGCGGGGCATTGTAAACCAGCTTTTGGCAACGCAGAAGAAGCCAGGAGCGTGACGGCTTGAACTTCTCGAAATCACCCCTCGCTCTTGCCCTTAAAGTAACCGCGAAATAGGAGAAACTGCTGGAAGATCGTATCCGATTAATGATAATCTTCCCGCCATCCCCCTCAAGAAAGGCCGGGCGCAGCCTCGAAGTCGCCTGGTAGAGACCACAAAGGAAAACGACGAGTTTTGACCTCGTGGAAATCCTGCGTGGCGGCGGGAGCGGTTTGCAACGAATCCGCCGGCTGTTAAAGGAGTTTGCATGGATTGGCACAGGTTCACGAAACCCAGGCGACGGATTGCGGGACTGATTACGTTTCTTCTTTTGATCTCAGGTTCCTTCCTGAGAGCGCAGACCAGCACCGTCACCGCGGGGAAACAAGGCCTCGGGCCGGAATACGATGCGGCGCATGAAATAACGGTGGAAGGCACGATTCAGCGGGTTGTGACGCAGCATATGATTGGCGCGCCGGCGGGCTGGCACGTGATGATCGCCGGACCGCAGGGATTGGTGGATGCGCACCTGGGACCGTTTTTGAGCGATCAGACGAAATCCGCGTTGCGGGGTGGGGCGCCGGTTCAGATTCTTGGAGCGATGTTGTCGCTCAACGGGAAAGATTTTCTTTTGGCGAGGCAGCTTACGGTCGGCGGTCGAACGGTGATTGTGCGCAGCGAACATGGGCTTCCGGTACACGAGCGGTTGCCGGGGGAATCGCGGCCTGCAGGCGCGCGCAAGAGCAATAGAGCCCAGCAGACCGGGAGTGGGCTATGAGGTTCATGGCCCACGCGAAGCTGGCGGCGCTCGGATTCGCCGCACTGGTCTTTGCGAACTTAGGTTTTCTTGTCGGCTGCGGGGGTGGGGGATCGTCGAGTTCCTCGGGCGAAGTGATTACCGCGTCGAATACCTCGACGCCGCAGAGCAAAGGGGTCGGCGAATCCTTCCAACCGTTGACGGTGACGGTCACGAACAACGGATCGCCGATGGGGAACGTGACCGTGACGTTCACCGCTCCTGCGACGGGTGCCAGCGGAGTCTTCGCGAATAACACCAACACATATTCGGGAACTACGAACCCGAACGGCATCATCACCGCGACCAACTTCAAGGCGAATACGAAGGCGGGATCATATTCGGTTACCGCCTCGGCATCGGGAGCTACTTCCGCTACGTTCAGCCTTACGAATACAGCTTTGGCGCCGGCGACGATCACGGCAACGAAAGGGTCGAATCAGACGGCCGCCCTTGGAGTTGGGTTCGGAACCGATTTGGAGGCGACAGTCGTAGATAGCGATGGGAATCCGGTGAATGGGGCGGTGGTAACGTTTACAGCTCCGAGTACGGGTGCGAGCGCGATGTTCGCGGCATCCACCGGAACCGGAGCGCCAGGTGCGGGGCCGCTTGCGACCGCTACGACAAATTCGAGTGGAGTGGCTACTTCGCCTGCGTTGACCGCGGCGTCGGCGATCGGGACTTATGCGGTGACGGCGACTGTGTCGACAACGGCGGGAGCGACGACTTCCATTAGTTTCACTCTGACCAATACCGTGGGGGCTGCGCAAACGGTCGGGGCGAGCAACGGTTCGGGGCAATATGCGGTGCTCGGCACGGCATTCGCCAAGACTTTGCAGTCGACGGTGGAGGATTGTTGCGGCGATCCTATCAGCGGAGTGAATGTAACGTTTACCGTCGTTGCTTCGGGCGGGGCGACCGGAAAGTTCGCGAACGGCACGGCAACCGAGATAGACGTGACAGATTCGAATGGAATGGCCACCTCGAGCACGTTCACCGCGAATGGAACGCAAGGTTGCTACACGGTTACCGCTACGGGCCCAAAGGGCACGACTGTCGGGACCTTCAATCTGTTCAATGTGATTCCGAGCGTGGCTGCAACTGCTGGCGTTACGCAGACTGCAACGGTAAACGCCGCTTTTGCGACGCAACTCCAGACTACGGTTACGGGCTCTGCCGGGAGCTGCACACCGGCTGCGCCGCTGACTGGGGTTACGGTTACCTATACCGCTCCGTCATCGGGGCAGAGCGGGAAGTTTGCTGACACAAGCTCGAGTACGACGACGGCGGTCACGAACGCGAGTGGCATCGCGAACGCTGCGACGTTTACTGCGAACGGAACAGCAGGTTCTTACAGCATAACTGCCTCGGTTCCGTCCGCTTCGGCCGCGGCGAGTTTCACCTTGAGCAATACGGCCGTTGTGACTGCATTGGCGCCGGGCACGTACGTTTTCTCGGTAGCGGGAACGGACAATATCTCGGGTACCGGTGTTTATCCCTACTCGCTCGCCGGAGCGGTGCAGGTGGGCAGCGGCGGAACGGTTACTGGCGGGGAGCTGGACTTCAACAATTATTTCTATGCAGACGACGACTTGATCTATGGTTCATCCAGCACCATCTCGCAAGGCACCGACGGCAATTTCATTCTAACGTTGACGACTTGCAACGGCACGGACTGTTCCAGCAGCGATCCCAATGCGGGTGTGTCGGGGGTGATCACTCTCGATGTTGCTTTGCTTCCGCAGAACTCACATCAGGGCTTGGTTACGGAGTTTGACAGCGCGGCGACGGGAAGCGGTACTTTCGATTTGCAGACGAGCACTACTTTCTCCAGTGGCGGGTATGCTTTCGTCCTGAGCGGCCTCGACACATTTGGCAACCCCCTGGCCATGGGTGGTGTGATCAACATCAATGGCGCGCAGGCGCTGAATGCTTCGGCGAGCGTTTTTGACGCTAACGACGATGACTCAGGAACTACGTTCTCCAATCAGCCGTTTTCTGGCGGAGGGGTATCGGGCGTTGATAGTTTCGGAAGAATTGAGTTGACGCTGGACGCCTCCGACAGCGCTGATTTTCCGGAGATCGTTCTGGCCGGATATCTGGTGGATGGCTCTCGCGTCCGGCTGGTGGAGACGGCCGACCCGTATTTAGGCGATATTGGCGGCTCCGCTCTCTGGCAAGGGACGAATACCGACAGCTTCAGCTCGTCTTCCATTTCGAGCGACAGCTATGTCTTCGGTGTGAGCGGATCTGACGCAAACGGGATGCTGCAAGTGGCCAGCCTGCTGACGTTCAACTCCGGAGGCAACGTCAGCGGCGATATCGACTTCAACGATTTGGTCCTTCACGAGCCGGCCACTCCCGATCCTGTAACGGCTCCCTCTTACGCTGTGGATGCAACCGGGAGAGTAACCGTAGCCGGCATAACGGATGGAACAAATGCTTTCAGCCTGCAGCTTTATCTTGACGGCAGTGGCCACGCGTTTGCAATTTCTCTGGATACGACGGATGTGCTCGGCGGGCGTGGATATCAGCAGACGGCGAGTTCCTTCAGCGCGGGCGATTTCGGTGGAGCGTATGCGCTGGATGCGACGGGATGGAACCCGGGGAGCAGTCAGGATGAGCTCGATGCGATCGGTCCAATCAGCGCGGATGGGACGAGCGTCTTCTCGGGATCCTTCGATCTCAACTGGCTGCTTCTGAATTCGCCGGCAGAGCTGCCGAACAAATCTCTGAACGGCACATTCACCAGCCATTCTGACGGCGTGTTTACCGGAACCATTACGGGATTGGATGTGACAAGCTGCAATCTCCTCCAGTCAGGTGAAAATGGCTGCACCGTGGACAAATTCGACTATTACCTGATCGACGCGAATGGAGATTCCATCGCGATTGAAACGGACGCGAATCAGCTCACGCTGGGTTACTTCTTCCAGAGTCAGCCAAACTAAATGGCGCGGGGATCGAGGGCCCGGCAGATTTTGCAGGCACAGATTCAAGACAAAGACCGAGGTTATTGTGAGGATTTTCATGAAGTGTAGATTTACGGGGGCCGGGAGTTGGGTGGTTAGGAGAGTAGTAATTCTTTTCGTGAGTACAGTGCTGGCAATCCCAGTTGTCGCGCAGTCGGCGGGCGCGCCGCATCCCTTTCGCTACGATATTGCGAATGAAAGCACGATCAGCGGGGTGGTGACAAGCGTTATTGAGAAGCCGGCGGCGGGAATGATTTTTGGCTCTCATCTTCTGCTTATGACTCTCTCCGGCCGAGTTGATGTCAGCCTGGGACGCTTTGGACTACGCGGCAAAGGCGCGCTGGCGGTCACGGCCGGGCAGCCGGTTGACGTGACAGGAATATTGAAGACGATCAACGACCAGCCGGTGTTTCTGGCGCGTACTGTAAAGGTCGGCGCAAACACTTATACGATTCGCAACGAGCATGGGATTGAGATCTCTCCGCAGGCACGTGAGCCGAGAAGTGAGAAGGGAAGCGCACTATGAAGCGGAGAGCTTATGGATTCGTCCTCGTCTTGACTAGCGCGGCTGTGAGCTTCCTTTCGGGATGCGGCGGTTCGAGTTCGAAGACCGGCACGACCCCGCCGCCGGCTGGAGGAACAATCTCTGCCACGAGCGGAATCACGCAAAGCATTCCTATCGGCACAGCCTTTGCGCCCCTGGTTGCGACTGTCACTTCGGGCGGCGAGCCGGCCGCTGGTGTCATGGTGACGTTCACCGCTCCGTCATCGGGCGCGAGCGGAACCTTCACTGGGGGAAAGAGCACGGTGACGCAAGCGACGGACTCTAAGGGCAACGCCTCGGTCGACCTGACTGCAAATGCAACTACTGGTACGTACTCGGTGACTGCCACAGCTCCCAATATCACCGGCACCGCGACCTTCAATCTGACCAACACTGCTCCGCCGGGTGGAACCATTACCGCAACCGGGGGCACGCCACAAAGCGCCTTAATTAACACGGCGTTTGCCACGGCCTTGCAGGCGACGGTCATGTCTGGCGGCGTGCCGGTGAGCGGCGTAAAAGTCACCTTCACAGCCCCGTCTTCGAATGCCAGCGGCACCTTCGGAAACAAGACAACGACGGAAACAGACACGACCGACAGCAATGGGATGGCGACGACTTCGTCGAAATTCACCGCCAACGGCATTTTCGGCTCCTATACCGTGACCGCAACCCCTCCATCGGGTTCGGGAATATCGGGCACCGCCACTTTCAATCTGACGAATAATGTTTCCCTGGCTGGCGCAACTCTGTTTTCTTTTAATTTAAGTGGCCTTGAAGCGATCAATACGGGCCCGAACTTCTATGCGCTTGTTGGATCAGTGGCGATCGATTCGAATGGTAATGTCATCGCCGGGGAACAGGATTACAACGATGGTTTCGGAATAACATCTCCGCAACCCGATGGCGATTCGATCATCGGTGGAACGTTGTCAGTAAGTCCCTCCACCGGACAGGGAACACTCTCGCTCATCACCAACAATCCGAGTGTAGGAGTGGCGAGCAACGGCAACGGCGTCGAAACGCTCGGAGTGCAATTTGTGAACGCCAAACATGCGCTGATCATTCAATTCGACGGTAGCGCGACTTCAAGCGGAAGCATGGACTTCCAAACTTTGCCGAGCACGTTGAGCGGCGGGTATGCGTTTACGCTTTCGGGGGTGGACGCGAGCAGTTACTCTTCGGAGGTATATGGAGGAGTGTTTACGCTCACCGGAAATACTTTGCAGGGTATATACGACGTTGATGATATCGGAGCCAATACCACTCCAACGATGGGAACGCCGTTTACGGCAAGCATTTCGACGGCGGATCAATTCGGACGCGGCACCATTCTGGGCAGCGGGATTGCCAACACGCTCAACTATTACATTGTTGGGCCCGAGGCCATCCGGATCATCGACGTGGATAGTGTTCCCGACGCAAAAAGCGATTCGGCTTTGGGATCGGCATTCGGCCAGGGGGCGGGCACCTTCAATAACGGCTCGCTGGGGACTTCCGTGTTTGGATTAGCCAGCAATTCTTTTGGGTTGGTATACGGCGCCGTGGGCATGCTCACCGCTAGTGCGGGTACTTTCACAGGCGTTGCCGATGACAATGAAGTGCAAAATACGACCCAAGCCAGCGCCGCCGCGATCTCGGGCTCTTACTCTATTTCGAATACGGTTGGTTCGGTTACCTACAATGGTTACGGCAGCCTTACAATCCCGCCCTCAGAGCTGGGAGACGTCAGCGTTATCGGAATCTATATGACCGACCCGAACCTGAACCTCAGCGACCCAAACAATACTGCGACCGGGCTCGGGGGCGCCCTGCTAGCCGATCTGGATGGCACCGATCTGGTCGGCACCGGAGTTCTGGTTCCGCAAACCGACACATCCACTTCCAGCTTCAGTGGCGGCTACGCATTTGGCGCTCAGGAATTCAATCTCGACATCACCGGCGGCGAGTTTGATTTTATTGGCCAGGGAACGGTTACGGGCCTAGCTTTGAGCGGAAGCGGAATGGTCAGCGATCCATTTGGGTTTTTTGGCGGCCTCCAAATTACCTCCTATTCCGTCTCCTCCGGGGTTGTTACATTTACTTTCACCGCAAACAACGGATTCGTTCCTTCAGTCGGCGCCGCGTATACGATCGAGAATACGAATACTGGTCTGGATGGAACGACCGTCACAGTGCTGAGTTCACCGGCTCCGAGCACGACGCAGTTCTCAGCCAACACTACGGTGGGAAATTCGGCTGGCCCGGTAGCCGCTACGGCAACGCCATCGCCGACAGTGCCAACGTATTCGGGTGTCACTTTTTCGGGGACCGCGGTCGCGGACTCCAGCAATCCGGGCCGCTATACTCTTCCGCTCGCCCAACCGCTCCCGGTTTCCGCCGCCGATGACACGCCGTTGAGCGTCGTCATCTATCAGGCCAGCGGGGGCGAGTTGTTCTGGCTTGAAAATGACGCTGACAGCGTTTTTCTCGGAAGCTTGCAGCAGCAGGGATCTTTGAGCGGCATACCCGCGGTACGCAAGAACCGCTCCGTATTGAAGACCAAAGAACAATAACTGGGTTATCGGCTTGTTACTTTTTGGTGGAAAAACCTTGGCGTAGGGTCTTTAGTATGTTGTCAGCGGGGAACGTGATACGGCACACTAGGGTCAGATAGGCGCGGCTCTGAACCCCAGCTACAATTACGAAAGACCCAACGTGGCCATTTCCCCCCAACTTTAGCGATCCAGTATCGCAATTGGAATCACGCACTTGATAGAAGATGGTCCGATCACCGCATGGTGAGCGCGATTGACGCCCTTCGAAAAAGAAAGTGCAGATCGCGCTGGGATTGGAGTTCATCGCCCTGCAAGCAGGAGATTTATGGCACAGAAGTTCTTCTCCATCATAGCTTTAGTAGTCACGGGCGTGCTGCTAGCGTCGCCGGCCAATGCCCAAAGCCCCGAGCTTCAGGAAACTCCGCATGGCGATGCTCCGAGCGCCGGCGGGCGCGTGACGAGCGGGGCCGCCGATGCTCGCACTCCTCTAGATCCAATTGCAGCGCCACCGCCCCGCGCAACTCCTCGAGTTGGCGAGCAGCCGCGTGAAGGATCGGCCGGTGGTCAAGCACCGTACGTGCCGTTTGCTCCCGAGCCGTTTGGCGGAAAGCTTGCGCCCATCCGAAAGCAGGTAGGATGGGTGCCCCGTGAAAAGACGCCGTTGCCTCCAACCACCATTACTCCGGTGATTATGCAGCACAACGATCTGTCGCGCACCGGCCAGTATCTGACGGAGACCACCCTGACTCCGGGTAATGTGAACTCGACGCAATTCGGAAAAGTGTTTTCCTATCCGGTGGATGGACAGATGTACACGCAACCGCTCTATGTTCCGGATGTGATGATTAACGGCACGAGTCACAATGTGGTTTACGTAGCGACTGAGAACGACAGCGTGTATGCTTTCGACGCTGACGGTCTGTCGAGCACGCCACTTTGGCAAGTCAACTATCTCAACTCGACTTCCAGCCTGTCGGTGACGCCCGTGCCTTGCGGCACGGACGGCAGCACGACCGATATCAGCTGCAACGTTTTCCCCTACTACGGAATTACTGGAACTCCTGCGATCAGTCTTTCCACTCAAAATCCCGCAACCGGCACCATGTACTTTGTGGTTCGAACGCAGGAGACGCCGACCGGCGGGCTTCCCAATTACTACCAGCGCCTGCACGCGGTCGATATTGCGACCGGTAAGGATGTGAGCGGCAGTCCGGTTGCGGTCTCTGCAACTTTTCCCGGAATTGGCGCGGGCAGCGACGGAAGTACGGTTACCTACGATCCCCTCGGCGATATTCAACGGTCCGCGATCACGCTGGCGAACGGCAATGTCTATATCGGATGGGCGGGAGCGGCGCACGGCTGGCTGATGGCTTATAACGCAACCACGCTAGCGCAGGTTGCCGCCTTCAACACCGCTCCGAATTTCGTGCTCGGCGGCATCTGGCAAACGGGGAATGGTTTCGTCGTGGATGGCTCGGGAGATCTTTACCTTGCGGTGGGCGATGCGATGTTCGACGCTTCGCTGGGCGGCACTTATACCGACGATTACGGTGATACCGTACTCAAAATGAGCCCGACGCTCGATATACTCGATTACTTCACTCCCATGGACCAGCTTTGCCGCGCGCCCAACGATCTCGACGTTGGTTCCGCGGGGCCGATACTTCTGCCGACGCAGGGTGGCAAATATCCCAATGAGCTGCTGGTGCTGGCCAAGAGCGGTTACGGCGTTTCAGGCGATACCTGCGACACCTCGGATGTCTACCTTCTAAATTTGGATCACCTTGGCGGTTACGACACCGGGACCGGCGGGACGGACAATGTGCTTGAGGAGTTTACCGACCCTCCGATCGTCGGGACCAACAATATTCAGCCCCAGGGCTTCTGGAGCAGTGGCGCGTTCTGGCAGGGTACCGAGAGTGCGAACGGCCAGACAGGCACCAGCTACGCCTATATGGCAGGGACAAGTGCGCTCGATGATTTCAATGGCGGTGCGCCCCTCGATCAGTACAGCATTAACGGAGTGACCGGCACGACACAAACGGCGCAGCTCACGAATCTCGTGCAAAGCTCAAACTTGTTTCCGCAAGGGGCGACGCCGTCGATTTCATCGAATGGCAGCACTGATGGAATTGTGTGGGCGATCGAGCGAATTGATTCTCTCGATGCACAGCCGGGAGATACGGCAGCTGTACTTTATGCGTACGACGCCACCAATGTTGGCACCATGCTCTACAACAGCGCCCAGGCGGTGAACGGCCGAGATCAGGCTGGGTGCGCGAATAAATTTCAAGTTCCCACCATTGCAAACGGCCGCGTGTATGTGGCCACCCAGACGCAACTCGATGTCTTTGGGTTGTTACCGGCATCGCCGCCGGCCGAGCCGTGGGTTTATCTGCCGACAGTCTGCTACACGTGGGGAAATGCGGTAAACATTGGCGCCAAAAGCCCACCGCAGGCGCTCACTATTCAGAACACCGGGAGTGCGGAGCTGAAGATTACGTCGATCAAGATGATCGGTCTCAATGGGCCCGATTTCCGGCTGACGAATAAATGCGGTATCTCGCTTGCCGCGGGCAAGAGCTGTGAGATCTCAGTTACGTTCGCGCCCACGACCGGATTGCCGGAGATAGCCTACGTGAGCGTCACGAACAACGCCGTCGGCAGCCCGCACAATATCCGCGTGGTCGGCACCGGGAACGGACCTTCGGTGGTGGTAAATCCGGGATACCTGGCGTTTGGCAGGCAGGACATTGGGATTGCCAGCGCGGCGCAGACTATTACAGTCGCGAATTCCGGGAGCTTGCCGGTGGATGTGAGCGGCATCACCATTACCGGCACGAACAGCAACCTGTTCAGCCAGTCGAATGACTGCTCGACCATTCAAGTGAATGGGAATTGCACAGTCAACGTGACGTTCACGCCGCAAGTTACGGGACAATTCAGCGCCAGCCTCAATGTCGAGGACAATGCCGGAGGCCCGCAACAGGTCAGCTTAACTGGCGTGGGAGTGCAGCCTAACGCGGTCATCTCTCCGAACCAGATTAGTTTTGGCCAGGTGAAGGTCGGCGCTTCGAGTTCGCCTCAACCCATAACTTTGACGAACAACGGAAACGGGACGCTGCTCATCAGCAGCATCACCTTCAGCGGCCCCAACCCCGGTGACTTTTCGCAGACCAATACCTGCAAGGGGTCTGTGGCGTCACAATCGAGCTGCACAATCAACGTGACGTTCAAGCCTACGACGCAGGGAACGCGCGAGGCGTTTATTAATGTGAACGACAACTCGAGTCCAAGTCCGCAGACCGTGTCTTTGAATGGAGATGGGACTTAGGCTGGAGTCATGGCGAAAGGTTCTCGCTGCAATTTCAAAGGGAGGCGCCAGCCTCCCTTTTTTCTTCAGGGCTTTTTGTTCTTAGTAAATACGTCGAACTCTAGTTCGCCGACTCTAGTTCACGGTGGTCGAAACTGTCGCTGACGGAGAATTCGAACTATTCGCGGATATCAGGGTGATCGTGTTGCTAATCGCGCCCGAGCCGGCTATCACCTGGTAGACGATGCTGGCTCTGACCTTCGTGCCGACTGCCTGATATCCAACCGTGCATGTGACGCTGGTCGGCGAACCCAGCACTTCCACCAGCGCGCACGAGCCGGTGGGGCTTAGGGTTGCGCTCTTGTAAAGCAAGCCGCTTGGAACCACATCGTTGATGGTCACAACCGATGCGCCGTCGGGGCCAGTATTCCCAGTTGTGATGGTATATGTCAGATTAGCGCCGCTCGCGATGGTCTTGGGAGCCGAAACGGCAATGCTGAGATCGGCGGAGGTCGATACCTTGAAGGCGAACGCGTCACTCAGATTGCTGCCGCAGCTTTTGCAGGTCGATTGAAAGACACCCCCGGTGACGGGGAAATTCGTCGATGTCGTCGTTCCGGAAACGTAGGCAGATGTGAAGGAGTCGAGGGCTACGCGCGAGCCCACGTCTGAACTGGTGCCGCCAACGTATGTGGAATAGCTGAATGCTGTCCCTTGCGGGTTCAACTTGGTGAGGAACGCATCGTTGACGCCGCCTCGGTAGGTGCTCTGTCCCGTTAGAGGGGTCACCATGGGGAAGTTCGTGGAGTCGGTTTGGCCAGTGACGTAAACGCTGCCTCCCGGGTCAACCGCCAGCGAAAGCCCGGGATTTTCATCGAGACCGCCTCCTAAATAGGTCGAATAGAGCAGTGCAGACCCCGTGGGGGTCAGCTTGCTGATGGTAACGTCGCCACAGGTTTTGGTGCTCCTGGGGACGCATCCCGACGACATGCCACCGAAGGTTTTCTGAGCCGCACCAGCAGTGATGGGGAAGTTGGTCGAGGTGGTGTTTCCAGAGACATATACTCCCGTCGAATCCACGGCGACCCCAGCGGCGTAGTCGTATCCACTGCCACCCAGGAACGTTGAGAAAACAAGACCGGTTCCTGCCGGATTCAGCTCCGTTACGAAGCCGTCATAAGAGCCGTTGCACTTGCCATCGGTGCCGCAATCCTGAGCGAAGGCTCCAGGTGTGACGGGGAAGTTCGGCGAGCCGGTGATTCCGACGACGTAGGCATTTCCTGGCGGCGGTGAGGTCGTGTTATCCACCCAAATTCCGTAAGCGGCATCGCCGAGACCTTTCGATCCGCCGAGGTACGTGGAATAAGTCAAGCTGGTTTGCTGGTTCTGGCCCGGCGGGACCGTCACCATTAATGCAAATCCAGTTGAGCAGGTGCCGCTTGAGGTGAGACCGCACTTGGAATGGAAAGATCCTGGCACGACTGGGAAGTTCGTGGAGGCGGTATAGCCAACCACATAAACGTTGTTGCTGCTGTCTAGCCCAAGGCTCATGCCCTCGTCGTCAGAGCTGCCGCCGAAATATGTGGAATAGACAAAGGCGGTGCCGTGCGAGGCGATCTGAAAAAGGAAGGCATCGCCGGTAACTGAGCCCCCTCCGAATTTTGGCTGAATGGGCAATTCGAGAGGGAAATCGGTCGAAAGCGTGTAGCCGGTTACAGTCATGTCTCCCAGATTGTCGAGGAGAATGTCGGTGGCTACATCATCTTTGGAGCCGCCGACGTAGGTGGAATAGTCTTCCGAATCGGCAGCCGAGTCGAACTTGGTGATGAAGATATCCTGGCCGCCGGCGTTTTTTGCCTGCAGCGGACTGTCCACTGGGAAGTCAGTGGAGAGCGTGCTGCCAGTGATGAAGGCATCGCCGCAGCAATCCAAAGCTATGCCCATAGCGACATCGGCGTTGGAGCCACCGAGATATGTGGAGTAGGCCAACGTTGGATCGATGACTAGCTCCCTGCTGTGATCGTATTGCCCGATCTCAAATCCAACCTGCCCGTCGGCGCGCAAAAGGTAGCGGCCATCGAGAATGCTCTTTCGCAGCTTGCCGTCCGTCTGGTATACGACCGGCTTGTGGAAGCGCACGGCGCCCCCTTCCAGATGAGTCACAAGATCGCCGTTCGCGTCGATGACCGAAGAAAGGCGACCCTCGCCTTCCGGGCCGCTGCCGAAGCGCAAGGAAATCACGTGCGGATCAGTTCCGGGGGCGACGACAAAGTCATATTCCAGTTGGCGCTGGTTGCCGTAATAAACCAAGTTCACGCCGGGATAGATTCCGGTGTACTGTACCTTGGCGAAATCAGGCACATTGGTCCGCCATTTGGAGTGGTCGTTGCCGATGAAATAATTGCTGGTGTTGCGCTGGCGATCGAGAGCGGTGACTTCGGCTGAAGGATTGGCTCCGACAACCTGCATCTTCAGCACTTCCACTTTCGTTTTTGAGATCCGCGACCGGTCGGCGGCCTGGTTGAGGTTTCCGATATAAGGCATCGACGGGACGGCGCCAAGTGGCGTCGCCTTCTCAGGTTCTTGCCCGCGCAGCGTGGGTTCGGGCGTTTGGAGTTTCAGCACGGCGCCATCGCGAGTAAGAAACAAAGCATATCCAGCGCCTCGCGATGTGAACTTTACGCGCGAGTCGGTCTGTCCTTCATTCGCCACGAAGCTCATCGCCGATCGATGGAACATTTCGAGGGCGCTCGCCTTCGCCGAGGAGGTTATGCGACCCTTCTCCGCTGATTCCTGTGACGTCCGAGATGCCCGTAGATTGTTGTGACCCGATGTGCCGGGTAGAAGCAGCAGAAATGCCGCTCCGCCTACAAGTGCCAACATGCCTGTTGTGCGTATCATTTATTCAAATTCCTTGATTCAGATCCCTTGGAATAGGGTCTAGCCGGGACGACGGTCCACCGGCGTTTATTTGCTGTCGAGATTCAGAGATAGGCGCAGCGCCAACCGGAGGTCTGTTCTTTGACCGCAAAAATTGTAGTCATTGTCCCTGCAAAGCAATGTCGCGTCAATGGGAAAGAGGTTCCATCGGCATCACTGACGTTACCGGAAGTCCCATGGGCGCTCACAGAAAAACGGGTCCTTTCAGCCAATCGGGCGTGTGGCAGTTTTAGAACCTAGTGTAGGCGCCCGAGAGAGTTTCGACTCGGAGCCTTTCGTAGGTTGCCAACCGATAGACGGCTGCAGGATACTACACACACGAAAGCCCCGACCGGGTGCGGTTTTGGAGGATCCCGGTTGCGTTTACCGGTTTGCATTTACCCCCACTAGCTAGGACTGCGGCGATCCGGCGAAGGTGTCCGACGATCACGACGACGTGCGATGCGATCCGCCGTATTCCTCTTGAAAGACCCTTGCAGTCGGGCTGGTGGGTAATCTGAGGCAGACACTCTGTGTTGGGGGACCCTAATGGCTAGAAGGCCTTTTTTTGCGAGTCTTATCTCGGCAGCGGTGTGCGTTTTCCTGGCCGCAATGGCGAGCGCCCAAACTTTCAGCGGTGTTTTAACCCAGCATAATGATGTCTCCCGCACCGGCCAGAATCTAGCTGAGATGATTCTCACTCCGTCGAATGTGAATTCCAAGAGCTTCGGCAAGGTGTTTTCTTATGCGGTGGACGGGCAGATTTACGCGCAGCCGCTGTACGTGCCAAATCTCACCATTAAGGGATCAACCCACAACGTGGTGTTTGTGGCAACCGAGTATGACAGCCTTTACGCCTTCGACGCCGATTACAAGCTGAGCACTCCGCTGTGGCACCGTTCGTTTATCAATGTAGCGCGGGGGATCGTTCCGGTACCTTGCGGCACCGACGGAAGCACCACCGACATTAGTTGTAACGTCTTCCCGTATTACGGAATCACCGGAACGCCGGTGATCGACCCGACGTCGAACACGATGTATCTGATCGTCCGGACTTCGGAGACGACGAGTGGAGCGACCACCTATTATCAACGGCTGCACGCAATTAATATTCTGACTGGAAGCGACAAGAGCGGCAGTCCGGTGGTAGTTCAAGGGCAGGTGGCGGGAAACGGAGCAGGCAGCTCGGGAGGCTTTGTCGCTTACGACCCGCTGGCGGATATTCAGCGCGCCGGATTGCTGTTGTTGAATGGCACGGTTTACGTCGGGTGGGCGGGCGCTGCACACGGCTGGATCATGGGCTTCAACGCCAAGACGCTCGCGCAAACGGTGATCTTCAACACGGCTCCGAACGCAGTGCTGGGTGGCGTTTGGCAGTCTGGCAATGGGATTGTCGCGGATAGCGCCGGAAATCTTTATGTTCCGGTTGGCGATGCTTTGTTCGACGCGAACACTCAGGGCATCGATTATGGCGATACATTGCTCAAGCTGACTCCGGAGCCGGGCAGCCCCGGGACATTCAACGTTGCGGATTACTTTACGCCGATGGATCAAACCTGCCGCCAGCCGAACGATCTGGATTTAGGTTCGGCGGGACCGATTCTTTTGCCGACCCAAGGCGGTGCGGTTCCCGATGAGCTGTTGGTGATTGGCAAGAGCGGCACGGGCATCAGCGGGGCAACTTGCGATACCTCGGATTTATATCTGCTGAATGCGGAAAGTCTTGGAAAGTATGAGACTGGCCCGAACGGCACGGACAATGTGCTGCAGGAATTAACCGATCCGCCGGGGGGCACGGCGCAGGGTTTCTGGAGCAGCCCTGCGTTTTGGCAGGGTTCGGAGAATGCCGCCGGAACGAGTGGAACCGCATACGTCTACATGGCGGGAACCACCACGGGGAACAATGGAAATGCCGGCGCGGCCCTCGATCAATATCCAATCAATGCGGTCAGCGGAAGCGGCGAGACTGCGATGCTGAATTCGGTTCCTTCCGCTCAGAGCACGAACCTGTTTCCGCAAGGTTCGACACCCTCGGTTTCGTCGAACGGCACCAAAGATGGCATTGTTTGGGCGATCGAGCGGTTCGATTCGCTGGACGAGCAACCCGGCGACACCACGGCGATTCTCTACGCCTACAATGCCAACAACGTGGCGCAGATGCTTTACAACAGCAATCAGGCCGCCGGCAGAGATCAGCCGGGATGCGCGAATAAGTTCCAGACTCCCACGATTGCCAACGGGCGGGTTTATGTAGGAACGCAGACGCAGCTCGATGTTTACGGGCTTCTGGGAAATCAATCCGGCTTGCCGGGAATTGAGTTCTCGAGCGTTTGCAATACATATCCAAGCGTCGAAATCGGACAGAAGACTCCGCCGTTCGTGGTTACTCTTAAGAATGTTGGAACGGGGACTCTGGATCTGACTTCGATTACTGTTACCGGGCAGAATGCCGCGGATTTTGTCCGAACGAACAAGTGCGGTGCCACGCTTACCGCCGGGCAGAGCTGCACCGTCAGCGTTACCTTCAAACCGACGAGCGCTCTGCCGGAAACGGCTTTCTTGACGGTCGCCGATAATGCCGTGGGCAGCCCGCATAACGTGGGACTCATAGGCACGGGAAATCAGCCCACCGTGAATGTAACTCCGCCATTCCTAGCCTTCGGAAAGCAGGACATTAATATTGCAAGCCCGGCGCAGACAGTTACGGTTGCGAACTCCAATAATCTGCCAGTGACGATCAATAGCGTCACCTTCACCGGTACAAATGCAAACTTGTTTACGCAAACCAACGATTGCCCACCCTCGCTCGCAGTGAATTCGAACTGCTCGATCAATGTAGTGTTCGAGCCGACGGCCAGCGGGCAGTACAGCGCAAACCTCAATGTGACGGATAACGCGGCCGGGAGCCCGCAGGTTGTGAGCTTGAGCGGCGTGGGGGTTCAGCCCAATGCGGTGATCACTTCACCCAATCCGCCGCAGCTTAATTTTGGGCAGGTTGCGTTGGGAAGTTCCAGTGCATCGCAGCCGGTGAGTCTGTTGAACAACGGCGGCGGGACGCTCTACATCAGCAGCATCAACTTCAGCGGCCCGAATCCTACGGAATTTTCGGAGACGGATAATTGCAACGGTACGCTGGCTTCAGGCGCGACCTGCACGATCAACGTTGTATTTACGCCGTCTGTCGCCGGGACCGGGCAGGCCTACATGAACATTAACGACAATTCGGACCCGAGTCCGCAGCAGGTGTCGTTGACGGGCGATGGTACATAGCCGGAGAAAATAAATTCGGTTCATGCTCAAAGGGAGCCGCGTCGGCTCCCGTTTAATTTCTGCGCAAGATTTGCACAGACAGCCTGTGACTTCCACTGTGAATTCCTTTCTAGTATTCCGTGGCTCGATGGCTTTGGTTCAGTTCTGAGTTTGATCGGCATGCGGCCAATATCCTGTGAAAGCCCCCGATTGGCGCTCGATTCGACGATTGTGCCGGCGAATCGTATCTCAGGCGAAAGCCTTATTCTCTTGCATTTCTGGCTGCTTCCGCGCTTTTCCACATCGGGAAGATTACTGACCCACTGCACTATCGGCCACTGTGGGGATGTACTACAGGAATCTACTTAGGCCATGGGTTTTTGGTCAGACTGGGTGCATGAGACTCCCCCAGTCACGTATTCAGCCACTTCTTGCCTGTTTCAAGAACTTCTTAACCTTCGGCCGCAAAAGCGCAACCGTCGGCCATTCCGTGATTGCGAACGCAGCGGCGATTCTGATTGTTTTTGCATTCGCGCTGCCGGCGATGTCCGCTTTGGCACAGACGGCGGACTACTACGTTTCGCCGACGGGAAATGACAGCAATCCCGGAACGCTCGAAGAGCCTTTTGCCACGTTTAATCAGGCTCGCATTGCGGCGGATGCGCTGCTGCAGAAAGATAAAGGGCGCACGAATCCGATTACCGTGATGTTCCGTGCGGGAACCTACTTCTTTTCGAGCACTCTGAATTTCACCTCTGCGGATTCGGGAACTTCGTCGCTTGGAATTGTGTATGAGAATTATCCGGGCGAGACTCCGGTGTTCACGGGCGGAGAGCAGATCACGGGATGGAAGTCCGAGGGCAACAACACCTGGGAAGTTACTCTGCCAAGCAGCACGACCCAGTACTTTGAGCAGCTGTGGTACAACGGGCAGCGCCGGTTGCGTCCGCGCCTCGGCAGCAGCACCGGAGTGATCGGAACTTATTATCGTATCGCCTCACCGGTATATGTAAGTTCGCCCCAAACGAATTGCACGGTTTCTTCGGGCCCGGGACAGTACGAATGTTTTGACCGCTTCCAATACACCTCGACCGATCCGATCAGCAAAACCTGGACGAACCTGAGCCCGTCGAGTGGCAATCTTTGCGGAGCTTCGGGAAACTCGTATCCTTCCGGCGACATCGAATTGCAGTTGTTCGAGCGCTGGAGCATGTCGAAGATGCGGATCAGCTGCATCGATACCACCAAGCACATCATTTATTTCACCGGGCCGACATCGAACACGCAGAACTCGACCGCCCTACAAAATCAGACCCCGATTGCGGGCCATCGTTACTTGATCGAGAACATCAAGAACGACCTGTCGCAGCCGGGGCAATGGTTCCTTGATCGCTCCACTTCTTCTTGGACGCTCACTTATATTGCGAACGAGGGAGAAGATCCCAACACCGATACGGTCATCATTCCTCAACTTTCACAGCTGGTGGTCGCCCAGAACCTGCAATATGTAACGTTCAGCGGGCTTACCTTCGAAAACGATAACTGGACGGTTCCGGCGGCGGGCTATCCCGCGCAGCAGCAGGAGCCATCATTACCGGTAGCGATTTCGTGCCAGAATTGCCAGTACATCACTTTCGAAGGCAGCACGGTCACGCAGACTTCCGGCGGCGGCCTTGAGTTCATCACCACTAATACCAGTTCCACGACCGCGCACAACAATATCGAGAACAGCATGTTCTACGATATCGGGGGCATGGCTATTCGCATCGGCCAGCTGCCGTACTACACCGATACCGACAGCAACGTGGCGCAGTTCAATACCGTGCAGAACACCGTGGTGGAAGGCTTCGGGCGCGTCATTGCAAGCGTGCCGGGTATTTCGCAAGGCGACGGGCACGACAACACCTATACGCACAACGACCTGTACGACGGCTATCACTCGGCTATTGAGGTCTGCGCACCCGCGTGCCAGTTGGGTAAGTCGAACTCACATGGCGTGTTTAATAACACTTTTTCCTTTAATCACATCTACACCATCGGTGAGGGAATTCTGAGCGACATGGGTTGCATCTACCTGGTCACCGATCCGTCATCGACGGGCAATCAGATTCTGAACAACAAGTGCCACGATGTGGTGGATGCTTCGGTACTTGACTCCGACGGATATGCGGGTCAGGGCTATTATCTGGACTACAACACCGCGAGCGTGACGGTGGAGAACAACCTTGCGTATCGGCTCACCGCCATGGCGATGGCCGAAACCTGCGGCCCCCAGACCGCAAACACCCCAAATACGATCAAGAACAACATCTTTGCGTTCTTCCAGCAGGCGGCGAAGCAGGAAGGATGTATTCCGCCGGCCAGCAACGTGTTGCAATTCAACTTTACCAACAATCTGGTTTACTCGGAGCCGCGATCTTCCGTGCAAGCGATGTGCGCGTATTCGCCAACCGGGAGCCTTACGTCGGCGCAGAATTACCGGCAGAACATGTATTGCGATGCCGGCGGGACCGATTGCGCGATGCCCTCGGGTGCATTTTTTACTTCCGACGCGAGTTGCGCGGTTCATACGTCCCTGGATTTTGCCGGCTGGCAGGCTCTGGGCGAAGACAACGGCAGCACGGTCGAGGACCCACAGTTTGTGAGTCCGTTCTACCCGAATGACAACTTCGAGTTGAAAAGCAGCTCACCGGCGAGCCAAGTTGGGTTTGTTGCATTCAACGTGAACGCTCCGGGGCGCGAATCAGGAGCAAGTTCAGTCCCCGCGATTGCCGAGACTTTCCCCACAGATACGGTTGCCGGACTCAGCAACGTCAGCGTTGCTTCGAATGGAAGCCCGTCGAACTATGGCCAGGAAGTTACATTGACAGCGACGGTAAGTTCGCAGATTGGGCCTCCGCCGAACGGTGAAGTCGTGACCTTTGCGAATAACGGAGTGACGATGGGGACGGCAACGATCAGCCAGGGCCTAGCTACGCTGCAGACTTCCAGTTTGCCGGTTGGCACGAATATGATCACAGCCAGCTACGGCGGCGACAGCATGTGGCTGGGCAGCGTTTCGCAGGCGTTTAACCAGCATGTGAACGATGCTACAGTCACCGTGACCGTGACTTCGTCACCCAATCCCTCAATGGCAGGGCAATCGGTCGGGTTTACCGCGACCGTGAAAGCCTCAGGCAGTGTGCCGACGGGTTCCATCACATTTAAAGGAAACGGCACCACGCTTGGAACCGTGAACCTGACGAACGGGGTGGCGAAGTACTCGACCTCAACTCTTCGCACGGGGACGATCAACATTTCCGCGCAATACACCGCGAATGGCGATTACTACGGCAGTTCAGGAAGTATGAGCCAGGTCGTGAATCCGTACACCACCACAACGACGATCACCTCCGCTTCACCGAATCCAGCAACCTATGGCACTGCGATCACCTTTACGGCAAAGGTGACAGGAGACTCTGCGACGGGAACGGTGCGTTTCTATGCGGGGTCGACTTATCTGGGCAAGGGAACGCTCTCGGGAAATACCGCGAGCTTTACCACGACCGGGAAGCAGCTCAAATCAGGGTCGTACTCGATCACGGCTTCTTATGGAGGCGATTCCAATAACGATCAGAGTACCTCGAAGGCGGTCACTGAAACGGTGAATTAACCTCAGCGCCAAGACTTTACCGAGACGAGCCGGAGGGTGCCAGCATGGACCCTCCGGTTTTTTCTGATCTGGTAGCGGATAATTATCTCTCTAAGGTTTTCGAGTTCGGAAGCGCATTCAGATTGCTTGCCCCGTCTCGTGTAAAATCGGTTCGTCCTAAGAACAATTTCAGGAGAAGCGGATGCTGGGAACCGATACGCTTGAAACATCGCATCACAGGTTAAGCTCACAGTGGTCGATCGCGTTATGCGTGATTTTGTTGAGCGTTCTATGCCTGAGCACCGCTGTTTGGGCAAAAGTGCCGGAGCCTTATGCGATTGAGCCGGCCCAACTCCAGGCTTCGAGCAAACTCTCGAAGGCGATGGCGGATGCGCTCGATCCGCAAGGATCCGTTCTTTACACGATGGAGAATGGCGTCCGTATGGACGTCTGCGAGATCTTCTGGGCAAAGACCGTTGCCGAGCAGGATGTGCCGGCGAAATCCAGCAGTCTGGTATATGGGAATTTAAAGCCCGGGGCGCTAGTGGGAATGGTGCATTTTTTGCCGGGAGCGGATGAGGAATATCGCAAGGACAACAAAGATCAAAAGCTGAAGCCGGGATACTACACCATGCGCTACGGCATTCTGCAGTCGGGCATCGGCGCACATGGGCCCGAGCAGGGTGATTTTGTGCTGCTGAGCCCGGCTGCGCTCGATCATGACCCGGCGCGCGTCATTCCCGCTACTGAATTGATCCGGTTAAGCCACGTGGCATCGCGTACGAAGGAGCCCGCGGTGATGAACCTCATTGAAGTGACCACGGCGCGTAAAGAGTTTCCCGGCGTGACGACAGATTATGCGGGCACCTGCGTGATGCAAGTCAAGTTGCGCGTAAAACCGAAAAAGAGCGGTGAGCCGCAAGATATTGCACTCGCGATCGTGATAATGACACCGCTGGTTGAGGGGGAAGGCTCCTAGGCGGAAATCCGGCTGTTCGTCCGACGAGGCATCTTATGGGATCCCCGGAGTCGAAAGTCTCCGGAGACTTTTGTTTGAAAAAGTTCCTCCGACCTGATTTTTTCCGACCGAGAAAAAATGGAATCGTTGTATACTCCTGTTCTGCATTCTGTGGGTTGAACTGTAAATCCCCCCGGGTTCCACTCCGATAATCTAGCGACGCGATCGAGGAGGCTATTGTGCGAGCCAGTCTAGCGGTGATCGTTATGTTTGTTGCGTGCTTAATTCTGTCCACTCCGGCGCTGGCGCAATATCCGCTGGGTACGGTGTCGGCGGTGACGACGGAGACTTGTCCCTCAACTCTGGGCGGAGCATCGACGGATTGGGTCACAAATACCAGTGGCGGCACAGATATTGCAACTATCTGTTACCACGCCACCGTCAGTTGTCCGCAACTGCCGGATCTGGGAATTACCTACGGTGTCGCTACGCCTTCGACTACTTCGAGCGGCACGATCGTTTTCATCCGGGGATCGGGAGGGACGATTACTTTGCCGGGGAACGTCAACAAGGAAGTTCCATTCGACATGTTCCATGACGGCTACCAGACCATACAGGCGGGCTGGGATAATTGGTGGCAGTTGACCGGATGGACCGACAGCGGCAGTTTCAAGGTGGCTGCCTGCCGCGAGGCGACCTTCCTGAATTACATGTATACCGCCTACTATCAAACGAACACCAATAACAGTTCCACCGCTGGCATGTGCGTGCACGCGCAGAGCGCGGCAGCCGGGGCATTAGCGCTCTCCATGACCTATTACGGCGCGGGCGACTTCATCGACAAGGCGGTATTTATTTCGGGGCCGCAATACGGAAATTTGGTGCAGGGATGCGTGCCCAATCAGCCGCTGCAGAGCGTTTGCACACCGACGGGCAAGAAGTATCCGAATGGTTGTAGCGTGGCTGCGGGAAGTTTCTCGGAATATCCGAATTATTACACCGGGTCGGCCTCGAACATCGGAAGGGAACTTGGCGATAATCCCCCCTGCGACGATACCAACCACACCTACACTTCGGGCGACATCACCACGCTCACCGACACCAGCCTGCTGGATGGCCTGAGCGATGCCAGCTATAGCTTTCCGCAAACAGCGGTCGCTGCGTATGAGTGCGATGACGATATTTATTTCAACAACCCGACCTCGCTGCAGGGTTGGTACTGGCTATCGCAGCTGAGCACTCCCGCGCAGACCGCGAACACCTGCAACTACGGGAAGAGCAGAACGCCGAATCCAACCGCGTGCATGATCATGAACCGGGTTTACGGCTGCACGGAGGTGGAACAGCCGTCGACGGGCTTCATCTGTCAAGGCGGCAATTGCCCGGTATGCACGGGAACTCCGCCGAACGTCAGCTGCACTTGCGGCGGCAAAACATGCAGCGACTCGAAGACGCCAAATTTTGGCATGCGCAACGTGGTGGAGACCGACTACAAAGATGCGCTGAACGGCTGCATTGCGCGGCATGGCACAGCGTCGAGGAATTAGAAGCAGTCGCCGTTTGTCGCGGCGAGTAAATTGTTGGTCCGGAGCCGAACTGATGCGCGGCATTTCCGCGGGAGCCCTCATTTCGGCCGGAATCGCTCTTGTATTGGAGTTGACGATTCCGGCAGCTTTTGCCCAATCCGGGCCCAAGCACCCTCCTGACATCACCGCCATTTCGCACTGGATCTTCCTGATCAAAGAAAATCGTTCTTTCGATCATTATTTCGGCACTTTTCCTGGAGCGAACGGAGCGACGACAGGAATAATTTCGACCGGGCAAGTCGTCCCGTTGGCGCACTCGCCAGACGTGATGCCGCAAGATCTGAAACACACCTGGGCGATTACCGAGACGGCCATGGACTACGGGCGGATGGATAAGTTCGACGTGAACTGCGTCCCCTACGAACTTTGCATGTCGCAGGTCTACCAGCAGGATATTCCGAACTACTGGACGTACGCTTCGACGTTCACGCTGGCAGACGAGGCGTTCTCTTCGCTGCACGGCGATAGCCTGCCTAACCATCTCTACATTGTTGCGGCGCAGTCGGGCGGTGTGATTGATAATCCAACCATCTCAGAGAATTCGTGGGGCTGCGATTCGCCGGCCGGAACCGTTGTACCGTGGCTGAACAGCGAAGGATATGTGAGCAATGTGTTTCCGTGCTTCGACTTTGCCACCCTGGCCGACAGCATGCAAAGCGCGGGCCTGAGCTGGAGTTATTACGCGGCCAGCCAGGGAGAGAAGGGCTACGACTGGTCGTCGCTGGATGCGATCAATCACATCCGCAACACTTCGCTGTGGACGGAACATGTTTTGCCGAGCACGCAATTCATCACCGATGCGCAAAATGGAAATCTGCCATCGCTGGCCTGGGTGACGCCACCGGGCTATTCGAGTGAACATCCTCAGGGAACGAGCGTCTGCTCGGGAGAAAACTGGACCGTCAGCCTGATCAATGCTGTGATGCAGTCGCCGGAGTGGAATTCCACGGCGATCGTGCTTACCTGGGACGATTTCGGCGGATTCTATGACCATGTCTCTCCCGCTCAATACGACATTTACGGGCTCGGCCCGCGAGTGCCATGGATCATCATTTCGCCTTACGCCAAGCCTGGATATATTTCGCACACCACGTATGAATTTTCTTCGTTCTTAAAAACAGTAGAAGAGAGATACAGTCTTGCTCCGCTTACCGATCGCGATACCAACGCCAACGATCTGCTTGACAGCTTCAATTTCACGCAGTCGCCGCTGCCTCCGCTCATTCTGAGCCAGCGGACCTGTCCGGTGGTGTCGCCGCTACAGGTGAGTTTCTCGCCCCAGAAGACGGGAACCAGCAGCGCGGCAACGCCGGTCGAAGTGGGAAACTGGGCAACGAGTCCTATCACGATTTCGAGCATTGCGATCACTGGACCATTCACTCAAACCAACGCGTGCCAGACCAGGTTGGGCGCCGATCAAAACTGTAAAGTGAATGTCGTATTCACTCCCACGACGGCGGGAGCCGCAAGCGGCACCCTGACCGTAACCGATACCGGACCCGGAAGTCCGCAGGTAGTTACGCTTGCAGGAACGGGTACGACGGTTACGCTTTCGCCTGCGCTGGTAAGTTTTGGAAATCGGGTGGTTGGGAAAACGAGTCCAGTCAAAACAGCCACTCTTACCAACTCCGGCAGCGCCTCGCTTAGCATCTCAAACATCGCGCTTAGCGGCGATTACTTGCAGACCAACACCTGCGGCGGCGTTCTTGCACCGAAAGCCAGTTGCACCTTCACGATCACGTTCACGCCAACGGTTACCGGCGTCCGCTATGGATCGATCACGATTACCGACAACGACCCAGCTTCGCCGCAAGTGTTGAACTTAACCGGCGAGGGATTGGAGACGAGCGAATCCCCAGCCTCCTTGAGTTTTGGCTCCGTAGAAGTTGGAACATCAAGCTCGCCACAGACGGTCTCGATAGCGAACCAGGGGAAGACGGTACTTGATATTACCAGCGTTAACATTCAGGATGGGTCGTTTCACAACAGCCCTAACTACACCCAGACCAATAATTGCGGAAGCAGTTTGAACCCGGGCAGGAATTGCAAATTCACGGTAACGTTCACGCCAACGGCCACGGGTAAACTAGGTGGGGTGCTACTAGTGTTTACTTCGGATCCCGCGACGAGCCCGATATCGATTTCCCTATCGGGGATGGGCACACAGTAAAGATTCGCAGACGAATCTCCCGCGTCGGTTGCGGTACCGCCCAAATCCGCGTCCTTTTCGAACCTTCAAAAATTTACGGCCTCTGGATCAGCCTCGATTGCGGCGTGCCGTGGCGGCTGATGCAGCCGTTGACGGGGTCTTCGTAATCAGCCTCGGCATTCACGCGCATCGCGTACGTTGGGGTCTTGTGCTGATCGCAGGCTACGCCCCCACAGGTGCAGCTCGGGGGAGTTCCGGTGCACACAGGGCAATTAGCTCCAACACACATAAATCCGGTCGCGGCTTCTTCCACGGTTGTGCAACCGTACACGCGGTTCACCATAAGGCAGGAGTTCGGAGTGGAGCTGTTGCTGCCGGTGTAATTGCAAGTTTCGGGAACGCTGGAGTTGGTAAATTGCGAATAGTAGGCCCAGCCCTGCGCCTCGGAGGGATTTTTCCAAATGCTGTCGTCGTCACAGAGATAGGCGCTGACGGCGGTTTGGGGATAGGTGAACGTTCCGTCGGTACCGTTATCGACCACGCTGGTGGCGGCAAGGGTGTGCTTTGAACTCGATGTGTACGTGTAGCTCTTGTCATAGCAGGGAGGATTGTCGTTCAGCTCGACGCTAAGGTTTTGAGCCGAACCCTGCTGATAATTCGGGCGATCCTGCCAGGAGCCCGCAATGGTATTGCAACCCATCGCGTAAACCCCATTCGGCGCCGGACAGATGTTGGTTGGTGGATGGATTGGAGTCGTGCAGCCATTGATCAAATTCCCGTACTCAGGTCCTGAGACGAATCCGGCTTTATCGAGAAAGCCGCCAACGCCGTAGTAGGTGAGTGCGAAGCCCAAACCTCCGGCGCCGCCGCTTTGGCTGTGGGCGCACATTCCGGCTGTGGGGCTGTTGTTGGTATTGGCAAGATAAAACGTGGTGTAAAGGAAATTGAGAATTGTGGCGACGCGGCACGCTGCGACCTTGAGGCTGGCGGTGCTGGTTCCCGTGAGCTGCCATTGAGAATCGAAGGCAAGTTGAATCGTCTGATAACTGTCGTGATAGAGATCCCATGGAATCTCGCCGATGTAGTTTCCGGGCAGCGTATTGATTCCGAACTTGGCTGGAACAAAAACTATCGTTCCGTTGGAAGAAGTCGCCGGGGTGGCTACTCCGTAGGTGACCCCAAGATCGGTGGTTTGCGGGCAGGTAATTGTCGCGTGGTAGCAGGATGTTTGAATATCGGTGCCGCCATTGGTTTGGGTAACCCAATCGGAGGCGTGCCCACCCAAAGCAGCAGGGCAGGTTTCGTTGACGATGCTCGATACTGAGCCCAGTGCATATTGCGCACGGGCGGAGGGCAGAAAAGTTATCCAGGCAGCAATCACGGCTACGATTGCAAGAATCTGCACGTGTCTCTCAACCATTAGAGGGTCACCCTGTACCGCGATTTATGAATTCTGCCGGAGGGAGAACTATTTCGGGGCGGCATCCGCCGATATGACGAAGTCAATAGCGTAGCCTATATTTCCACGGGTTTGATCGGACCGTCAATGTGAAAGATTCTGCATGATTAGGGTCGATAGTCTCTTAAGTCTCATTGCGGGAATTTCGTCATGCGGGAGTTGTGGTCAGCTGTCGAAGCCCTTAACCACAAACGGCGGCAAACCGCGAAGATCGCGAAGAGAAGATCGCCGGCAAAGGACTCTGTCCACTATCAGCGCTTCGGTTGCTTGGTTACACCTGTGCCGCCGTGGCGGTTGATGCAGCCATTCACGGGGTCTGTGTAGTCGGCTTCGGCGAAGACGCGCATCGAGAATGATGGCGTGCCGCCATCGCTGCAGGTTTTTCCTCCGCAGGTGCAGGTGACGCTGGGTGGAGCCGTGCAAACGGGGCAGGTCGATCCGTTGCAGACGAATCCGACGGCGGCGGTTTCCTGCTCACATCCAAAGACGCGGTTCACCATGAGGCAGGAGTTCGGAGTGGGTACATTGTTGCCTGCGTAATTGCAGGTCGCGGGCACGCTCGTGGGCGTGAACTGCGAGAAATAATACCAGGCCTGGGTTTCCGAGGGATTCGTCCAGTAGCTGTCGTCATCGCAAAGGTAAGCGCTGACGGAGGTGTTCGGATAGGTATAGCTGGCATCGGAGAGGCCATCGACGACGCTGGTGGCGGCAAGGATCGATTTATCGGATTCAGTGTAATGGTGAGTTTTCTCTGAGCAGGGAGGATCGTTGGCGAGTTCGACGCTGATGTTGGAGGCGGTCTTTTCGATGTAGTTGGGACGATCCGTCCATGTGCCCGCCGAACTGCTGCAGCCCATCGCGTAAACGCCGTCGGTACTTGGACAAATATCTACAGGCGCGTGCATCGGGGGGACGCAGCCTTCGACGAGATCTCCGTATTGGGGCCCGGACACGAAGCCAGCTTTGTCGAGAAAACTGCCGACGCCGTAGTACGTCAGCGAAAAGGCAAGTCCTCCGGCACCGCCGCTGAGGCTGTGCGCACACATGCCGGCGGTCGACGTATTGCCCGCGTTAGCCAGGAAATAATTTGCGTAAAGATATTGAAGAACGGTGGCCACGCGGCAGGCGGAAACTTTGATGCTGCCGGTGGTTGTGCCGCTGACCTGCCACTGAGAATCGAAGGCGAATTGCACGGTCTGGAAATTGTCGTGATAAAGATCGAAAGGAATTTCGCCCTTGAAATTTCCGGGAAGCGTGAACGTGCCGAATTTGCTGGGCACAAAAGCGATCATTCCATTGGAGAGGCCGGAAGGCGTAGCTACTCCATAGGTCACGCCCATATCGGCAGTCTCGGGGCAACTGATCTCAGCGTGGTAGCAAACGGTTTGAACGTCGGTGCCGCCGCTGGTTTGTGTGACCCAGTCGGCAGGGTCGCCGCCGATGACTGCGGGGCAGGCTTCGCCCACGACGCTAGAAATCTGGCCGAGTGAGTATTGGGCCAGAGCGTTCGCCGGCATTAGTAAAAAGATAGAGATCGCCGAGATTGCTATCGATGCAAGGCGCCATACTTTTCCCATACGATAACCTCTAGACCCCAGGGCGCGCGGCCTGAAGAGGACGTGTTTCCTAGGCAGCGGCCGGATATGAAGCCGCCATGACTCGCGCTCAGTTTCGTGGCGATGCCATGAGGCAGTCAACGCAATTCGACAAACCTCTCCAAAAGACTAAAGGCCGAAATGGAGACGTTCGGCGGTGGATGCCTGCCAATATGGGCTGGGGTATACCGTCTCCTAGATAAAAGTCTCTTGCGCGAGGAACGGATTCAATAGTAAGGTTTTGCATCTCGTTGTCGAGCTGAATCCCCCCAAACGTTCTCGAGATTTAATCCGAAGGAGACACTTCCACATGTTTGTTCCGCGTGCGATCTTGCTAGGTCTAGCTGCGAGCCTGGCGGTAAGCCTGTCGGCTGCCCAATCCGGCAAAAATCCTTCTCCGCCAAGTGGGGCGAAAGATATCACGGTGATCAATCACATCGTGTTCATCATCAAAGAGAACCGCAGCTTCGATAATTACTTCGGACTGTTCCCGGGAGCAAATGGCGCGTCGACTGGCTTGACTTCTTATGGGGCCACCGTCCCGCTGCTGGAGACGCCGGATTATGCTTACCCTTTCGATCCGGAGCACGGCTGGGCCAGCGGCAACGAAGCCATTGACGGTGGAAAGATGGATCGTTTTGACCTGCTCGCCGACAGCAATATCAACGGCCAGGGCTATCTTGGCTACACGCAGGCAACCCAGACGCAGCTTCCAAATTACTGGACTTATGCGCAGGATTTCGTGCTCGCCGACAATGCCTTTTCCTCGATTCAATCGGATAGCTTCACCAACCACCTTTACACCGTCGCTGCGCAAAGCGCAGGAGCTCTGTTCATCTCGGGGCCAACGACCGGTGTGCAGAGCGGATCTTTCGGTTGCGACGCTCCCGTGGGAACGGCTGGAGTGACGGCCGATGACGAAGGCAACATCAGCAAGGTTTTTCCCTGTTACAACATGCAAACCCTGGCTGACTCATTGCAGAGTGCGGGAATTTCGTGGAAATTTTATGCGCCCCCCGAGGGGCAGCGCGGTTATAACTTTTCAACTCTCGATGCCATCAATCAAATTCGCAACGGCCCGCTCTGGGCGACCAACGTTGTCAATGACGCCAATTTCGTAAGCGACGCAGGTACCGGCCTGGCGGCGGTAAGCTGGCTGGTGACTGGCGGTGCGGCCAGCGAACATCCCAAGCACGGTGCACTCTGCGCGGGCGAAAACTGGACGGTTCAGCAGATCAACGCCATCATGAACGGTCCCGACTGGAACTCGACTGCGATTTTCGTTACGTGGGACGATTTCGGCGGTATCTACGATCACGTCGCTCCACCGGTGGTCGACAACTGGGGACTGGGGCCGCGCGTGCCGTTCCTCATCATTTCGCCTTATGCCTTAGCCGGACACATCTCGCATACGCAGTATGAATTCTCGTCGGTGCTTAAGTTCATCGAAGAGCGCTTCGGGCTCGCGCCGTTGACCGAACGCGATGCCAGCGCCAACGACACCACCGACAGCTTCAATTTTGCTCAGACGCCGATTCCGCCGACGATTCTGCAGACCCGTACCTGCCCGATGGCTTCCATCGGCACAGTGCCTTTTGGCGGACAAGCGGTCACCACGAACAGCACGCCTTTCACGGTAACGCTGACGAACTGGGGTACCACCACCGTCACGATTGGCAAGCCGACCATCAGCGGCCCTTTCAGCGAAACCAATACCTGCAAGACCACGATTGGTCCAAACGGAAGCTGCGCGGTGAATGTGACATTCAGTCCGACGGAGTTAGGAGAGCAGACAGGAACGCTGACTGTGCCGACCTCCTATGGCGGAGGGCCGTCTGTGAGCGTCGGGTTGCAGGGTATAGGAAGTGAATTTGGATTGAATATAGTGTATCCGGGGTTGGGATTCCCGCTGCTCGCTTATTCAACCGGAACGCTTACGAAACCGGTCACCCTGAAGAATTATTCGACCTCGTCGTTGAATATTTCCAATATTCAGGTGGTCGGCGGAGCCTTTAGCCAGACCAATACATGCGGCAGCACGGTGGTGGCAGGAGCGAGTTGCACCTTCACTATAAGCTTCAAACCGAGCACCGCGAGCGCCTTGCCGCGAACCGACGCCTACTACGGCGACCTCGTCATTTATTCGAACGACCCGGCGAGCCCGCAGCAGTTGCGATTGAGCGGAAGCGGTACGCCGGTCAGCTACACTCCGAAGAGCTTGACCTTTACTGCCCAGAGCGTGGGTACAACGAGTCCCGCGCAAACGATCACCATCACCAACCACGGCACGAACAGGCTGACCTTCGGTAGTGTCACCGCCGCCGGAGCATTCGCCGAGACCAACACCTGTTCGGGTGGGTTGGCTTTGAACACGAAATGCACGGTCAGCGTGACGTTCACTCCTACGAAGAGCGGAGCCAACACCGGAACGCTCACGCTGGTGGATAGCGGCGGCGACAGCCCGCAGGTTGTCAACCTGACAGGTACTGGAAACTAACGAACAGCCCAAATCGTGCCTTACCCATAAGAGGTAAGAACCCCTTCGACGAAAGTCGTAGGGGTTCTTCTTTTTTGGCGAGAAATTGGGCTAATCCTTTGGTGCCTGTGTGGTTAACGTTCGAATGGCCGTCGCATCGAAACTCCGCAACTTTCCCGGGTGGTCTGTGTTAAAACTCTAGAACATCGGACCTCACAACTCTGCTTGGGAGTAAGTGAATGCAACCATTGAGCCCCCTTCGATGCGCTTGCCTGCTGACGATTTGCGCAGGCATATCGTTGTTAACCGGCTGCGGCGGATCGTCGTCGCACTCTGAGGAAATCACCCCGCCGACGAGCATACCGCCGGGCGCTGCAATCGCCGGCTGCCAGATCAAACAGATCAACGCACTGAAGCCGCCATGCCCTCCGGGATTGATCCAAGCGTGTACGACAGCGACTTGTACTGCGGACGGCGTGAATTCGCTTTCGTGCTCGACTCTTTCGCAGGGAAATTGGAACCACTTCAGCCAGAACATCCTGAGCCAGTCTTCTATCTATGGCGTCAACATCTATGTACCATGGGCAAGTGTGGATACTGGAGCCCCCGGAACGGTGAACGAGTACGATTATTCCGCTCTCGACGAGCAGGTCGGTTACTACACAACAAATTATCCTGGCAAGAAGGTAAACCTGTTGTGGATGGCCGTGAACTACGGCAACATTAATAACTCTGCTGGCGGCGTCAATCAGATGACTCCGGCTTACGTGTTCTCGACGAGTTGGGCAAGTTCGGCGGCGGTTCAAGCGCTTAACAACAATGTACCCGCCACCCCGCAGGACGTCGCTTACTGTTCCAGCTACCCGGGAAGCGGGACCTTTAGCAACACGTCGGCCAACATTTTGACGCAAGGATTCGACTCTACCGGATACCCGGTAGTCTACGAAGCACCCTTCATGGCTGCCTACGAGGCTTTTGTCAAGAATGTGATTCAGCATTACAACGGCAACTCGACGATTGGCTATATGCGTTTTGGCCTGTCGGTCGGTGATGAAGCCGATCCCTATTGCACGAGCAATCTTCCCGGATGGAGTTATCCCTCGACCTGGGAAACCTACGTCGGGGGGATGGTCTCATTCGAGGCCGCGCAGAGTCCGAAGATGCAGCTCATGGAGTCTTTAAACTCCGTGAATGGCGATAATGCTACCCTGCCGCCTTTTGAGGCGACAAACGCTGTGAGCAACAAATTCGGGTTCGGCTCCAATGGCTGGCAACAGAGCGACGCGTCTGCCATCGCCAACGACAATCTGACGAATTGCACAGCGGATTGGTGCGCCCTGTTCCAGCAGTATGCCCCCGGGGGAATCCCTGAAGTGCCGCTCGAACTGCAGACTGCGGTTCCGAGTGACGAAAGCGCCAGCAATGCGGTGGGAGATCTCGCGACCTTAATTTCGCAATCCGCGGCGGTAAACTTCGCGACGATTCTGGAGATATCGCAGGACGATCTTTACCTGGCCTTTAATTCCACTCTGGCCCCCGCAACCGCGAATCTATCGGAGTCGCAGGCCTACAACGATGCGATCACGCATCCTTGCAACGAGGCTCCGAGCCAATAATTAAAGACTATGCGGCTTCAACATGTCGAAGCCGCATGCTCGTTCTCTTTGCCTTCGAATCGCGTGTCTCAAGCCTGGAGACCTTCTTCCCATTGGACCCACGCAAAGTTTGTCGCTAATCCTCGCCGAAAAAGTGCACTCGTCGGCTGACTCAGCCCTGAATGATTGGAGTGTGGGGCTGAGGCTTTGTTATTTTTGCCCGACGCGTGCGGGAGATTTCCTACTGCTTTGAAACGGCCTTTCCTTTAGAATCGAACGAATCCCCCTGAAATATCTCGGAGAATCTATTCATGCGCAATTTGTCACAAGTGTGTTTTTTGCTTGGGGCTCTGGCGTGGGCCCAGGTCATTCGGGCGCAGCAAACCGCGCCAACTGCAACGATTCAAGCTGGCGTGGCAGACGAGGGAAAGCGGACATCCGCCCCTTCCGTTGTGAAAGTCGGCGCGAATGATGCGGTGGTGACTATCAAGGGCTTGTGTCCCCATGACCAGGCCGCCGGAGTAGGGAAGCCGGATGGCAATTTGTGCGAGATGTCGATCACGCGGGCTGAGTTTGAAAAACTGGCTGACGCGATTCAGGCCAATATGACGCCCGCTGGCAAGCGGCAACTGGCCACCAGCTATCCGCGGATTCTAGTGATGTCGCGCGAGGCGGAGCAGCGAGGACTGGAGAAAGACCAGCGCGTGCAGGAGTTGCTGGCCTACTCGCGAGCGCAGATTTTGTCGCAGGAACTATTTCGCAAAATTCAGGAGCAGGCGGCAGACATTTCCCAGAAGGATATCGACGATTATTACCGGACACACACGCAGTCGTTCGAACGAGTCACGCTCGAGCGGGTTCTGGTGCCGATCTCGAAGGAACCTGTTCCCGGCGCGGGCGGCACGGCATCGCAGAATTCCCAAGACGAAAAGACCGCTGAGGAAGACCGGAAAGCGATGGAGAACGAGGCCGAGCAGTTGCGGCAGCGCGCCATGGCCGGGGAGGATTTCCCGAAGCTGCAGCAGGCAGCCTATGATGTGGGCCGAGTTGGTGCGCCGATTCCGCGAACCAAATTGACCTGGCGGCGTGGAAGCTTGCCGGCAGCGCACCTCTCAGTGATGGATTTGAAGATCGGAGAGATTTCAACTGTGATCACGGACTCGACCGGGCATTACATTTACAAAATCGATGCCAAGGAAATTGAACCGGAAGCCGAGGCGACTGCGGAGGTCCACACCATCCTGCAAAAGCAGCGCACGAAGGAAATGATGGATAAGCTGCAGGCCGCGACCTCGGCGCAGTTGAATCAGGCTTACTTCGGAGCTTCGGAAGTTCCCAGGCCGCCCGATCTTTCTAAAGTGAAGCCGGAGTCGGACGATCAATAACCGGGCGAATGATTCCCGATCCTAACCCGCATAGCGGAGGCGTTTATGATCTCTCGAGTCGGATGCATATTAATACTGACCTCGACTTTGGCGTACGCGCAGGCAATGCCTGGAACAAATTCCGGTTTGCGCCACGACGGCGAATACGGCGAAAAGGCGTCCCAGACCTCATCGGCCGACGCGGTTGGGATGAACGATGCAGTGCTCACGATCAAGGGCTTTTGCCCTCAGCAAGAACACGCTGCGCAGCCCTGTGAAAGCATCGTCACGCGCGCGGAATTCGAAAAGATGACGGCAGCGATTCGACCTAATCTGAGCGCCTCCGTAAAACAACAGTTCGCCAATCTCTATCCGCGCCTGTTGGTGATGTCGAAGAAGGCTGAGGAACTGGGACTGGACAAAGAAGTCCCGTACGAACAGATGATTGAGTTCTCGCGCATGCAGATCCTGACGCAGGCGCTTACGCGCAAGCTGGAGCAGGATCCCGGTGATGTTTCGGATCAGGAGATCGCTGCCTACTACAACAAGAATGCAGCTTCGTACGAGGAGTACACCTTAGAGCGGCTAGTCGTTCCGTTGCACAAAGAGGGCGACCCATCGAGCGTCAACCCAGCGTCGCAACAACAGTTCGATGACTTGGCAAAGACCCTGCGTAAACGGGCCGCAAAAGGGGAAGCGTTTGCGGAGTTGCAGCAGGCAGCTTTCGATGTAGCCGGAATGAAAACCGCGTCTCCAAATACCGCAATGGGCAAGGTTCAGCTGTCAGCATTGCCTGCAGCCCATGCCGCCGTTATTGCCCAACTTAAGGTCGGCGAGGTTTCCGCCGTCGTCGCGGACCCCAGTGGACGGTACATTTACAAGCTGCAATCCAAGGGTCTCCTGCCCCTGGAGCAGGTTAAAGGCGAAATTCAGCAGGCCTTGGAGTCGGAGCACGCCGCCCAGGCGCTCGAAAGGATTCAGGGCTCCTATTCGACTGAGACGAACAGCGCTTACTTCGCCGTACGGCCTTCAGATCACGAGCGATGAGACAGCCGAGCCTTCAATTGTAAGTAATTGAATATAATGACGTTACATTAGCCAATGCGCCAACTTCGCCTGTTGGAGACTTTGGGCACCAAGGCTTTTTACCACTTGCAGTAACTTGCAATCTTCCGTAGGCTGGTTCCAAGTTCGGTGGGAGTGGTTGGCCGCACGAAAGACGGCGCTTAAGTCATTCCCACAGCAGTTCGCTGCACCTGTAGCTCCCCCCAACAAATTCAACGCAATCCGAAGTGTTTTGTTCTCCCCTCGACTTTTCGGGGGCGCCGGAAAGGAGTCGCAGATTGGGAAACACAACTTCGCTCTGGCCGCCGCAGGCAGAAAACGGCACAGGGCTGTTAAGAGTTGGTGGCGCCGGACTCCCAACTGCGGCGAAGCAAGCCAAACGAGAATCGGCAGCGTTGAATTGGTACGCGGTGCAAACACGCTCCCGGCACGAAAAAATGGTGACGCGCCAACTTGAAGTTCTGGGTTTCGCGACGTTTCTTCCGATCTGCACGGAGATACGGCAATGGAGCGACCGGCGGAAAGTCGTGGAATTGCCATTGTTTCCCGGATACGCGTTTGTGCAGATTGTTTATCAGCCGGAGCAACGGCTGCGGGTATTGACAACTGAAGGAATTGTGAATTTTGTTGGGGTCCAAGGGCAGGGGTTGCCGATCCCGGACAAGCAGATCGAGGACATTCGATCGCTGCTCAATGCAAACGTTCCTTTCGAAAGCTACCCGTTCCTGAAAGTGGGGCAGCGGGTGCGGATTCGCAGCGGGTCCCTGAACGGGACCGAGGGAATTTTAGTCGGTCAGGAAAGCGATCGCAGGCTGATCATCTCCGTAGAACTGATACAGCGGTCAATATCGATCCGGTTGCAAGGGTATGAGGTGGAGCCGGTTTAGGTTCGGCAGTAGGTTGCGCGCATAAGCAGAATTCTTCCCCGGTTAGAAAATCAAGGAACAATTCTTCCAAAGTGGGTGGAAGGGACGAGGGTGAGTTATGAATGAAGCGAACATGAAAGTGGCAGGGATCGAAGAGGAAACGCAAACGGTAGTTCAGCCCCCGGCAAACGGGACTGCCGGGTTAGCCAAGCCGTGGGCGGCTTTGCGATCGCTGCGGGCAGAGACGGAGATTCACGCGATCAGCCGGGCGCTCGAAGAGTCTGGATGGAACCGCAAACACGCTGCGAAACTGTTGAGCATCAGCTATCGTGGGCTGCTCTACAAGATTCGGCAGTACAACATTACGCCGGCTTCACGGAACAACCTGGCGCAGGCACCGCGGCCGGAAGTCTAGAAAGACTCCCGCCGCGTGTCAAAGTGGAAGCAAGGGAAGATTTTTCGTGGGGTTGGGTGGCTGGGACGAGCGCTGGTGTTGGTAAGATGGTAGCTCTGTCAGAACACAGGGGGAATTAGTTTATGAGCCGTAATTTTGAATTGCTGCAGCGAGTGGGCCGCGAGCAGGCGTTGTACGCGACTCAGCCGGTAGCGGAAGTCGAGCCGATACCTGAGCAGCCGGTCATCTTCTCCGAACCGCAGCCATCGCTTTTGACGATGGCGGAAGTGGAAGTTGAAGAATTCACCAAGCTGGTGCAGCGTCTGTTTATTGTGCCCGGCAACGATGCGCCGCGCAGTGTTGTGTTTACGGCTCCTGAAGGCGGAAACGGTTGCAGCTGGGTGTGCGCGCGCGTAGCTGAGACTCTGGCGCGGCAGGTGGCCGGTTCGGTATGTCTGGTGGACGCAAATATGCGCCGCCCGGGATTGCATTCGCAGTTTGGCGCGGAGAATCACTATGGCCTCTCGGACGCGTTGGTAAAGCCGGATCCGGTACGCAGTTTTGCCACCAACCTGGGAAGACCGAACTTGTGGATCGTAAGCTGCGGCTCGAACACAGAAGCCGCACAAAGCATGCTGACCAGCGACCGCATGAGGCTGCGCCTCTCTGAGTTGCGCGCCGAGTTCGATTACGTTCTTCTCGATGTGGCCGCGTTGAGCGAGGCCAACGATGCGGTTCTACTGGGAAGTGGCACCGAAGGCGTGGTCCTGGTGCTGAAGGCGAACAGTTCACGGCGTGAGAGCGCACGCAACGCCATTCAAGATCTTCAGAATGCGAAGGCGCGGGTGCTGGGAGCGGTGCTGAACCAGAGGACCTTCCCGATTCCTGAATCGATCTATAAGAAGCTTTAAAGCGAATCTCTACGGCAACGCCGAACAAGTAGCTGGGGCAAGAGACAGTATGTTTGACAATCTACGTGCGGATTTCGAAGCGGCCGCCGGGCATCGCTCCATGGAAAGAGGACTGCTTCGCGTCCTCATGCGCCTGGAAACCCCGGCCATTGTTTGTTATCGCTTCTCGCACTGGGTTCTGAAGCTGAAGGTTCCGGTCGTGCGGCCCTTGCTGATGATTCCAGCATTGATCTGGCAGCGGCTGAACCAGATGTTTTTCGGGATATTCATTTCGCCGGACGCGGAGATCGGCCCGGGGATGGTCATTCATACGCCGTACGGCATTTTTATTCCGCCGGTGAAGATCGGCGCCAATTGCACATTTACGACTGGCACGCTGATTAATTCCGGCTGCAAGAGCGTCGGCGATAACGTTTATTTCGGCGCGGGCTGCAAGATCATCGGCGATGTGAAGATCGGAAACAACGTGGTGGTCGTTGCCAACAGTGTTGTGCTGACGGATGTGGCTGACAACATCACCATCATGGGCGTTCCGGCGCGAATTAAGCTGCCGGGGGGAAGGCCCAAGAAATTTCCGTGGCGCGCTTTGGATCGACAAGATTCTGACGTCAAGCCAACAGCCGCAAACGGTGCTGGAAGCAATGGCGTGAAAACTACGGCTCCCGCAAGTAATGGGAATGGCGTTACGGCAAAGGGTCCCGCTGGAAACGGCAATGAGCCTGCACCGGTGACGGAAAAGACATCGAGCCGCCGAGACTAACACTGCGGCCGCAGACGGAGAAAGAAAGAGCTTGGATTTTTCCTGGAGTGAAGAGCAGGCGGCGTTTCGCAAGGAAGTGATTCGATTCGCCAAGGAAGAACTGAACGACGATCTCGCGCGCCGGGACGAGCACGAGGAGTTCCCGCAGGAATTTTGGAAAAAGTGCGCACAGTTCGGTATTCAGGGATTGCCGGTTCCTCCGGAGTATGGCGGAGGCGGCGCGGATACGCTGACAACGGCATGCGCGCTGGAAGCGCTGGGCTACGGATGCAAGGACAACGGATTTCTGTTTTCGCTGAACGCTCATATGTGGACGAGCGAGTTGCCGCTCATGGCGTTCGGTACGGAAGAGCAAAAAAAACGGTATCTACCGAAGCTGGCGAGCGGAGAGTGGATCGGGCTGCATTGCATGACCGAGCCAATGTCGGGCTCCGATGCTTACAGTCTGAAGGCGCGTGCCGAGCGGAAAGGCGACAAGTACGTCATCAATGGATCGAAGACGTTCATCACGAACACGACGCACGGAGATTTGTTCATCGTGTTCGCGAATGTTGATCCATCGAAGGGCGCGAACGGCGTAACTGGATTTCTGGTCGAGAAGGGAACTCCGGGCCTGGTCTTGGGCAAGAAGCTGCACAAGATGGGCTTGCGCACCTCGCCGATGTCGGAGGTGGCGCTGATCGATTGCGAAGTTCCTGCCGAAAACATTCTTGGCAAGGAGGGCAGCGGGCAGGCGATTTTTACTCACTCGATGGAATGGGAGCGGACCTGCATCCTGGCGAGCCACTTGGGAATGATGCAGCGGCTCATCGAAACCTGCGCGAAGTATGCACGCGAGCGCAAGCAGTTTGGCCAGGCGATAGGAAAGTATTCGGCGATTGCGAATATGGTTGCCGACATGGAAGTACGGCTTGAGACTGGCCGGTTATTGCTTTACAAAGCCGCGTGGCTCAAGAGCCAGGGACGGCACGCGTTGCGCGAAGCTGCGATGGCAAAGCTTTTTATCAGCGAGGCGACCGTGCAGACTTGCCTGGACGCGATTCAGATTCACGGCGGCTACGGCTACATGACGGAATACGAAATGGAGCGGGATTTGCGCGATTCGATTTCCGGGAAGATTTATTCGGGAACCAGTGAGATTCAGCGAGTGATTATTGCAGGGTTTCAGGGACTCTGATGCTTCTGACTTTGATACTACTCCCCGACTACGCGGCGGAACGGACTCGTTAGACATGGCATACATTCTGCAGCAACTTTTGCAAAAGAGCGCGGCGCGCTATCCGGAGAAGTTGGCCGTATGGGCGCGCGGGCGCAGCCTGACTTACCGCGAACTGGAGGGGCGCTCGAACCAGTTGGCGCATCTGCTGCGCGAGAGCGGCCTGCGCAAGGGAGATCGAATCGGAATTTATTTTCCAAAGTGCGTGGAGTCGGTGGTCGCAATGCTGGGCGTAGTAAAAGCCGGCGGAGTTTATGTTCCGCTTGATCCGCAAGCGCCCACCGATCGCGTGGGCTACATCATTGGAAACTGTGGAATTCGAATTCTGATCACGCGCGACGATAAGCGGCGGGGGCTTGATCCGGCGATCATAGAGTCACTATCCCTTTCTATTTTAGTTGACGACGCGCCGAAGTCGACGAACGGTGGTTCGGTGCTGCCCTGGTCGGTATTGCAACAGTATCCAGCGGAGAATGCGCCGAAGGTCGTGCTTACCGAAACCGATCTCGCCTACATTCTTTACACTTCTGGCTCGACTGGGCGGCCAAAGGGCGTGATGCTCACGCATCAGAACGCGCTGACTTTTGTGGAATGGTGTGCCGAGACTTTCCAGGTCACGAGCTACGATCGCTTGTCGAACCATGCACCGTTGCACTTCGATCTTTCGGTTTTCGATGTCTACAACACGCTTGAGGCTGGCGCCTCGCTGTATCTGGTGACAGAAGACCTGGCGCTGTTTCCGGTGAAGCTGGCCGAGTTTATCGAGTCGAAGGGAATCACGATCTGGTATTCGGTGCCTTCCGCGCTGACGCTTCTGTTACTGCATGCGAATCTCAGCCCCGAGAAGCTGAAGCAGTTGCGCATCGTTCTTTTTGCCGGCGAAGTTTTCCCGATGAAGTATCTGCAGCAACTGGCTGATCTGCTGCCGCACGTCGATTTGTTCAATCTGTACGGCCCAACCGAAACCAACGTTTGCACCTATTACAAAGTGGAGCGCGAGCGGCTGGCCAGCATGGACAAGTTGCCGATTGGCATTGCGTGCGAGAACACGGAGGTTTTCGCGGTGAACGATCAAAATGAGATCGTCACGCGCGCGGGCGATACCGGGGAGCTTTATGTGCGCGGGCCGGCGGTTACCTATGGCTACTGGGCGGACACCGAAAAAACCAGGAAGATGGTGCTGCCGAATACGTTCCAGCCGAACTTCGAGGAGAAAATGTACCGCACCGGAGACCTGGTGCAGCTTGCCGACGATGGCAACTACTATTTTCTTGGGCGCCGCGACAGCATGATCAAGAGCCGAGGATACCGGATCGAGCTGGGCGAAATTGAAAGCGCGTTGTTGAGTCATGCGGCGGTGAAAGAAGCCGTTGCGGTTGCGGTTCCCGATGATATCGTCGGCAGCCGGATCAGGGCCGTGGTTGCATTTCACGATGGCAGTTCTCTCACCGCAGCCGAATTGCAGCAGTACTGCGGAGCGCGCATTCCGCGGTACATGATTCCGGAGGCGATTGAGTTTCGCGGTGAATTGCCGAAAACTTCCACCGGAAAAGTGGATCGCGTGCAACTGACGCAGGAAAGTGCCGCTAGTGCGGGAACGCTCGTTGCGCCGTAAAGATTTTGCAATTTATAGAATAGAAAATCCCCCGGGAGGAAGGTTCACAATGTCGGCTACAAATCAGACCCCTGCAACAGCATCTGCTCTCAAAGATCAGATTCGCGAATTCATTCAGATACAACTGGCTGAGCCCAAGGGCATCAGCTCGTTCACCGATGACGAATCGTTGATGGAAACGGGCGTTATCGACTCATTGGGCATTTTCCGCCTGGTCTCTTTTCTGGAAGAGGATTTGCGAGTGCGCGTGAGCGACGAAGAGATCAACGCGGACACGCTGAAAAGCGTGAACACGATTGAAGAGTTAGTGTTGCGCAAGCGGAATAAGTAACAGGCTGGCGCGTTACCGTCTGCCGAGGCTGTTTGTCCTGCCGCGGTCTGGCAAGCCGGAAACTCGTTCGCCGACCCACGGGAAGACACTTGGTAGCGTCTGTTCACTCCCCAAACTGACGCGTGACCGGGGCTCGACTGAAAAGTTGAGCTGAAAGGAATCACGTGAAACCCGAAACGATCGAAGACCAACAACTGAAGAACTCGCTGCCGAACGCGAGTGCCGCCTCTGTTCTTCAGATGGTGGAGGAGCGATCACGCAAGAACCCCGACGCACTGGCGGTTCTGGGTGGGGGCGGCACGCTTACGTACGGCGAGTTAAATCGCCGCGCGAACCGGATGGCGCATCGTCTGTTGAAATCGGACGTGGGCCGCGACCGGGTGGTGGGCATTTACTTGGAGCGTTCGCCGGCGTCGGTAGTGGCGGCGCTGGCAATATTCAAGGCGGGAGCGGCGTACCTCCCGTTGGATCCGTCGCTTCCCGAACAGCGGCTGGCATTCATGCTGGAAGATGCGAAAGTGAGTGCTGTGGTTTCGACATCCGTTCTGAGCGAGCGGCTGCCTGCCGGGCCTTGGAATTTGATTAGCAGCGATGAATTTGAGCAGACGTCAACCTGTGGGTGTGAGTTGCCGAAGATCGAGGCTTCTGCCCAGGATGTCGCTTACGTAATTTACACCTCGGGTTCGACCGGACAACCGAAAGGTGTAGAGGTGACACAGGGCAATCTGATGAACCTTGTGTCCTGGCACCTGCGCGCATTTCAAGTGACCGCAGCCGACCGCGCGGCTTTGCAATCGGCTCCCGGCTTCGATGCTGCCGTGTGGGAACTATGGCCCTATCTTGCCTGCGGCGCCAGCGTTGCTGTCGCCGACGAGTCGGTTCGAAACAATCCTGAGGCGATGCGCGACTGGCTCTTGTCGAACAAAATCACGATTGCCTTTTTGGCAACTGCCATGGCGGAGCGCATGCTTTCACTGGCGTGGCCGAAGCAAACTTCGTTGCGCATTCTACTGACCGGCGCCGATACGTTGCGGCGGCGTCCTGCAAAAAATGCTCCGTTCGTTCTGGTCAATAATTACGGTCCGACCGAGTGCACCGTCGTTGCGACATCGGGTAGCGTGGCTGCGGATTCCTCTGCGATGCAGCCCTCGATTGGGCGCGCAATCGATAATACGGTGATCCACATTCTCGATTCGCGGATGTGTCCAGTACGCCACGGGGAATCGGGAGAACTTTACATTGGCGGCGCGGGAGTTGCGCGCGGCTATCGCAATAACCGGGTCTTAACGGCCGAGCGTTTTGTGCGCGACCCGTTTTTGAAGGATCCTGATGCCCGGCTCTACCGCACTGGCGATCTGGGGCGGCTGTTGGTGAATGGAGAAATTGAATTTCTCGGGCGACTGGACGAGCAGATCAAGATTCGCGGTTTTCGCATTGAGCCGGGCGAAATCGTCACGGCTCTGAATTCATTTCCCGGCGTGAGTGCGAGCGCAGTTTCGCTAGTCGGCGCAGACAATTGGGACAAGCGGCTGGCGGCATACCTGGTGCTGGATCCGGACGCAAACGTGACGGTCTCTGGCTTACGCGACGCACTCTCGAAAAAATTGCCGGAGTATATGATTCCCTCTGTTTACAAGAGTCTTCCGTCACTGCCATTGACTCGCAACGGCAAGATCGACTATGCGGCGCTGCCGGTTCATCCGGAGTTGCGGCCGTTGCCCGAATCTGAGTTTGTGGCGCCGGAGACATTGGTCGAGAAGCGGTTGGCGGCGATTCTGGTCCCGCTTCTTCGCGTCGAGCGGGTCAGCACCAAGGACAATTTCTTTCTGCTCGGCGGGCATTCTTTGCTGGGCACGCAGCTCATCACGAAGATCAAGGAATCTTTCGACGTCGACCTCAGCCTGCTTAGCTTATTCGATCATCCAACGCTCGAAGAAATGTCGGTAGAAGTTGAGAATTTGATCCTCGCAAAAATTGCTTCTGGCAATGGAAGCAATCCGGCCGCCCCGCACATCGCCACTCCTGGGAGCCAGTAGTGCCGTCGGACGCCCAAGCACATCTCATCATTGGCGGCGCCGATTCCGCTCGCTGGAACGATACGGCAAAACCCTATCCATCGGATAAATGCATCCATCAGCTTTTTGAAGAGCGCGTGGGGCAGACGCCAGATGCGATCGCGATCGAAGATGGGTCGCGTCGATTGACTTATCGTGAACTGAACCGGCGCGCGAACCAGATCGCGAATTTTCTGCGGGGAAAAGGTGTTGCGGCTGAAGTTCCGGTTGCAATCTGCCTGAAGCGCTCTGCGGAATTGCTGATTGCTTTGCTCTCCGTACTCAAGGCAGGAGGAGCGTGCGTTCCGCTCGATCCGGATTATCCCAGCGAGAGGCTTTCGAATATTTTGCAGGATTGTGCCGCTCCATTCCTTATTGCAGAGAAAGAGTTGCTTTCCGTTGTCGGTACTACACAGGCGAAGGTTCTTCACTTCTCGGCTGTCGCGACGCAGGTCGAGCGCGAGAGTAAAGAAAATCTGCAGTTCTCGCTGACGCCGCAGAATCTTGCGTATCTCATCTACACTTCCGGCTCGACCGGTAAGCCTCGTGGCGTGCAATTGACGCACGGAGGACTGGTCAATCACGGCGTTGCCTCGATTGATTTGTACGGGATGACTCCATCGGAGCGGATGCTGCAATTTGCTTCGATCAGTTTTGATATCGCGATTGAAGAAATATTCCCTACATGGTTTGCCGGCGGCTGCGTGATTCCGCGGGGCGACGAGGTTCCACTGACTGCCGCGGGATTCTTGCAGTGGATCGCGGAGCACAACATTTCGGCGCTCGACTTGCCGACGGCTTACTGGCATGAACTGGTTCATGAACTTGGCGAGAGTGGGCAGACGCTACCGCAGAGCTTGCGACTGCTGATTGTTGGCGGCGAGAAGGCTTCATCGTCGGCGTATTCGGCTTGGTTGCGAGCCGGGGGAGCGCGCGTGCGCTGGGTCAACACATATGGACCGACGGAAGCGAGTGTAATCGCATCCGCTTACGAACCGGATCCGAAGAAGGCGTTTCCCGACAATCTTCCGATCGGACGCCCCATCGCGAACGTACGGCTCCATGTCTTGGATGAGAAGCTTCAACAATTGCCAATCGGCACTCCCGGCGAGTTGCACATTGGCGGCGCGGGACTGGCGCGCGGATATTTGAACCAGCCCGAACTGACTGCGGCGAAGTTCATCGACGATCCATTTTCGAATGGGCCGGGCGCCAGGCTATACAAAACCGGCGATCTGGTTCGGCGGCTGCCGGATGGAAACCTGGAGTTTGTGGGACGCATCGATTTTCAGGTGAAAATTCGAGGGTTCCGAGTCGAGCTGGGCGAAATCGAGGGCGTGCTGGAGAAGCACCCCGCTGTCGCGCAGGCGGTGGTGATCGCCCGGGACGTTGCTGGGACCAAGCAGCTTGCTGCGTACGTCATCGCGTCTTCTGAAGGAATTGCCGCGAACGAGTTGCGCGATTACGCAAAGAAGCAACTCCCTGAATACATGGTGCCTGCGGATTTTGTTTTTCTGGAATGTTTTCCCCTCACTCCGAATGGCAAGGTCGACCGCCGCGCCCTGCCTGAGCCGCAAGCAATTGCCGCCGCATCTGGAAATGTGATTGCGCCGCGCAATGAGATGGAATTCAGAATGGCCCGATTATGGGCGCAGGTGCTCGGCAGGGAAGCGGTCGGGGCTCAGGAAAACTTCTTCGATCTCGGCGGACATTCTTTGTTGGCCTTGCGCCTGACCAGCCGGATCGAAAAGGAGTTCGGCAAGAAACTGACGCTGACTGCGCTGATTCAGGCTCCGACAGTGGAGGAAATAGTACGGCTGATCCAGCAGGAAGAAGAGACGTGGTCTCCCCTGGTCGCGCTGCAGCAGGAAGGAACGAAGCCGACGCTCTTCTTCGTGCATGGCCTGGGCGGAACAGTGATGCGTTTTCACGACCTGGCGCGGCATATGGCGCCTGATCAGCCTTTCTGCTGCTTCCAGTCGCAAGGTATCGATGCAAAACTCCCGGTGCTGGACGTGGTTGAAGACATGGCCAATCTTTACTGCGAACATTTGCGCCGTGCACAACCTGAGGGGCCCTATTATCTTGGCGGATACTCATTTGGCGGCCTGGTTGCACTGGAAATGGCTCGGCGCCTTGCCGAGGGAGGTCACGAAATCGGAATGCTGGCGCTGGTGGACACGTACTTCGTTGGGCAGGGTGGTAACACTTCGTTGCTCAGCAGATTCTTCTCGCTTTCGACCGGGCAAAAGCTTGCGTACCTGAAAAAACGCGCGACCCGCTATCGGCGCGGGATCAGGCGGCGCATTGACGCATTGTCTTTGCCCGGACCAGTGAAAAGGGTGCGTGAAGCTTGTGCAATTGCCGAACAGAAATATCGTCCTTCGCCCGTGTCTGTCCCGCTGATTCTGTTTCGTGCAAGCGAGAAAGCTCTACGCGGGTTGGATGGCTCAGAGAATGGATGGCAGCAATATGCGGCAGGCGGATTGGAAATTCATGAGATCGACGGCGACCACGGCAATATTTTGAATGAGCCAAACGTCAGACAACTTGCCGCGGCTTTGCGAGCCAGGCTTGAGCGGGCAAGAATGGAGCGCCACGACGAAACTCGGGCGAGTGCATTGAGTTCTTAGGACAAGCGACGAGGCCAGGAAAAATCGTTCGGCGAACTATTCTTGAAGATTATTCAATGTGCGACTGCGTGGTACAGGGGGTAAGGAGCGCCAGGTGCCGGTGAGTTTACAAGACGAAGCGAGGCAACCCGGCGAGGGTGAAGCTCTTGCGGAGCGCGTGCCTGTGTTCAGTCGTCGCTTCCTCACGGAAAAGTTTTTCCCGTGGGTGACCAAGGGCGGATTGGCGCTCCTCGACTTTGGCTTGTACTCGGGTTCGAATTTTCTGCTTGGAATTCTGCTGGCGCGATGGATGGCTCCTGAGCAGTATGGCGCCTACGCGCTAGTGTTCAGCATTTTCATTCTGGTTACGTTCCTCTATCAAGCTCTTCTGCTTGAGCCGCTCTCGGTCTTTTCCGGAACGACGTACAGCGGCAATCTTCGCGGCTACTTGAAATCGAATTTCTGGCTGCATTGGGGCGTTTCTGCCGTGATCTGTGTCGTCATGGCTGGAACTGCACTCGCCGCAAAAATGTGGTGGCACTCGCCGGTGGCAGCGTTGGCTTTTGCGGGCATGACCGCTGCTACGCCGTTTATTTTGATTCACGCCCTTGGCCGCCGCAGCTTTTATCTCAAGCTGTCACCCGGGCCGGCAGCGTTTGGCTCATCGTTCTATTGCATGCTGGTGGTTTCAGGATCGTTCCTGATTTACAAGCTGGGATGGCTCTCGGCGTTTAGCGCGTTTCTAGTGATGGGATTCGCCGCTCTGGTCGGCGGCGTGATCATGGTCTTCCAGTTGAACGCGAAACTGGAGCCGGCGACCGCGCCGATGCACTTGAGCGAGACATGGAAGAAGCATTGGAATTACGGAAAGTGGGCTCTGGGCACGTGCGTCGTAGGATGGATTCCGACGTATGTTTACATCCCTGTCGTGAGTAAGTTTCACGGATTGGGTGCCGCCGCGGAGTTGCGCGCGCTGATGAACCTGGGCGGTCCCGTGCTGCAGACCTATGCCGCTCTCTCCATGCTGTTCCTGCCGTTTGCGGCGCGAGTGCAAGGGAGAGAGGGAGCAAGGGGATCAAACGCTCTGACGCGGAAGTTGACGGCGTTGTTCATCGTGGGTGCGCTGGCTTATTGGGTGGTGCTGATTCCGTTGCGGCGTCCTTTGTTTGCTCTGCTATACGCGGGCAAATATATGGATGCCAGCGCGCTGCTGCCATTGTTCGCCGCGGAAACCGTAATTTGGAGCGCAGCGCTCGGCCCTGCGATTGTCCTGCGCGCCATGGAGTATCCGCGGTCACTATTTTTTGCCAACGGAGCGGCGAGTGTCGTCGCACTCTTGTTTGGCATCCCCGCGACGCGCTACTACGGGCTGCGCGGCGTGGTCTGGAGCATGGTGCTGGCCAATGTGCTTTATGTAGTGGTTGCCTTCATTCTGCTGGAGCGGAAGCTATCGACGCTCAGAGGCGCACCGCCGAATGTTTCTGTCGCGCGGCAAGCGGAAGAGGGCGCGTTCTAGCGGAGTGACTTCCATGCGCCCACTCTCGATCATCTCGGTGCACAATCACTACCTGATAGCGGGCGGAGAGGATCAGGTGTTTGAGTCGGAGGCCCGCCTGCTGCGCGATCACGGGCATCAGGTGACGCAAGTCGAGGAGCAGAATGCTTATCCGGACACGGTTGCGAAGAAAATTGGAATGGCAATCGATTGCGTATGGTCGCGCCGCTGGTACAACGATTTCCTCGCGCTGCTGCGAAAGTCGCGTCCAGACCTGGTTCACATTCACAATTTCTTTCCGCGCATTTCTCCTTCAATTTACTACGCCTGCCGCAGCGAAGGCGTGCCGGTGGTGCAAACTTTGCACAATTACCGCCTGCTTTGTGCTGGAGCCGAACTGTATCGCGATGGAAAAGTTTGTGAAGAGTGCCTGGATCATGGTGTGCTGCGCGGCGTGAAATATGGCTGCTATCAGGGATCGAAAATGGGAACTGCGACACTCACGCTGATGGTCGATTTGCATCACCGTGCGGGAACCTGGACGAATTTGGTCGATTGTTATGTCGCACTGACTGAATTCTCGCGGCGCAAATTAGTCTCGGGCGGTTTGCCGGCAGACCGCATTCGCGTGAAGCCGAATTTTGTTCTGCCCGATCCCGGGCCAAAAACCGGTTGCGGAGAGTATGCGTTGTTCGTCGGACGCATGGTCAAATCCAAGGGCGTGCCTGCGATGTTGGAGGCGTGGAGGGCATTGACCGTCCCACTCCACGTTGTTGGAGATGGGGTTTGCCGCGAGCTGATTGAGACCGAACAAAAGGCAGGCAACCTCGGTTCAGTAACATACCGCGGACGTTTGCCGCGCGAAGAGACTTTGGCGGCGATGAGGAAAGCGCGGTTTCTGATTTTTCCCAGCGAGTGGTACGAGGGTTTCCCCGTCACCATTGCTGAGGCGTTTGCATGTGGAATTCCCGTGATTGGATCCCGGCTGGGAGCGATGCAGGAAATCATCGCCGATGGCGTGACCGGGTTGCATTTCGAGGCCGGAAATATTGACGATCTGCGAAGCAAGGTGCAGTGGGCCTGGGGTCATCCCTCGGAGGTCGAGGCCATGGGGCGGCGTGCGCGCAGGGAATTTGAACAGAAATATACCGCCGAGCGCAACATCGAGATTCTCGAAGAGATCTACGAATTTGCGATGGGTTCGCGCGCGAAGTCGGCGCCGATGGAACCGCAGAAGGTGACAGTGTAGTCGGGCGATGCGGCTGTGGTCGAAGCCGGTCGAAAAAGCGGTATGCGTTTATGGCAGAGGCGATCACGGAGCTTCGGCGTAAGCAGCTTCTGGAATCTTATTTCCGGACTCACCTGAAGACTGCCGTCGAGCAGCCCACGGAAATCCCGCCGGGGCCGGCGCATGGCCGCATCCCACTCACGGTCTCGCAGAAACAACTCTGGCTGCACGCGCAACTCGCGCCAGATACGGCGCTGTATAACGAGCCACTCACGGTACGACATCGCGGACCTCTCGACGTCGGCGTTCTGCAGAAGGCGTTCAACGAGATTATTCGCCGGCACGAGGCGTGGCGCACGACTTTTCCTCTAGTTGACGGAGAACCCGTTCAACAGGTGCTCGCACCTTTTTTCATTGATCTGACGGAGATTGATCTTCGTACGCTGAATCCCCAGGATCGCGAGAAAGAGGCCACGCGGCTTGCCACGGCGGATGCCAGAATTCCGTTCGATCTTGAGCGCGGACCGCTCTTCCGGGCGAAGCTGGTGCGACTCGATGAGCAGGAACACCGGCTCTATATCACCCTGCATCATTTAATTTTCGATGGCTTCAGCGGCTATCGAATTCTTCTTCCCGAGCTTGTTGCCTTATACGAGGCGTTCCTTGGAGGAAAACCATCGCCTCTTCCAGCCTTGCCCTTTCAGTTCGGCGATTTCGCATTGTGGCAGCGCGAACGGATGCAAGGCGCTCAATTGGAAGCCAGCATGGAGTACTGGCGCGGGAGGCTGGCCCCTCCTTTGCCATCGCTGCAAATTCCTTACTCTCATCCAGTGCCGCCTGTGCAGACATTCGGCGGCGCAATGTATTCGGCCTCGTTGCCGCTCAGTTTAAGCGAAGCGTTGCGAGAACTGTGCCGCCGCGAGGGTGTCACCCTGTATATGGCACTGCTGGCCGCCTTCAACGTCCTTTTGTATCGTTACAGCGGCCAGGAAGACATTCTAATCGGAAGCAATACGGCGGGGCGCAATCACTCCGGCAGCGAAAAGTTGCTGGGATATTTCCTCAATACCATCCCGCTACGCTCCGATCTGTCGGGAGACCCCACGTTTCGTGAGCTGCTGGATAGGATTCGCGGAACCACCCTGGAAGCGCTATCGCATGATGAAGTGCCGCTTGACCGGGTCGTAGCCGAGCTTCACCCGGAGCGCGATCCGAATCGCAATCCGCTCTTCCAAATCCTGTTTTCTCTGGAGCCTCCCCTTTCACGGGTTTCGCCAGAGTGGGACCTGACTTGCATCGAAGTCGAAACTGGCGCGACCAAGTTCGAGCTTTGCATGGTGCTGGACGATCGCGCCGACGGCCTTCTATGCCGATTGATCTACAACACCGCACTTTTCGATGCGGAGGCGGCCGGCCGCATGGCAGGGCATTGGCAGACGCTGCTCGAATCCGTTGCAGAAAACCCGGGCCTTCCCATCAGCGAATGCACTCTGCTAACGCAAGCCGAGAGGGAGCAAATTCTGGTCGAATGGAACGACACGGCCGAACCATACACACCAGAACCGTTGCCCGATCTGGTTCGTGCGCGAGCGCAGCACCAGGTTGAAAAGCCTGCCGTGCGCTGCGGCCCTAAAGAAATATCTTATGGTGAACTCGATCGAAGATCTGACCGGTTGACGCGGGTATTGCGGTCTATGGGAGTGGGACCCAAGATTCCGGTTGCGCTCTGCCTTGATCGATCTGTGGACATGGTCGTTGCAATTCTGGGCGTGCTCAAGGCAGGCGGCGCTTATGTTCCGCTCGACACGGCGAATCCCCGTCAGCGGCTGGAGTTGATGCTGGATGACTGTAAGCCGCGAGTGCTGCTCACGCAACAAGATACTCTGGGCGTTTCTCTGTCGACCGCCGCACCCACTCTTTTTTTGGATGCTGCCCTTTCGGAGACGAAAGAAAATCCGCCGGTAGAGATCCGCAATTCGGTTCCCGGATTGGACGACCTGGCCTACATCCTGTACACATCCGGTTCGACTGGTGTTCCAAAGGGGGTGCAGGTCACTCATCGCAATCTGGCATATTCGAACCAGGCACGGCTCAACTACTACAAGGACGCGCCGGAAAGATTTCTGCTGCTTTCTTCTTATTCATTCGATAGCTCGGTGGCCGGCATTTTCCACACTCTGACGACCGGGGGAACGCTGGTCATTCCGCCTGCCGATTTTCGTTGGGACGGCCAAGGGATTCAGCGGCTGGTTTCAGAAAATAAAGTCACGCACCTGTTGGCGGTTCCTAGTCTTTACGCGGAACTGCTCGCCAATGCAAACGCTAACCACCTTGCTTCGTTACGTTCGGTGATTGTAGCCGGAGAGGCGTGCCCGCGACAGCTTGTGAACTTGCATTACGAGATTCTGCCGCAATGTTCGCTTTTCAACGAGTACGGCCCCACCGAAGCCACAGTTTGGAGCACCGTTTTCGAGTGCGAACCCGGAGGAGCCGAGAGCAGCGTTCCCATTGGCCGCCCCATCGCAAACGCACAAACTTATATTCTCGATCGCCATCTGCAACCTGTGCCGATCGGAGTTCCAGGCGAACTGTACGTCGGCGGCCAAGGAGTCGCGCGGGGATATCTCAATCAGCCGGCTTTGACGGAGAAATATTTCGTTCCAGACGCCTTTTCATCGCATCCGGACGCCAGGCTCTACCGAACTGGGGATCTGGCGCGGTATCTACCGGCGGGCGATATCGAATTCCTGGGGCGCTCCGATCAGCAGGTAAAACTGAGAGGGATGCGCGTCGAGTTGGATGAGATTGAAGCGCTGCTGGCAGAGCATGGGGCTCTGAGAGAAGCCGCGGTGGTCGCGACGAGACAATCTTCCGGGGAAGCGGCGCTATCGGCTTTTGTGGTTCCGCAAGACCGCGAATTAGTTTCTACTTCCGAGCTGCGCTCCTTCCTGAAGACTCGCCTGCCATCTTACATGATTCCGGGGAATATCCAGGTTCGCGAATCCCTGCCGAAAAGTTCGAGTGGAAAGATCGACCGTCAGAAGCTGGCAGCCGAAGGAATCACGATAAGTGAAATTACCGAAACAATCGCTGCCCCGCGCGACGAGGCTGAGCGTCGGCTGCTTTCGATCTGGAAGCAAGTTTTTCCTCACGCATCCGACGACGTGAATCAGGATTTCTTTCAACTCGGAGGGCATTCGTTGCTGGCGGCGAAGCTTCTGGTGCGGATCGAGAAAGAGTTTAGCGTTCAGCTTTCGTTAGCTTTCGTTTTTGAATCGCCGACGATTGCCCGGATGGCGCAAGCGTTGCGCCTGGGTTCGCAAAACGTCAGCGAGCGGGCGATCGTCCCGATCCAGCCAAAGGGAGTTTTGGCTCCATTTTTTTGGATTCGTGGGGGACCGCGCTTCCGCTTGCTGGCCCAGCACCTGGGAATGCAGCGGCCGTTTCTCGGCGTCGACTTGCCTTACTCCGTTGGCGTCAAATTGCCTGCGCCCTACCGTTTGGAAGACATCGCCGCTTATCTGTTGAAGGCGATTCGCGAGGTGCAACCGTCGGGCCCCTACCACTTGGGCGGGTTGTGCGTGAACGCAGTAATCGCTTATGAAATTGGTCAGCAGTTGATTCAACAGGGCGAGAAAGTAGCGTTGCTCGCAATGATCGACGCGCACAATCATGCTTACTATAAGAATCCCTTCAAAGACGGCCGGTACACCGCGCGAATCAAGTTCCATCTGTCAAATCTCTTACGCATGGATTCCACTGAAACCGGCGCCTATCTTCGGGACCGGCTGGATGAGGCCCGCCGAAAAATTGAGCGCATCACGTGGCGGCTCACCGCGGACCGCCGCGATCGGGCTGAAGATTTCAGGAATTCAGACTCAATCGTTCACCCCGCCTTCAGCCAATACGAGCCTCGACCCTATCCTGGAAAGATAGTGCTGCTCCAGTCGAGCGAGTGGCCGAAGAGCCCTTATTTCGAATTCAAGTTAGGGTGGGAAGATCTGGTCCCGGAGATTGAGTTTCATCGGATTCCGTCGGACCATGCGTATCTTTTCGACGAACCCAATGTGAAAGCTGTGGCTCAAACGTTGAAAGTTTACTTGAAAGGTTCGCCCGAACGAGAGTAAAGGCAGATTTGCCGTAGTCAGATTGTCCGGCTGCTCCTGTGGGCTTCCTAGATGGCTGGTAACCGACTTTATTTCAGTAATATACAATGTACTTGATCTGTGATTAGAGTCTTTTGACTCTAAGGCTTTCGGCCACTTGCAAGAAGATGCACGCGCCGATAGTCTGGCAACAACTGGGGCAGCCGTATCTGGGCAGTCCCTTTCGCTAGAACGTATCCCCCCGACAATAATCTGGCTGTAGCGTTAAACAAGACCGTCTTGTTGTTGCAGCGCTACTGTTCCGATTGGTTCATGATCGAAGGTCACAAATGTGACTGAGAGGGCGGAGCTGTAAAGGAAACGCCATCGGAGAAACTTCACTTTCTTGACGAAAAGTTCCTCCGTAAAAGGCTCCCCGACATACAATTATCAATAATTCAGGAAGTGACAAAGGTGACCATGAAGTTCAGATTTTCGGAGGCGGCGGGTATGAACAAGAGCATGGGTTTTGCCATTGGAATTCTGTTGCTGAGCGCCGTTCCGTTGCTGGCGGCTCAGGACCCCAATGTGGTGCCCGTAGCTTCGAAAGCGGTGAGTTCCGATACTACAAGTTCTTCTACCGCAGCGCCGCAGTTGCAGCAGCGCGATTCGCGCTATCATCTGGCGGCTGGCGATACCTTCGACGTTGGCTTCGAGCTCAGCCCCGAATTCAACCAGACCGTCACCATTCAGCCTGACGGATTTGTGACGTTGAAAGCAGTAGGCGACTTGAAAGTGATGGGACAGACGGTTCCGGAGCTTACTCAGACGTTGCGCACCGCCTACGGAAAAATTTTGAACGACCCGCTGGTTGTGGTTGTTTTGAAGGATTTTGAAAAGCCTTACTTCATCGCGGACGGTCAAGTGGGGCACCCCGGAAAATATGACATGCGGGGCGTGGTGACCCTGACGGAAGCGGTGGCAATTGCCGGTGGCTTCACCGAAGCCGCAAAGCATTCGCAGGTCCTCTTATTCCGCCGTGTTGACGATCAATGGCTCTCCGCAAAGATTTTCAACGTCAAAGCGATGCGCAGAAAAGGCGATCTACATGAGGATCCCACGCTGAAACCCGGCGATATGCTGGTAGTCCCGAAGAATATGCTGTCGAAGATCAAGCCGTTCATCCCCAATGCCGGCTTGGGCGCCTACACCCAGGTTCCCTTCTGATTAGGGTGGTTCCGAAGCTGATGACAGGAGATGGAGATGAGAGAGCAAGAATTTTCAACGACTAGCGCCGGCGGATTCAGTTTCACGCTGCGGGACCTGCTTGCTATCGGTTTCCGCCACAAGCGCTCGTTCCTGCTGTGCTTCTTCGGCGTGCTTGCCGGCAGCATTGTCGCGATGTTTGTCGTGCCGCCGACCTACGAATCAAAGAGCGAGATCCTGGTCAAGCGGGAACGCGTCGACCCCGTGGTGAGCGCTGAGAAGAACAGCCCGCTGCAGGTGAGGGAAGACGTCACCGAGGAGGAAATCAACTCGGAAGCGAACCTGATCACCAGCGCAGATGTGCTTCGCAAAGCAGTCGTCGATTCTGGCCTGCAAAACAAGAAGGGTTTTCTTTCCTTTATCGATCTCGGTTCGAACCAGGATGCGAAGATCGCGAAGGCGGTTGACCGGCTGCGTTCCCATCTCGTCGTCGAGCCCATCAAGAAGACCGACGATATTGAACTGACCTATTCGGCGCATGATCCGAAGTTTGCGGCGTTGGTGCTGAATAACTTGGTAAATGCGTACGTCGAAAAGCACGTTGCGATCCACCGTCCAGCCGGGCAGTTGGAGTTCTTCGACGAAGAAACGAATCGCTACAAAAAAGAGCTGGATCAAGCCGAGGATGGGCTCAGGAAGTTTTCGCAGGAGCAAGGCGGAGTAGCTCCGCAAGTATCCCGCGACATCACTTTGCAGAAGCTGAATGAGTTTGCGGCATCTCTAGAGTCGACTCGAGCGGAAATGTCGGCTACGGAAAAGAAGATCGCCAATCTCGAGCAACAATCGGGATCGACCCCGGATCGCATGACCACGTCGGTTCGCGAATTCGACGACACCGCCGTTCTGCAGCAATTGAAAAGCACGTTGATGACCCTGGAGTTGAAGCGCACTGAACTGCTCACGAAATATCAGCCGGGGTACCGCCTGGTGCAGGAAGTCGACAAGCAGATCGCAGACACGCGCACATCGATCACTGCTGAAGAAGCCAAGCCGCTGACGGAACAGACCACCGATCGCAACCCCACGTATGCGTGGATCAACGAAGAGCTGGCTAAGGCGAAATCGGATTACAGCGCACTCCAGGCGCGAGCCGCGGCGACGCAGGCCATCGTTAGCTTATATCAGGGGCGCGCCCAGCAGCTTGAACAGGCCGGCCTGGTGCAGCAGGATCTGCTGCGCGAAGCCAAAGCCAACGAAGACAACTATTTGTTGTACTTGCACAAGCGTGAAGAAGCCCGCATCGAAGAAGCTCTCGATCGCACCCGTATTCTGAACGTAAGCATGGTTGAGCAACCGACGATTCCCGTTTCGCCCGTGCGCTCGCCCGGAATGTTTCTGCTGGTAGGGATGCTTCTGGCCGTAGTGTTAAGCAGCGCGCTGGTGTTTGCCCAGGAGTATCTCGATTCTTCCTTCCGCACTCCAGCCGAGGTTTTGTCGGAGCTGAAGATTCCGGTACTGGCGTCGGTACCGCTCTACAGCGCGAACGGATATGGCAATGGCAGTCACGGTTTCAACGGCAACGGTAACGGCAATGGGACGGTAACAATTGCGGCGCCGGTTGCGGGCGAGGCAGGGACCGATTACGGTCCGGAAAATGACTATCAGCGGTAGGTTCGTCCAGGTGCAGTAGAGTCACCAGAAAGAGGACCCGGGGATGTTTTTGAGCTACTACGGTTTGAGGGAGCAGCCATTTGGGGTGACGCCAGACCCCCGCTTCTTATATCTCAGCCCAGCCCACCGCGAGGCGCTTGCCTCGATGGTTTACGGAATTGAGGCAGGCCGCGGATTCATCAGCTTGATCGCGCCTCCTGGCATGGGCAAGACCACGCTGCTGTTTCATTTGCTCGAGAAATTCCGCTCTTCCGCACGCACCGCCTTCCTGTTTCAAACCCAATGCAATTCGCGCGAGTTCATGCGCTTCCTGCTCGCGGAGCTGGGTTACGAATCGGACGATCACGATTTCGTGCACATGCACGAGGAATTCAACAAGCGCCTTCTCCAGGAAGCTCGGGCCGGGAATCGTTTTATCGTCGTGATCGACGAAGCGCAGAATCTGGAGCCTTCCGTGCTTGAGACCGTGCGGCTGCTCTCGGATTTTGAGACACCGCGGGCCAAGCTGATGCAAATCATTCTCGCCGGTCAGCCTGAGCTTGCTGACAAACTGGCACGCCCGGGAATGATGCAGTTGCGGCAGCGTGTTTCATTGATGGCCGGCCTCAAGCCGCTTTCATTCGAAGAAATTAACAAATATATCCATCACCGCTTGCGGGCGGTGGGCTATGAGGGCGGATCGATGTTTACGCCCGATGCGCTTCTGCGGGTTTCCGATTTCACCTCTGGCATTCCACGCAATATCAACAATCTGTGCTTTAACTGCCTCTCGCTGGGTTGCGCTTTGCAGAAGAAAGTGATTGATGCCGAAATCGTGGATGAAGTGATTAGCGATCTCGATATCACGCAGCACACCTCGCATGCAACGCCCAATGCGCCGGCATACGGACCCGGCGCGGCGCAAATCTTCACGGAGCCGGTGGCGGTTGCGGCCCCCGTGGAAGACCCTGCGGGACTGCCGTCGGGTTCAAATTACGATACTGCCCATCGCTTTGGAAATGGCCGAAAGCCGCAGCATGTGCTCAGCCCCGCTGAAGCTAAGGCCTACATGCAGCAGATTGCAGCGCAGTTGCAGGGATTCAGCCGGGTAGTCAGCGACGTTGCCGCGGGTCGAAAGGTGCCCGATGGGAACGCCTAAGATCTTTTTTTAGCAGACTCAATCGTTAGTTTGCGCACTTCCACCCCTTAGATTTCTAACGCTTCCGTCACCGTATTCCAGGAGGAGTCGCCTTCGTGGGCCATTTTCGGCGGCAGGTTCTGTTGAATTCGATGAAGCTCTTCGACCTGGCTGCGGTCATGCTTGCCTTTGGCATGGCGACGGTGGCGGTCTCGCAGAGGTCGGCGGTATCCCTGGCGGAATTTTTTGGGATGCGGGTGAAGATCCAGAACTTCATCGTCTTCGCGATTTTGCTTCTGGTGTGGCACCAAATCTACGTTCTCTTTGGCATGTACGCATCACGGCGGCTCGGGCGAAGGTGGGATGAAACTCTCGACGTTCTGAAGGCGACAACGGCGGGAACGCTGGTGATTTTCTTTACCCATGTTTTGCTGCGCATCGACCTCGTCACGGTGGAATTTTTGGCGGTTTTCTGGCTTGTGGCTACGGCTACAACCGCAACTGGCCGCGTAATCATGAGGATCGTGGTACGGCAGGCGCGTGCCCATGGCCGCAACCTGCGTGACGTCCTGATTGTCGGAACAAATCCGCGGGCCGTTCAGTTCGCCCGCAAGCTTCGCGATAATCATTTTCTTGGCTACCGCGTGATCGGATTCGTGGATCAGGAGTGGCCGGGGCTCAACGAGTTCTCGCAATCGGAATTCAGTCTGGCATGCAATTTCGATAGCCTGCTTCCGTACCTCCGCAAGAACGTGGTCGATGAAGTCGTGGTGGCGCTGCCCATGCGGTCCCTGCATTTCCGCGCATCCGAAGTGAGCGCCATCTGCGAAGAGCAGGGAATCCTGGTACGCTTCATCTCCAATTTATTCGACAGCAAAACCTCGCGACGGCAGGTGGTTACCGTCGAAGATGACTCGATCATCACGCACCACAGCATGAGCATTGAGGGCTGGCCGGTGGTGATCAAGCGGGCAATCGACATCGTCGTTGCCGGCGCCATGAGCTTGCTGCTGCTTCCCGTCTTCTTGCTGACGGCGCTGCTCATCAAGCTGACTTCGGCAGGTCCGGTGTTTTTTGTGCAGAAGCGCCTGGGATTGAACAAGCGCCATTTTGGCATCTACAAATTCCGCACCATGGTCGTCGATGCAGAAAAGCGGATGAAAGAGATCGAGCACCTGAATGAGGTGAGCGGTCCGGTATTCAAGATCAAGAACGATCCGCGCATCACTCCGCTCGGCAGGTTCTTGCGCAAGACCAGCATCGATGAGTTGCCGCAACTGTTTAACGTGCTCCGGGGAGACATGAGCCTGGTCGGGCCGCGCCCTCTGCCGTTGCGCGATTACGAAGGCTTCAGCGAAGACTGGCAGCGCCGCCGCTTCAGCGTTCGCCCCGGCGTCACCTGTTTGTGGCAGATCGGCGGGCGCAGCTCGATTTCGTTCGAACAGTGGATGGAATTGGATTTACAGTACATCGATAAGTGGTCTTTGCTGCTGGACTTCAAGATTTTGCTGAAAACGATTCCGGCTGTGTTGAAAGGGTCGGGAGCAGCTTAATTCATGGCATCTTCTCCCACATCTCAACCCTCAACTCTGGCGTCGGCAAGCCGGAACAAAGCGATCCTTTGGATCGTGGGTCTCGGCATTGTCACACTGGCGGCGCTCGTCCTGTTTCTCCCGCTGTCTTCGGATCAGTCGATTTCGATCATGGCCGTGGGAGCAGTCTTCTTCATAATCATGTGGTTTGCAGTGTCCACCGCTCCGAATCCGCAGGTGCGAGACCGAAATCTGATATTTGCTCTGTGGTGGGTGTTAATGGGTTCGGAGGCGATCTTTTCGTACGTGACGGATGACGCCGAAGGCAAGGGATTCTCTTCCGGCGCTTATTCCGAGGCCATGATCTGGGTCTTTGTCGGCGCGGTCTTCATTCTCTATACCTGCCGTCACAGCCAATATTTAAAGATTCTATTTACCGGGTCTTACAAATGGGTCTCATGGTTCGGAGTAGTCTGCCTGCTTTCCTGTGCCTATGCGGAGCAGCCTATTTTTTCGCTGGCCTGGGTCATCAAACTGTTTCTTGCAATCGCCTTGCTGGCTGCGTGCAATTACGAAATCAAGGGAGTCGACGATCTCCGAATCTTCCTGAAGGTAACGCAATGGGCTCTGCTGTTCATGATCAGCATTCCGTTCCTCCGCTTGCTGGCTGACACTGCAGTTCTCGCAGAGGGGCGCCTCTATGACGTGTCGACGGCCCCGACCGTACTCTCAGTGGATGCCGGACTGGTTGTGCTGTATTCGCTTACGCTGTCGCGGGCTGGACAGAAAAATGCCGCACTCAACTTTTTTGTGGTGATCGGAATGATCGCCATGCTGATGGGCGGCGGCAAAACCGGGATCCTCGGCTGCATCTTTGGTGCGCTCGCTTTCTATACCCTGCGCGGAAAATTTAAGGCGGGGGCCCGATTCCTTTTAATACTCTTGGTGATTGGAAGCCTGGTGGTGGCCTTCACCCCTCTCGGCACTTATCTGAAATTCTACGTCGACAGCGGACAGGCGGGCAGCGTGACCGGCCGTTCCGACGTTTGGGCTGCAGGTTGGCAACTGATCAAGCAGAAGTTGATCCTGGGGCGCGGGTTCATGTCGTCGCGCTTTCTTTCCTACAAGATCGACATCGACTGGATGCCGAACCACCTGCACAATGGGTTTCTTGAGGTGATGTACAACAACGGGCTCATCGGCTTGTTTGTGATTTTGATGATGCTGGGATGGACGGTGCGCAACCTGTTTAACGTCATTCGCACCGTAGACACAGACAATCCGATTCATCAGTTAGCCGCGGGTTGCTTCGCGATCTTTTTCAATATTTTTGTAAACGGAATGGTGAGCCGCGCCTTCGGCAGCCGCCCGGATGGAACGTTCATGGTTCTGTTCTCGATGGTTTTTGTGAGCGATCGCCTCTTGGCAGCAGCGAGAAAGAAAGCCGAAGTGAGAGAGATGCCGCAATGGCAGCTTTCTTCGGTGCCGGCGCGATAGTGTTTCGCAGCTTAATTCGCATTTTCTAAAACAGGCCTTAAAACGTGGCTACGATTTCCATCGCAAATCCGCAAGTAAAAATTCCCAGTTACCGCGTGCTGAACGTGCGGGTGGATGCGGTGCAGATTCCAGATGCTATTAAGATTCTGGAATCGTGGATCGAGGAGCGTGGACCAGCTCGTTACGTGGCAGTTACGGGAATGCATGGCGTCTCGGTTTCGCGAGAGGATACCGGGTTTGGGCAGATCCTCGAAGATGCCAGCCTGGTGGTGGCCGACGGAATGCCGTTGGTTTGGCTGGGGCGATTGCAGGGATTCAGGCAGATGCGCCGCCGCGTGTACGGACCCGAGTTGATGGAAACCTTCTGCCGCGAGACTGGTTCGAGGTATCGTCATTTTTTCTACGGTGGCGCACCGGGAGTTGCCGATGCATTGGCCGAGGCCGAGCGTGAACGCTACGGAATCCAGATTGCCGGCACATATTGTCCGCCGTTTCGTTCTCTAACCCAGCAGGAAGAGAGCGATATTCAGCGCATTGTGGAAGAAGCGCGCCCCGACGTGCTCTGGGTGGGGTTGAGCACACCAAAGCAGGAACGGTGGATGTATGAGCATCGCGAGAGCCTGCGAGTGCCCGTGATGCTGGGAGTAGGTGCGGCGTTCGATCTCAACACCGGCCGGCTGAAACAAGCGCCGGAGTGGATGCGCGAAAACGGATTGGAATGGTTTTTCCGGCTATGCGCCGAGCCGCGCCGCTTGTGGCAGAGATACATCGTGAACGGCTCGAAGTTTTTGTGGGCGGTGTGCCTCGAGTATTTTCTTCCCCGGTTTTCCCGGTAGCAGCAGCGCCGCGATCCAGCCCTTCCTCAAGATTTAGATCGTAGCAATCGCAGGTTGCAGAACCTAGAAAGCAGAAATTCAGGAGACCAGTCACATGACCAAACAAAAGCGGATTCTCGTAACCGGCGCGGGAGGTTTCATCGGCCACCACCTGGTTAAACGTCTGAAGAAAGATGGACATTGGGTGCGCGGCGCCGACCTCAAGCTGCCGGAATACGAAACCAGCGCCGCCGACGAGATGGAAGTCCTCGACCTGCGCAAGATTGAAAATTGCCTGCTCGCCACGCGTGGCGGCATCGACGAAGTTTACAATCTCGCGGCCGACATGGGCGGTATCGGCTACATCACAGCGAACCACGCCGACATCAGCCGAAATAATATTCTCATCAATGCGCACATGCTCGATGCCAGCTATAAAAACGGAGTGAAGAAGTTCTTGTTTTCTTCGTCAGCTTGCGTTTACAACCAGGCCAAGCAGAAGGATCCCAATGTGACCGCACTGAAGGAAGAAGATGCGTATCCGGCCGATCCGGAGCCGGGATACGGATGGGAGAAGCTTTTTGCCGAAGAGCTTTGCCGCTACTACTACAAGGATTTCGGCTTCGAGACCCGCATCGTTCGCTTCCACAATGTCTACGGCCCGCTCGGCACGTATGATGGTGGAAAAGAGAAGGCTCCAGCTGCGATTTCGCGCAAAGTCGCATTGGCCGAAGATGGCGGCGAGATCGAAATCTGGGGTGACGGAGAGCAGACCCGCTCGTTCATGTATGTCGATGATTGCGTGGAAGGCCTGATTCGCCTGATGGCTTCCGATCATCGCGACGCGTTGAACCTGGGCACCGATGAACTCACGACCATCAACAACCTGGTGGACGTCGTTTCCCGCATCGGGGGAAAGAAGCTGGTGAAACGGCACAACCTCACCGGGCCGCAGGGCGTCCGCGGCCGTAACAGCGACAATACCCGCCTCCGGGAAGTGCTGGGATGGGAGCCTGCGATTTCTCTGGCCGAAGGTCTGCGTAGGACTTATCCATGGATCAGGTCGCAAGTCACCTCTGACGCCATGGAACTGGCCGGCGTCGAGGGAGACTAAAACGCTCAAGTTGATACTCCATCCCGGTCGGCTTTTCGCGGCGGGGTTGGCGGCTTCGACTTCGTCGCTCAGATAAATCGATCAAGAATACGTAAGCAAATGACGAACGATAAATTCTCCGGACCCGTCTTCGTGGTTGGCATTTGGCGTTCGGGCACGTCATTGCTTTACACACTCCTGAATCAGCATCCGCAGATCGCTCTCACCTATGAGAGCGATCTGTTTTTGCTGAGGTCGCTGTTCCGGACCGGACGCAGCAAGCGCGACTGGCTTGAACGCTGGGAGTTCTGGAACAACTGTCTCACGCGGCACGACATCGAGGCCGCAAGCCTTCCGGGAAAAGTCAGTGATTACCGAACGGCCGCGACTGCCGTTTGGAAGCGATATGCAGGCAATGCGATTTACGGAGAAAAATCGCCGAACTACTTCGATTCGCTAAAGGCGCTCGCGCGAGAATTTCCGAAAGCGCGTTTCATCATAATCTGGCGCGATCTGGGCGATACTTGCCGCAGCATCATCCAGGCGGGCCAGGGCTCTGCATTTTTTGCCAAGCGCGGGATCACGCATCGGGCATTGATCGGTTATCGTAAAATGAAGCGGGAATGCGATGCCCTCGAGCGGCGAGGAGTGGCGCTTCACCAGATTCATTACGAAGAGATGGTGCAATCGCCGGAGACGGTGATGCAGGGGATCTGTTGGTTCCTGCAAATTCCATACGATGCGCGCATGGCTACGCCGGCCGGCGCCGACCGGTCAGCCATCTATGACGCTCCCCAGCACGCCGGAGTTAAGACCGAGAAGATCCATTCCAATAGCAAGCCCAAGGCGGAATTGCCTGACGACCTTAGTGGAAAGATCGCGCGCTACGTCGCATATTGGAAAGAGCGATCCCACGGTTCGTGGCCGATGTACCCAGTAGTGGCGCCAGACGCCGCTCCTCTAGGAATCGTCGAACGCGCAAAAGACGAGGTTTACTTTCAGGCTTTGCGAGCGTTCGACCAATTTACCGCCTTTGTCTATTGCTACGCGCCGATTGGGATTCTTCGCCGCTACCGCGGAGCGAAGAGTGCGCAACCGTTGTTGTCGGACGCCGAGACCACTGTCGCAAGCTCTTCGTCGGAATTAATCGAATTGCAGAAATAAGCAGCCGACAATGACCAAACTTCGCAAAGTACGCCACACACTTTCTAAAACTTCCGCACGAGTTCCCCTGGTCTGGATGCGCCATCGGGGTTTCCGTCCGACGGATGTGTTCGTTGGCTCGTATCCTCGATCTGGCAGCACCTGGCTGCGTTTCATGCTCCTCGAGATTCTGGCCGGGCAGTCGTCCAGTTTTAACAACACGAACGAGATGCTTCCCGATGTCGGCAAGCATGAGGCCGGTGCGTCCGTTCTGCCGGGCGACGGCAGGCTTATCAAGACCCATGAACGCTACCGTCCCGAATACAAGCGGGCGATTTACCTGGTGCGCGATCCGCGAGACGTGGCCCTTTCCGAATTCGCCTATCAAACCGCTCTAGGCCTGGAGCGAGGCGACTTCGATCGATATCTGGAACGTTTTCTGCAGGGCGGTGTCAATCCCTTCGGATCGTGGATCGAACATGCGAATTCGTGGATGAACGCCGCTGACTCGCCGTGCAACGACATCCTGCACGTGAATTTCGAGGAATTGAAGCAGAAGCCGTTGGAGCAACTGAGCCGCATCGTCGATTTTCTTCACATGCCCGAGATGAAAAGCCGCATCCCGGGCGCGATTGAAAATAATTCGCTGGCGCGCATGAAGGAGAAAGAAAAAGCCCATCCGCAGCGCGCTTCGGCGCAAGGCCGCTTCATTCGCAGCGGCTCAGCGGGCGGCTGGCGCGCGAGCTTTACCGAGCGGCAGTGCCAACTTGTGCAACAGTATGCCGGCCCGTCGATGGCGCGGTTGGGATATTCTGAAGTCCAGTCCCTCGAAGGGCAACCCGCGTAAGTACGACGCATGAGCGAAGACGCATGAGCGAAGAAAAGTCCAGCCGTCCAACGATCTCCCAGGCAGCCAAAAAACCCGTGGCGCGCGCCGCCAGCGGTGTTGAGTGCCTTCGGTGCAAGCACATCATCGACAGCTACGTCTTCACCAAGCTGACTTTTTTGCCTTATGGCACGCAAAGCGGAAACGTCGTGCTGGAGTGCCCGAAGTGCGGCCACCTCGAGTTCCTCTCGCAGAATAGCCCGCTGTTGCAACGCCTGAAGGCCAATCCTGTAGCGGTTGGCGACGGCGACTGATTCAGCCATCTATTATCCTGACCCATCATGAATGGGCGATGCCCAATCATGCGGAGATAGATCTGGGGAAACTTCATCCGCACTCAACACTCTTCATTCCAAGTCAAAATGCGCATACTCGGACTATCGTCATTCGGACATGACACCTCGGCTGCCCTGATCGAAGACGGCGTAATCCGCGCGGTCATCGAAGAGAGCAAGCTTTCGCGCCAGAAAGAATCCCGTGGATTGCCCACCGCGGCGATGAAGTTCTGCCTTTCGAAAGCGGAAGGGATGGATAGCGTCGATTGCATCGCGATCGCGGCGACTCCGGTGCGCGGCTGGATGCGGCGATCGGCGGCGGGAGCGAGAATTTCTCCGCTCGATCCAGTGGCAGCGGGGCATACACAGGTCCGCGAAGTTGGGCGACTGGCGAGGGAACTCGGCCATCTGCGCGTGTTGCGCCACCAAACCGGTCCCAGCAAGGCGATCATACCGGTGGAACACCACCTCAGTCATGCAGCCAGCGCATTTTTCCTTTCAAGTTACGAGCGCGCTCTTGTCATCACCATGGACGAGGACGGAGCGGGTTGTTCCGGTATGGTCGCGATCGGCGAGGGCACGCGCCTGCGCAAAGTGCGCGATATCCCTTACCCGCATTCGTTGGCGTGGCTCTACTCGCGAGTAACAGAAGCTCTGGGTTTTGTCCCTAGATCGGAAGAGCACAAAACCCAATGGCTAAGCCTCGGAGGCGAGCCTCAGTATCTTGATGTGTTTCGAGACATCCTCAGGTCAAGCAACGGATCTTTGCGTTTGGACCCGAGCTACCTCGACCACGGAATCGGCGATACGTTCGTTCTCTCTTCGAAGTTCTGGCGAAAAACCGGATTGCCTTCCAACCCAACTGACCTTAGCGACGAGCAGCGCCGCGCGCTCGCCGCATCGGTGCAGCAAGCTTGCGCCGAGAAGATCGCAGTGATTGTCGAGTCGCTCCAGCGTAAGCACGATATTCGGGACGTTTGCCTCGGCGGAGGACTGTTCAACAATAGCCTGCTGGTCGCCGCCGTCGAGCAGAACGTTGGATTGGAGCACGTCTTCGTCCCTCCCGCTCCCGGAAACTCAGGAACCTCGCTGGGCGCTGCTCTGTACGTCCAACATCACGAGAAGCAAATGCCGCGGAAGCAACACCAGGGCAATCCATACTGGGGCCCGAACTACTCGCGTCATGAAATCAAAGACGTGCTCGATAACTGCAAAGCGCGTTTCTCGTTTCAGGTGATGCGCGACCGGCAAATGGATCAGGCGGTCCAGCTTCTGCTGGGCGGCAAAATTATCGGGTGGTTCCAGGGCCCCGCGGAGTTCGGTCCGCGAGCTTTAGGAAGCCGCAGCGTTCTTGCCTCGCCTTGGGCGCCTTATGTGAAGGAAAATCTCAACGACTTCATCAAGCATCGCGAATGGTTTCGTCCGTTTGCCTTGTCGGTGCCTGTGGAAGATGCGCCTCAATATTTCAAGTGCTCGAGTCTTTGCGAGACGATGAATTCATTAGCCCGCGTGCGGCCTGATTTTCAGGGTCTGCCGGAAGGCTTCGTGCTGCCAGGTGGCCTGGTGCGCCTGCATACGGTCGCTAAAGAAGCCAATCCTGCGCTGTGGGATCTCCTTAAACGCTTCGGGCTGCAGGCTCCGGCTCCGATGCTCATTAATACGTCGTTTAACCTTTTTGGAGAGCCGTTAGTCATAAGCCCGGTCGACGCAATTCGCAGCTATGCATGCTCGGGGATCGACGCTCTGCTGATGGATAATTTCTTGCTGACGAAGGCACCCATCGCATCTGTATCGCTTCCGTCCCACGAGGCCGAAGGTCAGGGAGCGACTCTCTCAAGAATTCCTGCTTAGACTAGCCTGCGATTCACAACATGGGAACGTTCTCTGGCGTGGCGGCGTCTGCTGCCACGCCTTTTGTGTCTTATAGAATCTATTCTGCGGGTCGCGTAAGGCGATGATGCCGCGATAAGCGACAAGAGGGCACAGCTTTCGAATGCGAAAATTCTTAGCAACGGTTTTTGTTTGTTTTCTTGCCTGCCTGCAATCGTCTTTCGGCAATTCAGGCGCCGGGCACGATCGTTTTCCTTCAAGTACGGCGATTCCGCGAACCTTCTTCGGAATGCACATCAACCGCACATCAACGCCCTGGCCCGATGTTCCCTTCGGCAGCCTGCGCATGCTGGGAAATCTGACGACCTGGTTTCATATTGAAGGCGACGCGCGAAACCGCTATGACTGGCGCATGCTCGACGCCTGGCTGGAGGCGGCGCGCGCCCATAACGCCGATATGATGTACACGTTCAGCCGCACTCCTGCATGGGCGGCTCGGAACGCGCATTCTACTTGCGGGCCGAGTCGCGATGAAGCGGATTGCTCTCCCCCCGCCGATTTAAACGCCTCCGCTCCGTGCCAGGGGCCGCTTCGTGGAACCACAACCACCGATTGCTATTTCAAAGAATTCGCAACCAGCCTGCTCGATCATGTTTGCAGCGGCAAGGCTCCGAATAAGAGCTGCCGCATTGTAGCGTTCTCCTGCTGGAACGAGCCTAATCTTGACGGCTTCTGGATCGGCACTTACGCCGAGAGCGCGAAAATGTGTTCCGACATGGTGCAGATTGTGAAGGCGCAGTGCGAAAGCTGCGTCACGCTCACCCCCGATATCTCCGCAGCCACGAGCGGAGATACCAAGGATAACGGCGACAGCAGATCTTACGACGAGTGGTTCCGGAATTTCCTGGTAGCCTATCGGCCGTACGGAAATTACCCCGACGCGACTGCCGTTCACCTGTACGCTGCGAGAACGCATGGCATCGTGCCCGCGCCTTTTCCTGAAACATTTGCGGGAAGCGGATGTCCGCACGAAGATCGTTCGCCGGTATGCCCTGACACGTTGTTAGGCAAAATCGATACGATGCGCACCATCATGAATCAGGATGGCATGGCCGGGAAGCCGGTTTGGACGACTGAAGGGGGTTGGGGCACAAACGGAGAAATGCGCGACCTGGATGCGCAGGCCGCCTACGTAGCTCGGTGGCTCATCCTGCAGGCGTCTGCGGGCGTCGAGCGGGCATACTGGTACATGTGGGATATGGGCAGCGATCCTCAGGCGTGGGGAGGATTGTGGGATCAGCAGCACGGTACTTACAAAGCCGGCATCGCTTACGGGCAGGTCTATTGGTGGCTGGTAGGCGCGAGGTTCATGCGGCCATGTTCAGCAGATCATTCTGTATGGACTTGCGATCTGGTTCGCGGCGATGGAAGACAGGAAAGAATCGTATGGAATGATTCTCGATCCTACGAGACCGGTGTTACCTGGAAGTACGCGGCCGGCAGCCCGTTTATTCAGGTTCGAGACCTGGATGGGCATGAGGCGCCGATTAGCGGAGGCATGGTGTCCATCGGTTCCAAACCAGTGCTGCTCGAAAGCGCCGAGAGTCCCAGGAAATGAAGGGCTGACGATTCGTAAGGAGCAATCGAATCCAAAGATACGAAGTATTCTTCGCACCCTCTTGCCGGCTGTGGTGAAAAGCACCAATTTCTTGACCACGGGGGTCACAGAGGAACACAGGGTAAAGCAGGCTGATTATGAGGTGTAGGCTAATTCCTTTGCCCTCTGCGTAGCCTTCACCACTGCTTTGATTAGCGTGACCCGCAGCTTGCCTTCTTCTAATTCCATCAAGCCATCGACGGTGCATCCTGCTGGGGTGGTCACTGAGTCTTTCAGTAAAGCCGGGTGATCTCCGGTATCGAGGACAACTCGCGCTGCGCCCAGCGTGGTCTGGGCGGCGAGCAGCGTTGCGATATCGCGCGGCAGACCGACTTTGACTCCCGCCTCGGCCAGCGATTCCAGAATGATGTAAATATACGCAGGGCCACTTGCGGAGAGGCCGGTGACGGCGTCCATGTGTTTCTCGTCGACGACCACGGTGCGGCCGACGACGTTAAACATCGTCGTTGCGAGATCGACATGCTTCGCGGTGGCGTGGGCGCCTTTCGCGATTGCGGTCATTCCGCAGCCAACGAAGCACGGAGTATTCGGCATGGCGCGAATGACGGGAATGTCAGCGCCCAGGGCTTTCTCGATCAGGCTGTTCGGAACAGATGCGGCCACCGAAATCACCAACTGGCTGGGTGAGAGATGCCCGCGAAGCTGCGACGCAACTTCTTCCACGACCTGCGGCTTCACGCCAATCAAAATGATATCCGCGTCTTCTGCCGCTTTCACGTTGTCGGTCCCTACGACGATTCCCAGCTTGCGGCCCAAAGCCTTCGCACGATCTTCGTGAGCCACGGTCGCGGTGGTGTGCCTCGGGGAAAGCAAGCCGTTCTTCAGCAGAGCCTGCAGGAGAATTCCTCCCATCTTGCCTGCCCCCAGCACCGCCACTTTTTTTCCGGATAGAATAGTTTCTGTCGCTTTCTTGCTCACGCCAGCCCTCGTGGTTTGTTTCGATTTCAAGATTCTTTTCCTTGTGTCACAGCCACTCCGGCCGCATCTTTGCCACGGGCGCCGAGTGTTTGTTCCCATTGCCACGCGGTTTGCACGATATCGCGCAACGAGCGCACAGCTTTCCAGCCGAGAGCAGCGTGCGCTCTCGAAGGATCCGCAACCAGTTCCGGGGGATCGCCTGCACGCCGCGGACCCACGCGTCTCGGAACGATCTTGCCGGTGACTTCTTCAATCGTAGCGATGAGTTCCTGTACCGACGCGCCGGTACCTGTTCCCAGGTTCAACCGCGCGGCTCCTTCGACAGAGTCCAGCCGTTTCAGAGCCAGAACGTGCGCTTCCGCCAGATCGTTGACGTGAATATAGTCGCGGATGCAAGTCCCATCTGGCGTCGGATAGTCAGCGCCGAAGACTTCGAGGGGCCCCCGTTCCCCGGTCACCGCCTTCAGAGCCAAAGGGATAACATGACTTTCCGGACGATGAAGTTCACCAATGTTTCCTCCTTCGTCAGCACCGGCGGCATTGAAGTACCGCAGGCTCATCGAGCGCAAGTGGTAGGATCGGGCGTAGGCTTCGAGAGCGTTTTCCAGGAACAGCTTCGACATTCCGTAGGGGTTTACTGGCTGGCGCGGCGTTGCTTCGGTAATTGGAACTTTGGCTGGAATTCCGTAGACGGCACACGTCGAAGAGAAGATGAATTTGTGAACCCCTGCGTCAACCACCGCGTTCAGCAGAGCCAACCCGCCTTCGACGTTATTGCTGAAATATTTGCGCGGGTTCTCGACGCTCTCTCCCACCTGCGAATCTGCGGCAAAGTGCATCACGCCAGAGACGCGTTTGAGCGCGCGAGCCAGTTGGACCGGGTCGGCCACATCGGCTTCGATAAGCTCGAAACCTTCCGCCAGGAACCGATGGCCTCGCGAGAGATTGTCGTAAAGAATCGCCTCGTAACCGCTGCGGCGCAGAGCGTGTGCGGCATGGCAGCCGATATAACCTGCCCCGCCTACCACCAGAATTGAGGATTCGCGTGCCGACAAAATCGAGCCTTTCTTCGAGCCTGAGCGCTTCTACGGGCCTAAACGCTGGAATCGTCGCGAGGATGTGATTGTATGTTCTTCGAAACCTAAGGCAGCATCCCCGCTATTTCTTCGACATCCAGAATAGTTTACTAGGGAAGGACGAATAATGCGGTTCCTGAACGAGCGCAGCACATTGCCCGTGTCATGCAGCATATTTGATGGGAACGCTATTTGACGCTGCGTCGTGAAGCAGCGTTCTCTTCTGCAGGGCTTCCTATGCCTTGAAGTGGCGCCGTCTGCGGGCTATTTGCGGCACTGTCAGTAAGCGTCAGCGTGCCTTTACGGGTTCCTTGTGCAGACGGCGAGAACGTAACACTCACGGTGCAAGTGGATCCCGATTGCAGGTTGGCGCAGGTATTGTTCACGATAGAGAAATTGGAACTGTTCGCCCCCGTGATCTGCGCATTGCTGAAAGTCACAGCGGTTTTTTCGTGATTCAGAATAGTGATGCTCTTCGCTCCACTCGTGCTTCCAACCGTCACCGTGCCGAAATTGAGCGAGGTCGGGCTTAGCGAGAGTGCCACCGCTCCCGATCCCGTGAGACTGATGGTTTGCGGGCTGTTGCTGGCGTTGTCGGCAATGTTGACGGTAGCGGTCTGGGCTCCAGTCGTGGTGGGAGTGAAAGTGACAGTGACGGTGCACTGCCCGTTGGCGGGAATGCTCGTGCCGCAAGTGTTTACCTGGCTGTACGCCGACGCTCCAATAATCGTGATGTTGATATTGGCCAAGGGCACGCTTTGGTTATTGGTCAGCGTGACCGGTTTAGCAGTTGCCGAACCCCCAATATAAACACTGCCGAAACTAATACTGCTGGAACTCAACGTTACGGCGGCAACCCCCGTGCCTGTGAGGCTGGCGGTTTGAGGACTGTTCGAGCCGTTGTCGTTGACATTCAGCAAGGCGGTACGCGTGCCCAGGCCGCCGGGAGTGAACGTCACATTGATCGTGCAGTTGTCGCCCGGTGCAACGCTGCTGCAATTGTTGTTCTGGCCGAAGTCGGTGCTATTCGTACCCGTAAACGTAACACTCGAAACATTGAGTGTCGTGCTCCCGCCGTTGGTGAGTGTGATCGGCCGTGACGCGCTGGTCGTGCCCAGGCCTTGATTTCCAAACGTAAGACTGCCGGGCGAGAGTGACGGGCCGCCACATCCCGGGACCTGAAAGTTATTGATTCGGCTTCCCCAGGCCGGCGATCCGGTCTGATTTGTCGGAAAATACTGGGCCACATACCAGAAGGTGCAGCCGTCTTCCGGGTCGACCGTCATGCTGGAGTAGCTGCCCATGTGCCAGGTGTTTTCCTCATCCCCGGCTCCGTCATAAAGCGTGATTTCGGTGGGCGCATCGGGATTCGTTAAGCTGAAGTATGCGGCTTTCATGCCTGGGTGAAGCGATGAACTGGAGACGTTGTATCCTACCGCTGCGTTGCCGCTCGCGTCCTCGGCGATGCTGGGCATGAAACGGTAGGTGGTGTTATCCGGATTAATGTTTCCATCCTGATAAAGCGAAGGCGTGCCTCCACCATTGTCGCGCAACTCATACCAGCGGATTGCGGTCTGCTGATTCTTGCCGCTGTTCGCCTGCACGGTGTGGCTGACCAGGAACGACTCGTACGATCCAAAATTTCGGTAGGACATCCCCGGCATGAAGCGGTCACCCACAGAGTCGATGGTTTGGCCCGTACTGGCCGTGGAAGGCTCGGGAACGCAAATCGTGCTGCCCGGCATTCCGGCGGTGTAACAGCCGGGTTGGTAGGGCGATTCTGAGATCGTTAACTGCGTTAGCGTCGCATCCGTTGGATTGGAAAAATCGGCGTGAAAATCCCACAAATTGAATGTCGTCGAGGTGACCACTCCCCCACCGAGTGTAGGATTCTCGATGCTCGTGAAAAATTCGTCTCGGCCCAGCGGCGGCGCGGTTGTACCTTCCACATCGGCAGGGATCAGACTGTGCGCGAGATAGATGCTGCCGGTCGGCGAACTCAGTTGCGAGGCGCAAATCGGGGTCCTGGCCGTGCCATTGATCAGCATATTGGCGCGGTCAAATGCGCACACCAGAATGCCAACCTCGCGAAAATTCTGGCTCGTATCGTTTAAATCGATTCCGACGTAATAGCCGTTGCTCCAGGTCGCAAGCTTCGGCCAATCCGGAAAATAGGTCTGTCCCTCGGCATTGGCTCCGAGGAATGAGTCCATCGGGAAAACATAGGTGTACCAGGTGGCTACCGTCAGATCGTCTGAGCTGGAGACCGCAACGCAGTAGTTATAGTTGTTCGCCGTCGATGTGTGGATCCCCACGACCCAGCGCATCGCGAGCCGGTCGAAGATAATCATGCCGTCGTTGTTGACGGCATTGCAGGAAGTGATGCCATTGCTTTTCCAGATGCTGTTGATGGCTTGCGGCGTGGTCCACAGGGGCGCGAGGGTGACTTTGTCGTAGGCCTGGAAATACACGTTGGTATATTCCACGAACTGCTTGGTTCCCACCGCGCCGCTGGCATCGACCATGTACTCGGCATTCGGCACCTGCGAAGCGTCGATCCCTTCGAAGCTGGTCACGGTCTGAGCCGTTACTCCAGCCGACAAAACCGCCATGAGAAAAGCGATCAGCGCAATCAGCCGACTTGTCCGCATAAAATCTTTCATCCCCTCTTGCACTTCTGTTCGTTATCAATGCCCGATTTCTGTGAAGCTAACCTGCAAGGTACCGGAAGTAGCCGCGATCGTCCATGTGCCGGGAGTGCCGGGAAGAGTGTACAAGGTGCTCGCCGAGCCTTGGCTACCCGTTGTGGGGGATGGATTCGAAAAAGTGCCGCCCGCTCCGTTGTCGGAAAAATTCACTGTGACGTTGGGAACACCGTTGCCGTATTGATCCGCTACCGTCACCTGCAATGCCTTTGGCAATTGCGTGCCGTGGGTGCCGACCTGCTTGTTGCCTCCACTGGTCACCATGCTGAAGGGAGTTGAGGCCAGTGAAGTTTCGCGGAAAGTCGCCGTGGTGGCGCTGCCCGATGAAGCTGTGACGGCAAAATTGCTTTTCGCTGTCGTGGGCAAAGTAAAGCTTGTGCTCGCCGTGCCGTTGGCGGCGGTTACCGCCGGATTGGGCGAGAATGTGCCGTTCAACCCTGTGTTGGCAAAGGTTACCGGTGTATTGGCGATCGGGTTGCCATAGGCATCCACCAGCTTGGCTATCAGCGGCGCGGAAAGCGTGGTCCCCACTGTGCCTGATTGAGCCGAACCGGAAACCGTTCCCACCTGCGTGGCGGGTCCAGCCACGCCAATCTCTGTAAGAGTGGTGCTGGCGTAACCACTACTGGTTGCCGTTACCGTGATTAAGCCTGCGGTCTTTGGCAGCGTGTAGGAAGTGGCAGCAATTCCGCTCGAGCTGGTATTTACGGTTACCGGATTAAATGTCCCACCTTTTCCGCCATCACTAAAAGTAATCGGAGCGCCCGAGATTTCGTTACCAGTGTAGGCGTTCACTGCCTGCACCGAAAGACTGATTGGCGTATTCACAGTGGCAGTTTGATAGTTGCCCGAGGCTGGTCCCAGTTCGGGAAACAGGCCATAAACCATCACGGAGGTGTTTCCACCTATATACACTCTGCCGTTCGCGACCAGCGGTGTGGCGAAATGGGGTACATTGCCCAAAGCATCGCGCGTGCTGTTCTGCTGCGTGTCATAGAGCTTGGCCAGATTCGTTTGCAGCGTGCTGGCGTTATAGGCCGCCAACACTTGTGCGGGGTTCGTTGCCGAAAGATTGTGGATAAACCAAAAAATGCCGTTGTTGCTGCCGTTGGCCGAGACGACCGGAATGCCTTGCAGAGTAAAAGCGGTAGTGGATTGCACCGGCGGCGTCGAAATTACCCCATTCACGAACGGGAAGGCTTTGATGTAATCGCTTCTGCCTGCGAAGTAAAGTGCGTCGTTCCAGTAGACGGGGGCACCCCAGATGCCGCCAACGGCGCCCGGCAGCTCCTGCACGACGTTATCTTGCGTGTTGTAGCCGCCCATGTCATCGCGGTTGATCAGGTAAATCGTGCCAGTTTTGCCGGCCGCTACCAGCAAGTTGGCCGGTCCCGTGGTTTGCGGTGGAAGCAGCACGGCACCGCCCGATCCGAAATCCAGATCTTCCGCTGCCATTGTGGACTGATTCGAGGGCGTGAAGGAGACCGCGACCGTGAAGCTTGTGCCATTGAAAGTCAGCTTCATCGCGGTGTCGCCCCAGTCGGACCCGCCGGTGTTAATGTCAAAGGTTCCGTTGGCCGTAACCAGGTAAATATTGTTTTCAGCATCCGCCGCCGGGCCCACCCCAGACATCCACAGCGATGATCCCCAGACCACAGCCGGGGAAGTATTGAACACACCCTGCTGCGCCAAAGTAGCGGCGTTGTAGGCGAGGAGCCAGCCATGCGCGCCCTTATCGCATCCGTTAGACCCAAACCCAATGAAAATCGAACCGTTGACTTCCAGCAGCGCCGGCCTCTGGAGCGCGGTCTGCGTATTCAGCGTGACCTGGTTGTTGCCGTTCGGTACCGAAGCCGTGATTACCACCGGCCCACCGAACTTTTCAGCGCCGCTCGTAATATCGAGGGCGTGCAAACGGAAGACGTAGTTGAAACCCGACCCTGCTGCCTCCTGCGTCTTGGCGACAAGATACATCGTGTTCGTCGTGGGATCGATTACCGGCGTCCCCATGATCCCGACTTCCGTGTAGTTCGTTACGCCAGAGCAGCCCTGCGCCGAGATTGGGACTGCGGTAACACCGCTTGCGGCGTTGAGAAAACTCATCTGCCAGAGTGGCGCTCCCGCGGCGACGGCGTTGAAGGCATAGACGCTATCGTTTTGCGTCACAACGTAAAGAGCATTGACGTTACCCGCTCCCGCGATATTCACTCCGGGTACGTACAGGGGCTGCGCCACCACGGCTCCATCAACGCTGTAGGAGAAGAGGTTTCCAAAGGAGTTCTGATTAACGTTCTGCGGGTTGAGAAAAACCTCGTTGTCGTATTGACCGGCGCGCGTGGTATCTCCCCGTTGCGTGTACTGCGCATCCTGTGCCGCGAGTGAGAACGCCGCCAAGACAACCGCGACAACCGTGCTCAAGCGGCGAAAGGATGACCCTGAAGGCGCACAGTTCGTGCGATCCGCGAGAACAGAAATGGCTCTCAGTTGAGGCTCATGTGCCAAGGGCGCGCGGATTCCACGGTGGCAGGTCATAATTTTTAGAATTGTTTTCAATCGCTGGTGGCGGCTTGGGGGTAAGCAGCTTATCCCAGGAGGGGGACCCAATTATATAAAGTCCAATGCACAAGACTTATCACAAAATGCTAAGGGAAGCGCAACTTTCTATCAAGAGGTACAAAGTTATGGAGTCATTGGTATGTATGAAGAAAAGGCGAAAGTTATACCGCAGGCGATCGATCTCAAAGAGTTTGCAGCTCTTTGAGTGGATTCGATACCTTTTCCTGCGGCAGGGCCGGAACCTTGCGCCTCTGGCAGTGTTAAGGTAATAGGCAATCTCTCCAAATTTAATGCCAGGAAGTGTACGTGTCTTCGCGGTTCCCAGCTACCGTTTCGGCAAAGATCGCATTTCTGATTCTGTCAGCCCTGCCAGCGGTGTTGAGCGCCTGCGGGGGAGGAACTGGCACCGCGTCAAACACAACGACTGTGCCTCCTGCGTCGATTTTGGTCGCTCTGCAGCCGCTGCCTCCGAAAACCATGGGGGTCACTGCGGTCACGACCATTGCAGCATCCGTATCGAATGACTCCGCGAATGCAGGCGTGAGCTGGAGTTGCACTCCGGCGGGGAACTGCGGTTCCTTCGGATCGGCAAACAGCGCGAGTGGCGCCAAGACAACCTACACGGCGCCATCGGCGGTACCTTCCGGAAAGCAGGTAACCGTCACGGCAACTTCCGTAACGAATTCGGCAAAATCCGCATCCGCGACGGTCACGGTCACTCCTACGCCAAGCGCCGATTTCTTCGTAGCTCCGAATGGCAGTGACTCGAATCCAGGAACCTTTGCCGCTCCGTTTGCGACCATCGCGCACGCACAGCAGGCGGTTCAGGGGATTCTAGCCGGACGAACCAATTCTATCGTCGTGATGGTTCGCGGCGCGGGAACTTTCCATCTGACGCAGCCGCTATCGTTCACCTCGGCGGATTCCGGAAGCGCTGCGGTGAACGTTTCCTGGCAGGCGTATCCGGGTGAGACGCCGGTCATCAGCGGGGGAATGCAGGTTTCGAACTGGACGCAAAATGGAAATCTTTGGACCACGACTTTGCCCGCGGCCACGCAATATTTCGAGCAGCTTTTTTATAACGGACAGCGGCGACTGCGGCCGCGCGTGGGAAGTTCGACGGTGGGTACTTACTATCGTGTTGCGGGTACAGTTTATCTGCCCGGATCCTCCACCGGGCCGGCTCCCGATCCAAATTGCGGGGTGTACGTTGCACAACAGGGCTGGGAGTGCTTCGACCGCTTTTATTACTCGCCCGGCGATCCGATCAGGGCGAGCTGGTCGAACCTGAGCCCGCCACAGGGAAACCCTTGTGGCGCGCCTTCCAAGGCGTATCCGACGGGTGATATCGCGCTGTACAGCTTCGAACTGATGGGCACATCAAAGATGCTCATCGATTGCATTGATGCCACGAATCAAATCATTTATCTGACTGGACCGACTCAGATGAATGCTACAACGAGCGGTTTCGTAACCGGCCATCGCTATCTGGTCGAAAATGTGGAAGACGTGTTGACGCAGCCGGGGCAGTGGTTTCTGGATCGTTCAAGCGCCCCATGGACTTTGAGTTATTTGCCAAACGCCGGAGAAAATCCGAACACGAATACGGTGATTGTTCCGCAGATGCCGGCCGCGACGCCGCAGGTGTTGATCGCTGCGAATCTGCAAAACGTTACCTTTCAGGGTTTGACCTTCGAGCACGACAACTTCACGGTGCCCCCGGCGGGCTACGCCTACACGCGGCTCGATCAGAACATCACCAGCGCGGTCTCATGCCAGAACTGCCGCAACGTAACCTTCAATGACGTAACGGTTACACAAACTGCCGGAACTGGGATCGATTTCACGACCACATCGACGAACTCGACCACTGCAAACAATGCATTCCAAAACGGGGCGGTGTACGATATCGGCGCTCACGGGATTCGCGTTGGATTGCTGGCGCAAAGCACCGACACAGCCGCAAATCTTCCCCAGTTTACGACCGTTCAGAACAGCGTGATTGAAGGCTTCGGAAGAGTTTTTCCTGATGGATTCGGCATTGCGCAGGGCTGCAACCACGACAATACTTACACCCACAACGATATTTTCGACGGGTATAGCGGCGGAATAAACATTGGAGCCTTAAATTGCGGCGTTAGCAGTTCAAGCTTCACTGGAAACGATGTGGCTTCCTACAACAACATCTACGATCTTGGCCAGGGGACAGGGAACGACTTTGGCTGCGTCTATTTCAATACCAGCCCGCTCGGCGCTACACCGCCCTCCGGGAATGAAGCCTTGAACAACGTCTGCCACGATGTGACCGACGCGTCAATCTTTGACTCCGATGGCTATGGCGGGCAGGGATTGTACATCGACAATTACAGCGGCAACATTACACTCCAAAACAATCTTGTTTACCGCGTCTCCGCCTCTACAGTCGCCCAAACCTGCGGTCCGCAGGGTGTACAAGGCGCCGCTAATACGATCGAGAACAATATCCTTGCCTTTGGCCGTCAGTCGATCAAGCAGCAGGGGTGCACACCCTCTGGGGTCGGAAACAAGCTGTTCGACATGACAAACAATCTTATCGTCTATGACGTGGGAAACATCCAGGATGGCTGCTACTCCTGCCTCGGTGGGGAGTGTTCCAAGGTCTTGCCTGCCACGGTGAATTTCCAGAGCAATATGTATTGCTACGCGCCGAGCGGAAATAGTTGTACGCTTCCAACTTCCCCCTATGCATTCTTCAGTACCGAAGATCCACCCAATCAGCTCGGATGCGGTACGTCAGCTGTCACCGCTTACGCCAATCTTCAGCAATGGCAGGCGTTGGGGGAGGATCAGGGAAGTGTGCTGCAGAGCCCCTTCAGCAGCATGAGCCCGGCAAACGACGACTATTCAGTAACGGCGTCGCCGGGAGTTGGGTTCGTGCCCTTCGACACGACGCAAGCCGGAACGGCCAGCACGCCGGTTGCGGCTCCGGTGATTGCGCCGACCTTTCCGACGCAATCCTACGCCCCGTCTGACTATTAAGCCTACGCATTAAGAAATCTCGCCATTCCACAGACGATTCAGTGGAAAACTCACCTAATTGCACCACGAAAGAGGCACTTCTATGGCACGGAAGTGCCATTTACGTCTTTCCAATCCCATACTAAAGTCTCTGCACAATGTGCTCTGGACGGTAATGATGTTGGTCCGTCCTGAACGAGCGAGTTCGGAGCGCCCCCCATCTCGTATACCGTTCATGCAATAATTAATCCCCCTGTACTGTAGTGCTTGCAAACAACGTTTCACTGCCTTTATTTGGCGCCGGCTACGCCGGTGTCGTGGATTTGATATCTCGTCAACCGCCCCCGTCTAGAGGAGAAACGACGAAATGGCCCAGTACGCAACACCTTTACCACAGGCACCGGAGAAAATCCGGGTCCTGGCTGCTGACAGTACCCGAATGAGCAGCCAACTGCTTGCCCAGGCTCTAGCGCAAAATACCCAGTTTCACGTTACCGGCATCGAGCCCAAACCGGCTTCGATTCTGGCTGCTGTTGCCGATGAAAAACCCAATGTGGTGTTAATGAGTTCTGTATTAGAAGAGTCCAGTACTGGTTTCGATCTGATTCGCCAGGTGTGCGCAACCCGGCCGGAAACGCGGGTCGTGATGTTGATGGACACCTCCAAACGATCGGCTGTAGTCGAGGCATTTCGCTCGGGGGCGCATGGAGTGTTTTCGCGTACCGAATCTCCAAAACTGCTGGCAAAATGCATCTGCAGCGTGCATCAAGGCCAGGTCTGGGCCAATAGCGCGGAATTGCGATTTCTGCTCGAAGCACTTTGCGAATCGGAGCCCGCGGGAACGATCGAGCCAGGAACCGAAGCCATTCTTTCCAAGCGCGAGCAGGACGTGGTTCGTTGCGTGGCTGAGGGATTATCGAACCGCGAGATCGCCAGTCGCCTGGGATTGACCGAGCACACGGTAAAGAACTATCTCTTCCGCATCTTCGATAAGCTGGGCGTTTCCAGCCGCGTTGAAGTCGTGCTGTACGCTTTCCGATTCCGCAAAGACCTGGTTGGATCGGGTGCGGCGAACGACACTAACGGAGTTGAATCCGCGAAGGCGTTTTCCGGTCCACAAGCGGTGAAATCGCGGACTGTGCCTCCGGTCGCGGCGAAGAAGCCACTGGAGCCGGCGCAGGACATACGCCGGATTCGCATGTAGAAGCGTGAAGGAATTGAGCAGTATCTGAGCGGCCCGTCTCTGCGGGCCGTTTTTTATGCTATCTCTTGCAGGGCGACGCTGGGCGCAGAGACCTTTTTCGGCACCGTGCGCAGAGCCTGATCGGGGCAGATCAGCTCCAAAACCGGCGTGGTCATGAACGTGGTGAACAACGCCATCACCACCATCATGGAGAACAGCGCAGGTGAGATGACCTTGATGTCCAGGCCGATGTTTAAGATCACCAGTTCCATAAGGCCGCGGGTGTTCATTAACGTACCCAGGCCAGCTGCTTCTCGCACCGGCATCCCCGAGAGCCATCCGCCGATGGTAGAGCCGCCCAGCTTACCGCCCGTAGCCGCCAGGATGATCAGAGCGCAATAGAACCACATCGCTGGGCCCTTCATCAAGCCAATATTGGTGCGCAGGCCGGTAAAAGCGAAAAACAGCGGAAGCAGCAGCGTGATTGTGACGGTCTCAAAGCGGTCAAGCACATAGCGAACGAACTTGGGCTCCTTGGGCATAATCGCGCCCATCAGGAACGAGCCAAACAGCAGATGGATGCCGAGTCGCTCCGTGCACAAGGCAGAGACCATCGCCAGGAGAATCAGGAACGCCATCCCGTTCTCGCTGATCTCGCCGTTCTTGCGGAAGGCATGCTCGTAGCCGCGCAGCAGGAAACGCACGCCATAAATCATGAGCGCGGCGAAAAGCAGGATGCCGCCGATGGTTATCCAGATCGGTGTCGTTTGATGTGCGGCGCGGATGAGCACGACAATGTATGCCAGAATGCACCATCCGGTCACGTCGTCCACGGCGGCGCAGGCGATCGCTACCGTCCCCAATCGGCTCTGCATCATATTGCGCTCGTTCAGAATTCGCGCCAGGACGGGGAACGCCGTTATGCTCATGGCCGCGCCCATAAACAGGGCAAAGTTGGGAAAGGACACGCTGTCGTTCGAAAGTATCGGATAGAGGTAAAGCGCAAGCAGAGAAGCCAGAACGAACGGTGCTGTAATGCTCACATGGCTCACCAGGACGGCCGCGTGGCTCTGGTGCTTGAGTTCCTTCGGATTGATTCCGAGTCCCACCAGGAACATGAAGATTACAACTCCCACCTGGCTTAGAGCGTTGAGGAAGCCGAGGCTGGAGGAAGGGAAGAGGTATGCGGAGACACGAGGAGCGATCCATCCTAGGAGGGATGGACCGAGAAGAATGCCGGCAAACATTTCGCCCACAACGCGGGGCTGGTGAATTTTTTGGAAGAGGCTTCCCACGATGCGGCACACCGCTAAAATAACCGTGATCTGCAAGACCAGGGTAAACAGGTTCGGCACTCAATGGCCTCCATTGTTAGGAGCGGCGGCAGGAGGCGTGACGGGCGCGCGCTCGGCATGGAAAGCTACGGGGGCGCAGGACGGGCAATCGGCAGTGGAAAGAGTGCCAGCCAGTTTGTCCAGGCCTTGCTCTCTACCAAGTTCGGCGACCAGAACCGATTGATGTCCACGGCAGCCCCCATCTGCAGGTTCCGTGGATCCAAAGGCGGCTTTAAATTTGGTTCCCGCGAGTGTTCCTGAGCCGCTAATTTTGGGATCGCCCGACGCGCTCAATACAAAAGTCGTTCCAGACTGGGAAATGGAGATGGTCTTTTCGGGGAGCGCCGCAAGAAAACTGGCGCAAGATGATCCATTTTGCGCGGGGTCGAAATGGAAACTCCAGATACCGTCGATTGCCGCGGGAGCGCTTAAACCGCGTCCATTTCTCAAAACGCCTGCCAGACCGATCAAAGGCAGGATCACGAGTAGGGCGTAGGCAAAACCAAAATTTCGGCCAGTGCTCGACATTTTCGTTTGCTCGCTTACGCGATCCTGAAGGACGTTACCGCCGACGCCATGGCGCAGATGATACTACAGGGAATCCACGAGCAATCTCGGCCGGGGATTCCCTGCGATAATCTCACGATCGTACCCTCGTCTAAATTCTAATATCGAATCCGCTCAGGCCTGCGGACGAAACGCATTCGACGTGAGATCGCCGAGCAGCTTGTGCCACGGATGCTTTTCGTTCTGCTCCACGTCAGTAACCATCTTGCGCATTTTCTCCAGTACTGGAGGAGTAGCTTCGTCGTAAACATCGCCTTGCAAGAGCTTCAGGACATCGAGACGATAGCGGGGATCGTTGATGAAATAGGTGAACAGCACGTTGAGCCGGTAGTAGACGGTGATGAAGTCATACCAGTTCTTGGTTCCACGGCGCAGCGTGTCTTCGTAATTGGCAAAGCTTTCGCGCGCGAACTCATTCTTTTCCAGAGCGGCGAGGATGTCTTTGTGCGCAAAACGCGAGCTGTTCAGCGCAATGCTCACGCCTGTGGAAAAGATCGGATCGACGAAGCGGCCGGCGTCGCCGACCATCAGGAACCGGTCGCCGCTCAGTTGCTTCATTGCATAGCTATAGTCGCCCTCATCTTTGAAGGGACGAATGCGGTTCGCTTTGCGTAGCGTCTCCTCGATCATAGGACGCGTGCCCACCGAACTCCAGAAAAATTTCTCGCGATCTTCTTTCGACTTGGCGAAATTCTTCTTTTGAGTTACGACGCCGATGCTGGTCACGTCGTCAGAAATCGGGATCTGCCAGATCCACGTGTTGGAAATCGGCAGAAAGTGAATGTAGATGTAATCGAGATTGACGTCACGCTTGGCGAATACTTTGCGGTCGTAGCTATCGAACCAGGAGTGAATCGCGTACTGGTCGAAGACCGTATCCTGAACCTTGAGCTTCATCTGGTTGCCCAGGAAAGTATTGCGGCCGCTGGCGTCCACCACCATTTTCGCGCTTACGCCGAATTCTTTCTGTCCCATCTGGAAGCGAACGATCGGCTCTTTCGGGCCGAAGTCGACCGAGCTGACCTTGATGCCGTCGTAGACGGTCGCCCCAAGTTTGTTGGCATGCTGCAAGAGCATGAGATCGAACTTGCCGCGATCGACGTGATAGGTGTGGTTCTTGTCTACTCCGGGCTGCTGGCGTTCGTCAAAGCGGATATCGACGTTGCAATCCGGCGCCAAACCCTCGAGGTCATGAACGTACGGAGTCTTCTTATCATCCGTAGTCCAGACGGCGCCGTACTTATGAGGAAACTTGGCGGCCTCCATCTGGGGCAGGAATTCGAGATCTCTAAAAACGCGGGTAGAAGAAGGAACAAGCGATTCTCCGACATGAGGCCGTGGAAAAAGCTCGCGCTCGAACACCACGCAATTCACACCGGCCTTGGCCAGATAACAAGCCATGGACGATCCCGCCGGCCCACCACCTATGATTGCGACGTCAAAATCTGGTTTCGTAATAACCAACGCTTCCTCCTGAAAACTCTCTGAAGATTATTGCGGCTCGCCTACTGGCTAGCCTGTTTGAACGCATCCACCGTCATATCACCGAGCAGTTTGTGCCACGGGTGTTTCGTATTCTGCTCTACTTCTGTAACCATCTTCTTCATTTTCTCGAGCACTGGCGGCGCGGCATCGTCATAAACGTCGCCCTGCAGCAGCTTGAGAACATCCAGGCGATAGCGGGGATCGCCGACGAAATAAGTGAACAGCACATTCAAACGATAATAAACCGAAATGAACTCGTACCAGTTTTTGGTGCCGAGGCGAAGCTTGGTCTCATAGTCGACAAAACTCTCGCGAGAAAAATCGTTCTTTTCCAGCGAGCGCAGAACGTTTGTGTGCGCGAAACGCGCGCTGTTCAGAGCAATGCTGACTCCGGTGGAGAAGATCGGATCGACAAACCTTCCAGCATCGCCCACCAGCATAAAGCGATCGCCGCAAAGTTGCTTCATAGCATAGCTGTAGTCGCCTTCGTCTTTGAAGGCATTCATCTGGTCCGCCTGCTTCAGTTTTTCGCGGAGAAGGGGACGAGTTCCCACCGCCTCCCAAAAAAACTGCTCGCGGTCCTGCCGCGATTTGGCGAAGTTCTTTTTTTGCGTGACTACGCCGATGCTGGTAACCGTGTCCGTGATCGGAATCTGCCAGATCCAGGTATTTGAGATCGGGAGGAAGTGAATGAAGATGAAATCCAGCTGGGCGTCCTTCTTAGCGAAGGCCCGGCGATCATAGCCGTCAAACCAGGTGTGGATGGCGTACTGATCGAAGACGGGATCCTTAATCTTCAGCTTCATCTGGTTGCCGAGGAATGTATTGCGGCCGCTGCAGTCAACAACCATCTTGCAGCTCACGCCCATTTCCTTGGATCCCATATTGAAGCGGACGATCGGTTCTTTCGGGCCGAAATCCACGTCCTTGACTTTGACGCCTTCATACACTGCCGCCCCCAGCTTGTTGGCGTGCTGAAGCAGCATCAGGTCGAACTTGCTGCGATCGACGTGATAGGTGTATTCGCGGTCGACGCCTTCCTGCTGGCGCTCGTTGAATCGAATGTCGACGTACGATTCAGGATTAATCTGGTCCTGATCCTTATCTTTGAAGCCGCCTTGAAAATTCATTTCATAGGCGCCCTGATCTTCCGCCGTCCAGGCGGCGCCGAACTTATGCGGAAATTTGGCCTCTTCCATCTGGCCGAGGAAATCGAGATCGCGAAAAACCCTCATAGCGGAAGGAACGAGCGACTCGCCCACGTGAGGACGAGGAAACAACTCTCGTTCAAAAACGACGCAATTGACGCCCGCTTTTGCCAGGTACGCGGCAGTGGCGCCGCCCGCGGGTCCGCCGCCAATGATGGCAACATCAAAATCCGGCTTGGTGAGAACCAATGTATTGCTCCTTAATAAGGACTTGACTGAGATGGGGTGCTGCTGACTTTTTGTCGTGGGGGACTACTGAGCACTCGGTTGTTCAACCACTATCGCCCGCGGTTGCAATCTGTGTCAAGGAGACCTTCTACCCCATTCGCCACTCGCCCGTTGGTAACCTACCATGGTTACTTCAACTTGTAGCCAGCCCACGGAACTCAAAATACCGTGGGCCGTACGCGCCAGACCCGACGCGGCCTTGTCCAGGTGCTTTCCGGTAACCTACTGGTCTTGCAACCGAAGTGTCCTTTACCGCCCCCCCCGGCACAGACTAAAGTCTCTAGGTCGCCCTCAGGGATTCGTCTGTGCTTAACCATTTACAGGAAAGTGCATGCGGTCACATAAAGGGCGAACTGCAAGCTTGAAAGCTCGCCATTTCATCTAGAACTCTTAACCCAGGAGATCGAACGAATGAACCAGTCTGCGGCCGCACAGGAACATGGCAAGAAGATTCGAGTGCTAGCCGCGGACAGCACTCGCATGAGCAGCCAATTGCTGGCCGAGGCGCTGGCCCAGGATACTCAGTTTGATGTCACCGGAATTGACACGAAGGCGACTTCGGTCATCGATGCTGTCGCTGGACAAAAGCCGCACGTGGTGCTGCTCAGTGCGTCCTTCAATGGATCTGCAACTGCCGGCTTCGAGATTACGCGCAAGGTGCGCGATGCCGCTCCGGACACGAAGATCATCCTGATGATGGATGCGGCCAATCCAGCCGCCGTGGTGGAAGCTTTTCGCAGCGGCGCGCAAGGTATCTTTTCGCGTAGCGAGTCTTCCAAGGCGCTGGCCAAGTGCATCACCAGCGTTCACCAGGGCCAGGTTTGGGCAAACAGCTCCGAATTGCGCTACCTGCTTCAGGCTTTGCGCGAGGCGGCTCCGGTGCGCTTGGTGGATTCGCGCGGCGATGCGATTCTATCCAAGCGGGAGCACGATGTTGTACAGTGCGTTGCCGAGGGCCTTTCAAACCGCGAGATCGCCAGCCGCTTGAAGCTGACCGAGCACACGGTCAAGAATTACCTGTTTCGCATTTTTGACAAACTCGGCGTTTCCAGCCGGGTAGAAGTCGTGCTGTATGCGTTCAGCGTTCGCGGAATCGTTTGCGAACCGCTCGTGAGCGATCCCCGCTCCTCCGAACGCAATTCGTCCCAACGCAGATCCCTCCAATCGACGACCGAAGTTGCGAAGGCAAGATCAGCCGACGCCAAGAAGCCGGCAGAGCCGGCAAAACCGCTGGCGCATCGGGCACGGATGTAAACATTCGCTAAAATCCACGTAATCTCGACCACCGCTAAATCCTTACTCCCACCCAAAGGTCTTTGCGGCCGTATTGCAGACCTCTCGGCCAATGGGAAGCGAAGCCGTCGCGGCGGGTGAAGGAACGTTAAGAACATGCAGCATTCGTGGCGAGACCTCGAACTGAAAGTCATCCACGAAAGTCCCGTCAGCTCTGACAGCCTGAGCGCGAACTCCGGAGCCGCCGGGAACCAGGTCTTCGTCGCGCAACTCCGGAAGCAGGCGCTGCAAGGCGCTCACGAAGGCCGGTTTGTAGAGCGATCTTCTGAATTCGGCGAGAGCGCTCTTCCAGTGCTTCGCCGCCATACGCCAGAATCCCTGGGAGGCGAGCGACGCCGCAACATCGCGAACGCTGAAGTCTGTGCGGCGATAACCTTCGCGGCGAAAGGCGAGAACCGCGTTCGGCCCGGCATCGATGGTTCCGTTAATCCTCCGCGTGAAGTGCACGCCAAGAAACGGAAATTCGGGATCGGGCACGGGATAAATAAGCGCCCGCACCAGAGACGCACGTTCGGGAACCAGATCGTAATATTCACCGCGAAAGGGAACGATGATGACATTCGATGTGTGGCCCGCCATGCGGCTGATGCGATCGCTGAATAAGCCGGCGCAGTTGATCAGAAAAGCAGTTGCGAAGGTTCCCTTGACGCTCTCTACGATTATCCCTTCTGGATACCGCTTGAGGCCAACGACCTCGCTGGAAGTGCCGATCGATGCACTCGCAGAAACGATTTCAGCGCACTTCTGGCACACTTGCGCGTAGTCCGTGATTCCAGTGCAGGGAACTGCCAGAGCCCGCAGCCCGAGCGCATGAGGTTCAATTTCGCGCAGCTCTTCCGGCCCAACCGATCGCACCCCTGTAATCCCGTTCGCTTTGCTACGTCGCTCCAATTCTTCCAGGCGCGGGAGTTCGTGTTCGCCGGTCGCGACAATCAATTTTCCGCAAATGCGGTGAGGAATCTCATGCTCGCGGCAAAATTGTACCATCGCGCGCGCACCCTCGACACACAGCTTCGCTTTCAGGGATCCCGGTTTGTAGTAAACGCCTGAGTGGATGACGCCGCTATTGTGACCGCTCTGGTGCCGGCCAACGCGCCTTTCTTTTTCGAGCAACAGCAGCCGATGGCGGGGAAAGCGCCTGGTAATTTCAAGAGCAACGGCAAGGCCGACGATGCCTCCGCCGATGATGATCACATCGTAGCGTGAATCCGGCATCACCGATGATCGTATCATCGGGTGAGTTCTAGTTGAATAACTTACTGCGCGCTTACGATGAGGGTCACCGGCGACGGCGCTGCATGAACCAGCGCTCCCGATGTGCCGCTCACTGTGACCGTATACGACCCAGGAAGCGTACCTGCTTGTTGACCCCCAGTTCCACCACCGCCACCTCCGCCACCACTGCCGCCGCCGTTGGCTCCGCCTCCGCCGCAAGAATTGAATACGAATGCAACAACGATCAGGGCAAGCAAACTTGAGAGCGACTGAACTATCCTTTTTTTCTTTCCCTCCCCAGTTGCCAAAATCGCCAGCCCAGGTAGGGCGAGCCACAAGGCATAGAAGATGATTCTGCTGCCAACATTGGGAACGATGCTGGCCGAGCTCGCGGTTGTATTAATCGTCAACACCACTGCGGCCGCGTTGCTGCCCGGAGTCACAGTGCTGGGCGCAAACGTGCACGGCGATGGCGAACTGGAGCACGACAGACTGACGGCATTCGTGAAAGACGCGCCAACCGGCACCACGCTGAAGTTGTAGCTTGCCGATTCCCCCGGTGTAATCGTCTGGCTCGCGGGGTTCAGCGATGTCAGGGCGAAGTCTTGGGTCACGGTCAGCCCGATTGTCCACGTGTGGCTTGGGCTTCCAGAAGTGTCTTGCGTCACGACGGTGATGTTGTATTGGCCTGGAGCGGCATTGTTCGGAATGTTAAAAGCTGCGGTGAGTGGAGTCGGCGCGCCACTGGTGATGGTGATCGGGTTCCCTGGATTCACCAGGTTGCCTTGGCTGGTGAGGGTGCACTGCGTTCCTGATAAAGCGGTCGTATTGCAGGTCGCATTCACCTGACCGCTGTAATCGAAAGACGAGGTAAACGTAAGGTTCGCCGTCGCTTGAGCGCCCGGATCGGCAGACAACGCCTCGGTGCCAGCAATCACGAAGTCGCCCACATTAAAAGTGACTTCATAAGTATGAGTCGTAGATCCTGAAACACCCTGTACACCAACCTGATAGGAACCGGCTGCGAAACTTGCTCCATTGATCGTGAGCGTGGCCGTTGCCGGAAAATTGCTCACGGTCGCCGGGACAACGTTACAGCTGCTCGTTCCAAATGTGGTCACGCAACTGAGGCTTACCGTGCCGCTGAATCCATCCTGAGAAGAGATCGTAATCGGGCCACTCATTCCGGTGCTGCCGGCATTTACTTCCGGGAAGGCGGAAAGTTCGCTGAGAACGAAATCAGGGTTCAGGATCACGGAAAGTGTGAAAGTGGTCGTAATTGGAGCAGGCGCTCCGGCAGTTGTAGCCTGCAGCGTGACTGTATAACTGCCTGTCGGCGTTGTGAGAGGAACCGTCACAGTTGCGCTCATACCGGCAGGCGAAGAAGGCGTGGGATTCACAGTAGCGCCGGGGGTGAAAGCGCAATTCGCTCCTGTAATCGCGGGGAAGAATCCGCAACCCAGTGTGACACTCTGATTAAACGTTCCCTGAACCGTCACCTCGAAGCTTACCGGCGGCGATGCCGTGCCCCGCTTCTCGGTAATCGTGCTGGGCGAAGGGGCGCTTACTTGCAGATCGACGACGTGCATGGTGACGGCAGCAGTATGAGTCGTGTTACTTGGATCGGAGCCTGCTCCCTGTACGTTGAAGAAATAATCGGCGATCGCGCTTGGCCCTGTGCTGATCAGAAATGGAGCGCCTGGCGGCGCCGGCGTGAGGCTCGTGGGGGTTGGAGTACACGGTGCCGGAGGACTTGTGGTACCGGCCGTGCAGCTAAGCTCCACCGTATTGTCGTATCCGTTCAGCGAAGTTAACGTTCCGTTCAGCGTGCCGGGAAAACCGGAAAAGACAACCAGCGGAGTATTCGAAATCGCAATTTCGAAATCCGGCGTGGCCAGCAGATTGAACTGCCACACCCCCCGGCCATACGTGGAAGCGCGCAAAAGCTTCTGACCGCCCGATTCGAACAACGCAAGCGCCGTTACGGCGACATCCGGCAGAAATCCAAATGAGCCAGTCATGCTCGGAGTGGGCCCTAGTTCGGTCCATGAGGGCGAAGCGGCTAAGCTCTCGAATACTCCCACGTCGGTGGCAACGTAGATCACGGGCGCGGTTGCGTTGGAATCGATGACGATGGCATTTGTGGGAGAGTCCGGCAAAGCGTTCGCGCCGGTGCCTGTGAAATCGCTCCAGCTTGCGCCGGCGTTGGTCGTCTGCCAAACGTGTCCCGGACCTCCGGTAAAGCCCATCACGGTGATGTAGGCAGTATTCCCGGTGGGATCCGTTGTGTCGATCGCGACGCCTGAGATCGGAAACTGGTTGGGATTGATGCTGACGGCTCCGGGGCCATTCAAAGTCACATTCGAAAAAGTAGAAGACGCTCCCGAGACTGCACTGGCATTGGTCGTAACCCAAACGTTGCCGCCCACCGGGGAGGCCGCATTGATGGGGCCGGGTCCGTCGGTGGTGGCGTAGATTACCTGCGAGCCCAGCGCATTCGTGGGACCGCCGGCGGCCAGCGCTCGAACTACATTCACTTCTGTGCCCGCGCAGGTTCCCGTACCCAGTGTGTCAAAATTCAGACTCAAAAGTGTGAATGGCCCGCCGGACCGCGGTCCACTCCACACGCGGCAAGTCCCCACGAGCATCGTAGCCGTCGATTGCGGGTCGAGAACATATGGGAAGTAGAAGGCCCCGTCGTCGCCTTGCAGGTCGCTGCTATCGACGACCACATTGAACAAGCTGTCGGTGCAACTCACGCCGGAAAGGCATTCCTGAATGTCCAAAGTGCCGAAGCCGGTGTCGGGATTCGAAGCGAAGAAGTTGCCCGTGTTCGGATCGATCGCGTTATAGCCTCCATCGCCGCTCAAGACGTTGCCCCAGCCTGTGTTTGTGGTCGCAGTTGCAGTGGCAGGCGAGCCATTATCCTGTGTGCCTCCGAGTATTGTGTTGGGGTCAGAGCCACTCTCCGAGAAGCTGACGAACTGAGTCATTGACCCGAGATTCTGATTGAGATCGTCAAACTGGTTTGTGCCGGAGCAGGATCCGGTGGCAAGGCCGGTAAATCCATTGAGCGCGCGATAGATGCCTCCGTCGTTGGCTTGATACAGCAGTTCAGCGCCCGGGTCCGACCCCGCAGTGGGGATTGCGTAAGCGATCGCATGCTGATCGGGGTGTACGTGCGCCGGAGCAGCCAACGGATTGCAACCGTAGACGTGGGTCAGATTGATGAATGCCGAATTCGTGCAGGTTGGGTTTATCGCGGTGATCGAGCACTTATAGAGATTGATCGCGCCCGCGTAGAGATCGGTCGCCGTGGTGCCGTTTGGCACCGCCAGCAATTCCAGGTTGTAGAAGCCCTGTTCAACGCCGCAGCCATCGAGGTCGCCGCAGTTAAGGATTCCGCTGTCGCTGATCTGCGTCCACGATGCGCCGGAATTCAGCGTTTGCCAGATTCCTTGATCCACTGGATTGCCGTTTGCGTCGGGCGAGACAAACCAGACGTACATTTCATTGCGTCCCGGCACGACACTGATTTCGGCGCGATAGATCGGGCAGGCGGTCGAAAAGTTTTGCGGACATGCTGTCGTGCCCAGCAGGCCGGGAGCGCCAGGTTGGTCGGTAAGAGCTGTCCAGGTCAAGCCATCGGGAGACGAGTAGAAACCGTGATAGCGGAGTGCTGCAAAGAACAATCCGGCCGCAGCGTTATAAACGACGGAGGTAGCCGAAGTTGCCTCGGCGGCTCCTCCCGAAAACAATGCATCGTAGTTCCAAGTCTGCCCGGCATCAATCGAGGTGTAGAGGCCGGGATAAGTGTTGCCGGTAACCGCCCCATCGACAATCCCCTCATTCGAAGTCGCCATCGCCGCGACAGCGGTGCTCACGTTAGCAGTGCTGAAGGCCATTCGGGTTGCGCCAAGCCCGGCGAAGGAAAAACCGCCATTTGCCGAGGAGACGAGCGTCCATGTACTGCCCGCATTGGTTGAAAGAAGAATTCCCAGGCCAAAATACGAATCGGCCGAGTCGTCAGCCTCGCCTGTCCCGGCGAGAATTATGCTGTTCGCGGGATTGATGTTTCCAGGCTGAATCACAATCGCGCCGATTGAGAGCGTAGCCTGATCATCCCCGACGGGTATCCAAGTAACGCTATTCGCGCTTGCGCTTGCGTTGGTCGATTTCCAGATTCCGCCCTGCGCGCCCCCGATATACACCGTGTTGCCGCTCGGATCTGCTGGATCAATCGCTACGGAGGTTGCCCGGCCTGAAACCTGGTTGTAATTTTGAAAGCCGTCTCCCGTGGCATCTGAAGCGAGCGGTACTGGACCGAGTGGTTGCCAGTCCCCATTGGATTGCGGCGCTTGAGCGTTCGAACTCATATGCACTTGCGTAGCGCGGTTGGCACGCGCCTTCATCTTCGCTTCATAAGCACGGTGCCGCAGATCGGCCGCTGATTTTCCCGGTATCACGCGCCCTCGCAGGAACCACTCCATGCGTTGCCGCTCATGACCCGCATCGTCATCGGCGACTCGGGTCTCCCGCCCAGGTGATTTGGGACTTTGAGCTTGCGCAGTGAAAAATGCAAACTGCAGAAGCGCAAGCAGGGGCGCTAGACGTAACTGGCCAGACTTGAGATGAATCATAGAGACGAAATGCCGACCGTCCAGGAGTATGGAATCCGGCAAAGACCGGGTCAAAAGAAAAGAGGTAAAAAATCGCTCGCTCGACCGTTTCGGGAAATACAAAGGGCATCCACGCAATGATTAGGGCGGCACCTTTTGCTGGAAAAAGTTGCCTCGACACTCAGTTGCCTCACAATTCGCAGGCCAGTTGGTCGTGCCTGTACAATTTCGACGAACCCCTGCCTGTGCGGGATGGTCGTGGAGGTGCTCGATTGAAAGGCTTCGTCGCAAGTATTCTTGTTCTCTTGCTGGCTGTTCTACTCGGAGTTTCATCGCAGCCGGTCGCCGCGGCAAATCGCGAACTTAACGTAGCGGCCGCTGCCGATTTGAGTTCCGCGCTTCCCGCGCTGGCTGCAGGCTATGAAAAAAGATCCGGCGTGGCCCTGAAACTGTCCTTCGGAGCTTCTGGGTCTCTCACTCAGCAAATTCAGAACGGCGCGCCCTTCGACGTCTTCTTCTCGGCTGATATGGACTATCCCAAGCAGCTGATTGCGGAGGGTAAAGCCGATGGCGCGACGCTATATCGCTACGCGGTCGGACAGTTGATTCTGTGGGTGCCTGCGTCATCGCCTCTCGACGTCGAGCACAAGGGGGTTGATGTGCTGCTCGATCCGGCAGTAACCAAAATCGCGATTGCAAATCCGCAGCATGCACCGTATGGACGCGCTGCGGTGGCGGCGCTAAAACATTTTGGTTTGTATGAAAAAGTCCAACCGCGGCTTGTGCTTGGCGAGAATATCTCGCAAGCTGCGCAGTTTGTGGAGTCGGGCAACGCGCAAGTTGGCTTTGTGGCGCTTGCCCACGCCCTGGCGCCCGCCATGCAGGGCAAAGGCAGATATTGGAAGCTGCCAGCGGACGCGTATCCCGCTCTGGATCAAGGAGCGGTCGTGATCTCATCCTCGCTGCGAAGACAAGATGCAGCATCGTTTCTGGATTACATGAAGGGCGCGGAAGCGCGGGACGTGTTGAAGCGCTATGGTTTCACATCCCCCGAAGAACATTGAAACAAGAGCATTAGAAAAGACTGGGAAAACCGGTTGTCAGAAAGAAGTATCACGAAACGGCATGCTCATTAATTGGGAAGCTCTGTGGCTGACGATCGAGCTGGCGGTGGTTGTTTCGGTCATTCTGTTCATCCTCGGCCTGCCACTGGCCTACTGGATTTCGTTTTCGCGCTGGCGCTGGAAGTTCTTCGTCGAGGCGGTTGTAGCATTACCAATTGTTCTACCCCCTACCGTGCTCGGATTTTATGTATTAGTTGCGCTCGGGTCGCAGAGTCCCATAGGGCGCTGGTGGCAGTCTCTGACCGGACACACAATGGCATTCACCTTTCCGGGACTGGTGATCGGCTCTATTCTCTACAGCTTGCCTTTCGCAGTGCAGCCCTTTGCAGCTTCTTTCTCGGCGGTCGATCGCAAGTTGCTGCA